>JAEEGL012025755.1_pt1 | contig 10193 bp, 7 predicted proteins | sample 9134231 | NCBI WGS metagenome assembly JAEEGL01 (sample SAMN16246548, study PRJNA631951) | gut metagenome | biome: gut microbiome; feature: rumen; material: fiber-attached | host: Bos | place: Iran: Karaj | collected 2018-10
ACGCTTCCGCTGCCTACGCTTCCGCCGCCTACGCTTCCGCTGCCTACGCTTCCGCCGCCTACGCTTCCGCTGCCTACGCTTCCGCTGCCTACGCTTCCGCCGCCTACGCTTCCGCCGCTTCCGCTTACGATATTCTGCATGGTCACGCCGCTTCCCGTACTGCCTGAACCGCTTCTTCCGCTTCCCACAGGAGGTACGCCGCCGGAAACATTGCCCTTAGGTCCTTTTCCCGAGAAGGATCCGCCTGATTCTCCGGCTCCCGGAATACCTCCCGGAGCTTTGGCTCCGGGCTTTCCTGAACCGGGAGCTCCTGCTGCTCCCAAAATACCTCCGGCAGCCTGTTTGGCCTTGTCTTTTCCGGTACCGGATGTATTGTAATTTAACGGCGGGGCACCAACTCCTGAAGCCCTGAAGCTTGAAAGTGATTTCTGCATGGCCGAAGAACCGCCCGGACCCGCAACGTTTCCTTTGCCGGGAGCGCCACCCATTGACATAGGCCTTTGCTTTCCGTTAAACATACCGGCAAGATCTCCGATTTCACCCCCTGCTCCGGCTGCGCCCCCTGCTCCGGCGCCTCCCCCGATTCCCGGTACCATTCCTCTTCCTCCGCGGCCCAAAAACTTTCCGGCTGCACCGCCGAGCATTGATCCAACTTTCTTTGCATCTTTGACTGCCATCTTTTTCGCAAATCCAAGTTCTTTATTGGCAATAGCCTGTCCTACAGCCATGCCTGCAGCTCCAACCGACTGTTCTCCTGAAGCCGCCGCCTGGCTTAAGATACCGGTAACCAGAGGACCCACATGTTTCACTGCCACGCAGCCGCCCATAGCGAAGATCAGCATCATAAGATAATCCTGCAGTCTGGCTCCCAGGCTCTTGGAGTTTGAAAAGCTTATATTGCCTGCAAAAAGCTGTTCCAGTATCATTAGATACACTCTCATTGCTATTACCGAACCAAAGCCCTGAAAGAGTTTTCCGAGGAACAGTTCAAACCACTTTTTATAATACTCCCCGTCATCAAAGGGCATCATGGCCACAAAGAAGGGCTCTATCACAAGAAGCACGATAATATCAAAGACCCTGCCGATAAAGACCGCCAGCACCATACACATTATGACCGTAAAGAATGCGCCGCAGCCTATTCCGATAAAATAGTCAAAGCCATAATAGGTAAAGGTGCTCCTTACGGTTATGGGATTCACAAAATTCGGCAGCAGAAAATGATCATCTTCATAATAGAATTCCTTTCTGTACATATCCGTCAAGGATGCCTTGCTCGGTCCATCGGTATAGCTTACATTGTATTCTTCGGCACCTTCATGGATATAGGTATCTATGGCATCCAGAGAGGATATACAGAAGATGATCCTCGCAATACTTGTCTTACCCTCTCCTTCAGTCAATCCTTTATCTATCGTGGTGAGGATCGCCTGTGAAAGCAGGATCAGTGCAGCAGCCGTTATCGGTGCGAGAACAAGGTAGAGCAGGGACTTGGCCGTCATCTTTATTACATGGGTGACCGGCTTTGTCTTATCACTTCCAAGCTCAAAAAAAGTCCGGGCTGTAGCGATTATCGCCATGGCAAAACAGAGGGAAAATCCCACAACTATCATGGCATAAAAGGCGTTCTGTACCATATCCTGACGGAAGACCGCAAAAAGAAGAGGCATTCCGCCTTCTTTTATGGCACCGGATGCTCCGCCGGACCTTAAATACACCGGTTTAAGGCCGCTTACAACATTGAAGCAGTCCTCTATGCAGTCTAAAAGCAGCAGGATCACTGACATTAAAGCGTACCATTTCGAGTAATACCAATCCAGGATCAGGCTTATGACTTCTCCGAGAATGGTACCCATAACGGCATTGATCGCAGCCGGAATGATCGTACTCAGATATTCAAAACCCGAAGAAATGAGGCCGCTCACGAACTCCCAGACGGGGTTCAACACATTTTCATATACGTAGTCGAATACATCCTGCATCAACCCAAGCTGTACTATCCGCATTACCCGCCGTTTCCTTTTCCGCCGCCAGCTCCTGCCGCCGCTTTACCAATAAGTTCCCCTGCCTTGCTGGCACCGCCGGTAGCATAGGTCATTACCGCACTTGCCGCACTCTTTGCTGTATCCCCGGCCATCTTTGCCAGGAACTGTGACTGTCTCAGTAGATTTGTGGTCTCCGGACTGAAAATATCGAGGATTATGTACTGGCTCTGCCATGCCCCTACCATGCCGAAGCCCGTTATAGCCATTTTCAAAACCCATCCCGTGATGGGATTAAAATCGTTGCCGAAGGTGATGGTCTGGTCTATATTTATGCTGGTGAGAAGGACGCAGTACACCCGCATGACCAGCATCGGGCCGAAAGTCGCAAAGGAAAAACCGACAAAAAGCCTGGTCCAGCTCTTAAACTTCTCCCCTCCGTCCAGAGGGATCATTGACACGAACCAGGGGCTCGTAAGGAAGAGCACTGCCAGCATCAGGGCGCGCATCACAGCCTGCATTACAATGGTCAGCATCACCACTATCATAAATACACCCAGAATATAGGCGTAGAGATAATTTATATCTCTCCATTCGAAGTATTTTCTTACCCCCAGGGAGGTAAACATCCTGCCGGAGGAACATAATTCCCTTGCCGCGTCCGACTTCCAGTTATCACCTACGGTAAGGACAAAAACAATATCCGATATCCGCTTATCCCCTTTTGCTTCCCCGATATTGATAATCACCTTGGTAATGGCTGCTCCCACCTTCATGACCGCCAGGCAGGCAGTAGGTATCATCACAAAGGCAAGAACTGCCTGAAAAGCCTGTCTTATCACTGCACTCACAGGTCTTCTTATCTCACTGATGGATTCACCCATGGATTTGATAACGGCTATTATGGTAAAGAAAAAACACAGTACCACGGCAGCTATCATCATATACCAGTAACCGTTCTGAACCGGGCTGCCGATAAATACGGCTGTCATAAAATCAGCCTGTCCCACCACACGTCCGGAAGTATCACTTATATAGACATTCCTTGTCCCAGCAAAGATCTCAAAGGCCTGTTCCAGCAGCCATATAAGGTTCAGCATGCCAATATACAGTCCGTAGAACAATGTATAGATCTGTTCCATGGCAAAACTTATAATAAGTCCCTGGGTACTCCAGAAGACATAAGATACTATGTCCTTGATATGGCTTTTTGCCACAGTATCCATTATGGAGTTCATCATGGAAGAAAAGCTTAAAACCGCAGGATACAATCCCTTTCTCCTTTCAGAGATCCATATTAACTATAATTTATACTACCTTCACCTTTTTCTTCATCCTGAGAAGATATACGACCACTCCGGCGATCAGTGCTAATACCGAGAGGATCGCGATCACAGCCGCTGCATTGATCTGGTACTTCACGGAAAACTCTCCCTTGGAATAGTTACCCGCCTTGTCATATACGGTTATAGAGTATTTTCCGGGTTTTGTAACGGTTCCCACCAGCTGTTCGCTTATGACTTCATCCCCCCGCATCAGCAGGCATCTGTCCGCGTCATTGCTGTAGTATGTGATGGTGGCTTCATTGGGCTTCGTGCCTATGGAAAATACCGGTGCTTCAGTATCTACGCTGAGGGCAGTTTCCCGGCTCCCGGATTCATCTTCAAAGGTTATTTCATAATCTCCATCCCCGTCTATATGAACAGTCCTGCCGTTCATAAATATGTGAGCGGGAGCATCCAGTCCGTTATAGCGGACGCTTCTTATCTCCGTCCCTTCAGGAGCAGCCACGATCCCGACATCCGATACCGGCCCCGTCACTATGCGGAACCTGAAGGCCGGTCCGCCTGAGTAATACTCCTTTAAGAATTCCTGGTCATCAGGCTTAGAGATAAATACGGCATAGCTTCCGCCTTCCTTCACATAATCACCGGGGGTAAAGCCTTCATACGCTTCACCGTTTCTGTATGCCGTAAATGTAAGTCCCTCTGCCTCCTGTATCATCACTCCGTCATTGGTGATGCTGCCGTTTGGAAGCGTTGAATAGAAGCTGTCACCCGTAAGCAGGGTATTGATATAATAACCGGTATCCCCATCATATCTGCTGCTCAAAGGATTTTTTAAGTTAATATCCAGACTGGGTTCCGGGGTCTCCGCCGGCTCAGCAGGCTCAGCGGGCATCTGGTCTTCATACACATAATCATCCGGTCTCATATCCTCGGGAAGATCCAGATAATCACCGCTTATGGACAATCCGTCACTTTCTTCATATCCGTCTCCCACAACTCCTTCAACACCCAGACCATACTGGATTCGGAAACGGAATTTTGCTCTCAGGAAGGTGCTGTTTGAAAAAGCAGTGATCCCCTCGCTGTCATCCCCAACAAAAAGATCAAGTACATAGGCTCCCTCATCTTCTATTACCTTCTTAGAAGAAAAAGAAATGTCAGAGCCGTCTTTTTTCATAGAGGTACCAACGCCTTTCGGTACGTCTATCACTACAGGTCTGTTGGTGACCCCTCCGTTTTTTACATTGGTGTATAAAGTATAACTGTCTCCCAGTCTTTCCTCATACACCTTGTAATCCTCGTGATAAAGCTCATCCAGAGATGCCTCTGTAACTGCCGGTCCCACAGGCTCTGTTTCCATCTTCCTCATCATTTCCTCTATGGTCACGCACGATGAACTGGAAGTCGTGGAACTGGAGCTGGAGCTGGAAGACTTTGACGAATCTCCGTATATAGCCTTCAACGCATCATAAAGTGTCTGTCCCTGACTGCTCGAGGACGAGGTAGTCGAGCTGGAATTCTCATCAGCCCTTATCTCCGTCCTGAAAGACAGGATCGAAAGAAAGATTATCCATCCTCCCAGCGCGCAGACCGCGCCTGTTTTAATCACTCTCCTTAAAGCATCCATTAAGATACCTGAGCCTCCTCCAAATTATCCGGGTTCTCATCCGTCTCCCATTCGGACGAGTTCATTTCATAATCAGCCATAAGATCCGCCATGATATCCTGTATCATCTGTTCGTCAAACTCATCTCCGGCTGTATCTTTAGCTTCGTTCTCTTCTGATATCCCCTCTTCTTCATACTCTTCCGGCTCTTCCTCTCCGTCGCCGTACTCATCTATAGATTCTTCCTCATTCGGATCCTCTTCTCCGTATTCTTCTGACATTTCTTCCTCTGTCGGTTCTTCTTCACCGTATTCTTCCGTCATTTCTTCTGCCGGTTCTTCATCCCCGTATTCTTCCGTCATTTCTTCTGCCGGCTCTTCATCCCCGTATTCTTCCGTCATTTCTTCTGCCGGCTCTTCATCCCCGTATTCTTCCGTCATTTCTTCTGTCAGGCCTTCGTCTCCCTGCTCTTCCGATACTTCTTCTGTCTGTTCCTCTTCCCCTTCTTCTTCATCTCCCCCGTCCAGCACGAGATAATTTCTCTCATCCAGATCGTAGAAAACATCATCTCCAAAAAACACATTACTCCTAACATCCGTCAGATCCATCTGTCCCATCTCATAAAGCGGGCATTTATAGGAGGGTGTGAACTTGGTCATCAGCGGAAAATTGTTAAATGTAACTACGATGGAATTTCCCGTGCTCTTTGCATTATTAAGTCTAGTAAGCTCATTCGGATAAATAAGAGGTCTCTGCTGCAGCTGTGTGGATACGTTTATATTTCCTGTTTTATCCTTAAGACCCGTGGAGATGCTTGATGTTTTAACCGTCATATTTCCGCACATTTTTGAAAACTCTTCACAGGTCGGCATGTCATTGGAACCGATAAAGAGCTTGATACCGCAGTTACCCTTTACAATATCCGCCACTGTCTCTCCGTAGACATTTTTAAGCTGGGCGAAGGACTGGACTATCATTTCAAACCAGATCTTCCTGGAACGTCCTACCGTGATCATCTTGTCAAACTTATCGATCTTCGGCATATTTCCGAATTCATCCAGAAGGAAGAACACGTTTCTCGGAAGCGACAGATCCTCCCGGGCCGAAGCCACCTTGATAAGGGCTTTGTAAATACAGAGGATGAAAACTGCAGCCAGGGCATGTCTCGTGTCCTTTTCATCAGGTATCTTCAGGAAAAGGGCGGTGGGTCTGTCTGCAAATTCCTCGGGTTTAATATCAGTGGCACTGGTAAGGGCACACAAGCCCTCGTCATTAAACATCGAAAGCTTGTCAAAGGCTATACTCATATATGAGGAAAGGGTCTGGTCTGCCGCTGAGAGCACCTGTTTCGAAAGACCCACGGCCTTTGACAGTTTTGAACGACCCTCAAAGAAATCCTTGAGGGAAGCGAATTCATTTTCCGAATTGCTGACGGCTTTATTTATGTTATAGAAACAGAATTTGTCCTTGGTCATCTCCAGCTTCGGATCCTCGGAATCCTCCAGCATTGCAAGGGCCGTAGCCATTATAATGGATCTGGCACCCTTTTCCCAGACAGGATCCTTCTCATTTTCTATAGGGCAGATAACAGATATGAGATCGTTTAAGTCCTCATAGCACTCATCGTAGAGTTTCTGCTTCTCCACTCTGGCACGGTTGATAAGGTCTATCCTTACCGCAAATGCCTGGCCCTCCCATTCATACCAGGGCTCGTCATCGGTAAACTGTTCCCTCTGATGAACCATGGTAAGATCCGGATAATCATCAATGGAATCAGTGTGCTCCAGTATATCATCGCCTTTATGCAGATACTCCTGATAGGTATCAAATATGGAGCCTAAGGGATTCCAGCGGAAGGAACTGTAAGGATCCCTGAGATCCAGGACCATACATTTATATCCGTTCTCTGTCAAAAGCTTTGAATGAAGCTGGAAAAGCTCTCCCTTGGGGTCAGTACATATCATGGAAGAACCTGCCTTGGCACGTCCGAGTATCTGTACCACGGGATTCACAAAGGTGGTGGTCTTACCGGAACCGGTAGCACCTATGATGATACCGTGGGCAGGAGGTATGATATTTATGTCCATATCCTTTTTCTTGTTGTTATATACGGCATACAGAGGGATACCGTCTTTCTTCAGGTCTTTCAGCTTGGAGAATCTTGTCTTCGGGAAAAGCTCATTCCTCTCCTTCTCCTCCATCCAGCGTGAGTTTTCAAGGGAGCCTTCGACTCTCTCCGCCTTTCCGCCTATCATATTTTTAGAAGCTCTAAGGGTGGAACCGTTTCCGCTTATAATTACCATCACGGCGATAAGTGCCACTTCTGCAGCGCCGTACATAAGAGTTTCCGGTGAGAAAAGGCTGCCCATGTCCGTTCCGCTGAAGCTTATCCTCCCTGTGGAAAAGTAATTTGAAAGCCCAAGCAGGACGCACTGGGTCAAAAGTCCCAGCATTACCACACCGCCAAGGCCTATCGGTATCCACTTCAGCAGTTTTTTTCCTATATCCTGCATTCCGTCCGTCATACCTCACCTCCGAAAAATCTCGTAACGAATCTGCTCTCTCTTTCCACCTTATATGCCTTTGCTATTAACAGGGCAACTGACGCCCCCACTATCCCCAGGGCTAATTCCAGGGGTATATTTGCCGCCAGCGCTTCCTGTGACCCCGGGCAAAAGAGATAGATATACCAAAGGATCGAGGACAGCAGATTAAATCCAACGTGCATAAGGATCGCATAAAATATATTGTCTTCCAGTATCGATACCTTTCCTATGAGGAAGCCCATAAAGAAGGCATATAAAAACCAAATGGCTGTACCGTGCAAAAACGCAAAGGATATGCTGACCGCAATAAGCGCTGCCTTCTCTCCCCAATGCGGAAGCAGGCGGTTCAGCATATAACCCCTGAATATCACCTCTTCAACGATGGGAGTGAAGAAGGTGTTGAACAGCACTCCGAGATACAGTGACCAGCTCTCGTAAAATCTCTCTATATGTGCATCATAGGTCGCCACAGGCCCGACAGGAGGCAGCAGGGACAAAAATGCCGAGAGAGACAGAGCTGCACTCAATCCAAACAGGACACAGCCTGCACATTTTACTATGCTGATATCCTTAATGTACAGTGAAGCGTCCTCAAAAAAACCGCTTCCCCTTTTCTTTGAATAACGCCTGAGAAGGATAAATGTCAATATGACCCCGAAGATCATATATAAATTCATCTTCTGCTGCCTGAATTCCTCATGGGATAACCTGGGATGAAGGATACAGGATCCGATCACCACCATTAAACCCTCGGCAAAAAGGTACAGGGCAAGAGGTCCCACTGCAGGAATAAAATACCTGAAAAAGGACATCAGCTTATGCTCTGCCTTGTCTCTTATTATTCCTTTTTTTTCCTCAGGCTCTTCTCCCCTAAGGTTATACTTCATATCAGAATACCCCGGTCTGCTCGTTTACGCCCTGGATCCCGACTCCGGCTGCAGACAGAAAGACCTTTGCAAACAGCCAGATCACTGACTCCGGCGGAGGCAGTTCCACCTCATAGGGAAATACCGGGATCAGGTCAATAAGGAAATTTATCGCTGCAAATCCGCCTACCACTGCAGTCAGGCACACCAGTACCGGTCTGGTCATTGTCACAGAATATCTGGCGATCACATAGGCAAGTATCAGGGAAACAACAGTCACAATAAAACCTGTGATCAAAAAACTGTGCTCTGTTTTTTCCTTCAGGAAAGCTTCCACATATACCGGCAGATTATAGATCGCAAACTGGAATACCGCCAGGAAGACTCCCGCAAGAAAGATCCTGTATGACACCACCATCACTATAAGTCCCAGAAAAGTCTCCCCCATAAGGAGGGCTTCCCCTGAAAATCCGATCTTTGAAAAAACAAAATAACCTATCCTGAATCCCAGGGCAAATCCCAGGGATCCCAGTACCATCTTGTAAATTCCGTAACCTTCAAGACAGCAGTATCCCGCCAGTACTATGCCTATCACATAGAACAGTGGGCCGTTCTTAAAATCGAGATTTGAGAACATATCAACGAAACTGTTTACTGCGTAATGCCAATCCATATCATTAATCCTCTGCTCCCGGACGAAGTACTGGGTCATTCATTCCCTTTGTCATGCCGGAGGGCGTAAATCCATGCTCTTTTTCCATGCTGTCCATGAAGGTATTTAATCTTTCCTCCAGAACCCCGGTCAGCCCGTACAGGCTTTCTATCTGTTTATGCCGTCCCCGGCTTTTTTCTGTCTGATGCTTATCCTTTGTCACCAGTCTGTTCAGCCTGTGATTAATGCCCGCCACAAGCTCATGGGCCCTGCATGCATCAAAATAACATTCGTTATATCTAATTTCTTCGTCAAAACTGTCAAATGCCCCATAGGAGTCCATTCTGTCAATAAGCCCGTCAAGCTCCGCCAGGGAATCGGTGATATCTGACGGGATCCCGTCAATATCTTTTAATTCAGCCTTCCTGCCTTTCCTGTATCCGCTTCCTGCGGTTCTTACAGATGAAAAGGCTGTGGCGGCTGGTACAGGAGCACTCCTTACCCTTGAAGCACTTTTCTGCTTTCCGGATACCGGTAGATCTCCCGTAAGCTCTTTAAGATTTGTTGTCCGGACCCTGTCTCCCATATCAGAATACCTTTCTTACATACCCATGGCTCTTTTCTGCGGCTGCTGTACCTGTTTCTGTGAATGTCTCTGGGCCTTCGCTGTACGCTTTACGGCTGCCTCTCTTCTCTTCCTTGCTTCCTCCAGTTTCTTTCCGGATTCTTCAAGCTTCCTCTTATTCTCTTTATAATTCTCTGTATTGACCTTATCCCTTTCTGCTCTTGCAGTCCTCATATTGTTCTTTAACTTATCTATCTTCCTGTCCCGGGTGGCCTGTGCTTCCTTTCGTTCATTGATCTTACCGGCCTTTTCCCTTAACATCTCCTGTTTCTTCTCGTATTCGGCGATGTTCTTCATCTTATCTATCCTGTCATTCTCCTTGAGACGTTTACGGACATTCCTGCCCATCTGTCTCGCGGCATCTTTTTCGGGACCGTTCTTACTGCCTAATGACTCCTGCATAAATTCGTCTGCTGCGTTATAGGCATTGATATAGGCCTGTGCATTGACGGAACCGCCCTTCTGCATATTTCCCTTTATGTCCATAAGAGTGCTCTGGAATTTATTGGCTGCGGGGCCAAGCTGACCCTTCTCATCCCTCATCCCCTCAAGGGCATTTATTGCGTTATCCATCTCCTCTTTTGAAAACCATTTGGGCATATCAAATGCAAGAGTGGATTTTGTTAT
>JAEEGL012970821.1_pt1 | contig 10193 bp, 11 predicted proteins | sample 9134231 | NCBI WGS metagenome assembly JAEEGL01 (sample SAMN16246548, study PRJNA631951) | gut metagenome | biome: gut microbiome; feature: rumen; material: fiber-attached | host: Bos | place: Iran: Karaj | collected 2018-10
CAATGCCAACGCAAAGCGAAACTGTGCAGAAATGCACAGTTTCGTGTATGCCTCCTTAGCTCAGTCGGTAGAGCACGCGGCTGTTAACCGCGGTGTCGTAGGTTCGAGTCCTACAGGAGGCGCCAGAAAAAGCGAGTGCCGCCGCATATGCGGCGGCACAGCTTGTCATTATGGGCCTTTAGCTCAGTTGGTTAGAGCAACCGGCTCATAACCGGTCGGTCCCGGGTTCAAGTCCCTGAAGGCCCACCAAAAAAATCCATACAGGGGATTAGTTAAACGGTATAACAGCGGTCTCCAAAACCGTTATCGAGGGTTCGATTCCTTCATCCCCTGCCAAGCCGCTGAGAGCATTGCTCTCAGCGGCTTTTGCATATAAATAACCTCAGATTCGTGATTTCATCATCAGCTTCCAGACACATTGCGTGACGACGGTCCCATTCTGATCGACAAGATCCGCATTCATGGTCAGCACGCCGCGGCCGGGCTTTGCGCTGTGATGCAGATCCGTCGGCGTCATCTCGAGATGTACGGTCGAACCGATCTCCAGTGGAGAAGGATAACGGATCGACAGCTCCAGAAATGCGATCGTCGTCCCGGTGAACATCCCCATCTGATTGCTGAGACCGGTCATAAAAACAGGTCCCAGCATGCCGTGCGCGATCCTTCGTCCGAATATGCTTTCACTGCGCGCATATTCCTCATCCATGTGCAAAGGGTTGAAATCACCAGAAAGCCCGGCAAAGTTCACGACATCCGCTTCCGTCACGGTGCGTGCCATGCTGCGATAAGTTTTTCCGATTTCAAAATCCTCAAGATACCAACCGCTGTCGTTCATCGTTGAACATCTCCCCAGTTTAATTATTTTGCCTCCGGCATGCAGTGCATCTGTGTTTTGCCGAGGACACGGAAGCCCTCTGCCCGTCCGCAGAAGCTGCGCAGGCCAAAGTCGAACGCGCGTAGCTTCAAATACAGTGTCAGCGATTTCAGCGCTTCGCTGCCGTCGGGAAACTGACTGGAATGGCATTTGATCGCTTTGATCTGCTGTTCAAAAAACCGGTTGGTTCGAACAAAACGATTCGGCCTCGCGGTCATATAGTAAGCTAAGGCCTGGACGTCGGCGCATTGAGCGCCATGGAGCGACATTATTTCGCGAAACGGGGCAAAAAACGCGGCGGTCCGCGCCGTTTTTCCGACGGAAAGATGGTCGAAATGACATTCTCCGGGAACAAAGGGATCCGGTGCAAAGATCACGTCCGGCTGTACGTCACCGATCACGCGCACGATCCCTTCAAGCAAGTCTTCGTTCGTATAACCTCCGCCGTCTCGCAGACCGAAAAAACGTACATCGGAAACGCCGAGCGTGTCAGCGCTCTTATATGCTTCCTCCTGCCGGATCCCGATCAGCGCCTCCGGCGTCGTCCCGTGCGGAGCGTTTTCCAGGCCATAGCGTCCGTCTGTGCAGATCAGAAAGCTGACATGCTTCCCGGCCGCGGTCATGGCGGCTGCCGTCGCACCGGCCCCGATCTCAATATCATCCGGATGCGGCCCGATAAACAGAAATCGCGAAAAAGCGGTGAGCTTCGGGACTGGAGCCGCAAAACGCAGAACAAGAGAAGTGAATCCCATATGGAAGCGCCTCTTTCATTTGTGGTTTGTCTCATTCACCTTATCATGTTTTCAACGATCAGACAAGATGCCATATGATGCTTTTGAAAATCATACAGATGGATTGACGGCGGCGATCTATCTTGTTACTATGGTTCATAAGAAGAAAGAACGTTGGTGAGACGCTTTGAAAAGATTCCGGAAACTCTTCGTTTTCATGTTGGCCCTCCTGCAGATCCTGCTCTGCGGATGCGGCGCAAACCGTGGAAGAACGGTACATTATGACGGCTATACAGTGAGAACGGAAAAGACGTCAACAGCTTCAAACGAATCGACGGAGTCGGTTCCTGAACGAAGCATGGACAGGAACGAGAGCGAAGAAAGCGGAGATTATGTCTTGAACAAGAACTCGAAACGATTCCACGATCCTGCTTGTCCGGGCGCTGCGGATATCAAGGAGTCAAATCGTTGGGATTATCACGGCACAAGACAGTCCATTCTGGACATGGGGTATGAGCCCTGCAAGAAATGCAATCCCTGAAGCCGCAGCCGTCGGCCTTGGGGATTTTGCATTTGAAGACGGACGAATCCTTTTGAGACGGAAGCGACAAAATATGGCTTGACATATCGGATTGCTCCTGTTATCTATTTATATAGTATTTTTCAAATGAAAGGGAATCGGCAAGCGTGCTGAAACGCCTTACTTCCAGAAAAAACCCTGTCATTGTCCATCTGCGAAAGCTTGGAACGGACAGAGCATATCGTGAGGAGCGGGGCGAATTCCTGTGCGACGGCGAAAAGCTGCTGCGCGAAGCTTTGACCTGGAACGCGGAGATTACCGCCGTTGTGTGGTGCGGTGAACCGCAGATCCAGGCACACTGCGACGCGCAGTACGCTGCAGACCGCGATCTGATGGATTATGTGTCTCCTTTGAAAAACGCGGCGTCGGTTCTGTTTTCTGTGCGAATGAAACAATGGGATGCATCCGCGGTGCCGGGAAGGACGCTCGTCCTTGAGACAATCCAGGACCCCGGCAATCTCGGAACCATCCTGAGAACAGCGAATGCCCTGGGGATCGATACCGTCATCCTGACAGGCGCCTGCGCGGACGTCTACAACCCCAAAACGATCCGCGCCGGAATGGGCGCCGTGTTCCGCCAGAGATGGCTTTCCATGGATGCAGACGCGCTGAGGCAGTATCTGGATCAAAATGGCCTTTACCTTTGCGGGGCGGCACTCTCTGAAGAAAGCGCGGATATCAGGAAGATCGATCTTACAAACGCTGCCGTTGCGATCGGGAGCGAGGGCAAAGGCCTTTCCGAGAAGATGCTCAGTCTGTGTGACAAGCAATTGATTATCCCGATGCGGCCGCAGTGCGAGTCGCTGAACGCAGCGGTTGCCGCCGCGATCGTGATGTGGGAACTCGCAAAACTGGAAAGAGGTTGAGCGATGTCTGATCTGGAAAGCTGGATCTGGTTTTCTGGCCTGCGAAAACTCCGCTTCCGCACGAGACGTGCTCTGCTTGCAAAGTATGACGGCGCGAAAGGATTGCGGTATGCAGATCGCCGCGAGATCGAAACGCTGCCGGGGCTCCTGCCGGAGGAGCGGAATGAACTTCTTGAGAAACACGGCGCGGAAGCGGAGCGCATCATCCGCCGCTGCGCACAGGAGCAAATCAGGATCCTGACATTTCAGGATGCGGCGTATCCCGAACGGCTCAGGAATATCCCGGATCCGCCATATGTGCTCTATGTGTCCGGCGACATGCCGGATGTGGACGCCGAACCGGTCATCGCTGTCGTCGGTACCCGCAAAAGTACGCGCTACGGTGATAAAATGGCGCGCGACATCGCGGCGGGGATCGCAGCGTGCGGCGGGATCGTCGCGACCGGCCTTGCGGCCGGGATCGATTCAAGCGCAGCCATCGGCGCACTCGATGCAAACGGCACGATCATCGGCGTGCTGGGCGTGGCCATCAACCATTTTTATCCAAGTTCCAACGCAAAGCTGTATGCACGCGTTCGGGAAAGCGGCGTACTGATCAGCGAATACCCGCCGGACGCACAGGGATCCAAGGAATGGTTTCCTCAGCGCAATCGGATCATTGCCGGCCTTTCGCTCGGCGTGGTCGTACCGGAAGCGCCGGAGCGAAGCGGAGCGCTGATCACTGCGCACAAGGCCTTGGATTACGGCAGAGACGTTTTTGCCGTTCCGGCCAATGCGGACAGCCCGAAAGGGCGGGGGAGCAATCGCCTGATCAAGGAAGGCGCAGCGCTGGTGACCGACGCATGGGACGTCATGGAATGCTATTTGCCGCAGTATCCGGATCGTATCTCCAGAAAAGAGCCAGCGATTCCGGACGACCGGCAGAAAGACCAGAATGCGAGCGGAGCGAAGGACGCCGGGATCGGAGGAGACTTTTACATGTTCCGCAGCCCAAATCGCGGCCGCGAACAAAGCGGATCCTCGACGGAAACGCTGAAGCTCCAGCTTGCATCGCTGACAGAACAGCAGCTGAGAATCGTCGGCGTAATGGACAGACCTTCTATGCACGTGGATGATATTATTGATTTGACAAAGCTCCCGACGTCTGCAGTACTGAGCGAGCTGACCATGCTCCAGATCATGGGTTTCGTTGTTCAGGAACCGGGGAAACGCTTTACATTGAATATCAGTAAGTGAGGAATTCAGGAATGTCAAAACTAGTGATCGTTGAATCCCCTGCCAAGGCGAAGACAATCGAAAAATACCTCGGCAGCGATTATAAAGTGAAAGCATCGATGGGGCATTTGCGCGACCTTCCGCGGAGCACCATCGGTGTGGACATCGAAAACGATTTTTCGCCGGAGTATATCCCTGTAAAAGGCCGTGAAAGCGTCATTACCGATTTGAAAAAGAGCGCAAAGACGGCGGATACTGTTTATCTCGCGACCGACCCGGACCGCGAGGGAGAGGCGATCTCATGGCATCTGAAGGAGCTTCTCAACATTCCGGATGAGAAAGCCAGACGCGTTACCTTCAATGAGATCACGAAAAAGGTCGTCACAGACAGCATCGGCGCCCCGCGCGACATCGATATGGACCTTGTCAATGCGCAGCAGGCCCGCCGCGTTCTCGACCGTCTGGTCGGCTATAAACTGTCGCCGCTGCTCTGGAGAAAAATGGGGCGCCCGAAGCTTTCCGCCGGCCGTGTCCAATCTGTAGCGACACGCATGGTCGTGGACCGCGAAAAGGAAATCCGCGCTTTTATACCTGAGGAATTCTGGAATCTGGACGTCACGCTCAACCGCACAGAAGCAGAAGGAAGCTTCCGCGCCAGGTATTACGGAAAAGACGGAAAGAAGCTGGATCTTCATTCTGAGGCCGAGGTCGATAAAGTCGTCGCCGATGTAGAGGGGAAACCCTTTGTCGTTCAGTCGGTCAAGCGCGGCGAGACGGCGCGCACGCCGTCGCCTCCGTTCATCACGTCCACACTCCAGCAGGAAGCGTCCCGCAGACTGGGCATGACGCCGGCGCGGACGATGAGCATCGCACAGCAGCTTTATGAAGGGATCGATGTTACCGGACAGGGTACCGTCGGTCTGATCACCTATATGCGTACCGACTCGCTCCGAATCTCTGACGAGGCGCTCAATGCGGTCGGGAAATTCATTGTGGAGCACTACGGAAAGGAATACTATGCGGGAAGCCCGCGCCGTTTCCGTACCAACGCAAACGCGCAGGATGCACATGAAGCGATCCGCCCGAGCAATGTCCTGCTTACGCCGGAGAGCATCAAAAAAGACTTGACCGGAGAGCAGTACAGACTCTACAGACTGATTTGGGGCCGTTTTACCGCAAGCCAGATGGCAAAGGCGATCTATGACAACGTCGTTGTCGACGCGGTCTGCGGCAGTCATGTGTTCCAGTCAAAGTATTCCGAGATCAAATTCCCCGGGTATACGGCAGTGTATGAAGAAAGCCGCGACGAAGCGGCGGAGGAGATCCGAAATCCGCTGCCGAACCTCAACGAGGGGGAAAAGCTGAATCCGGCAAAGTTCGACAGGGAACAGCGCTTTACACAGCCGCCGTCACGCTATACGGAGGCCTCACTGATCCGCGCGCTGGAGGAAAAGGGGATCGGCCGTCCTTCGACGTACGCGCCGACGATCAGCACGATCACGAGCAGAGAATATGTTTCGAAGGACGGGCGCTATCTGAAGCCGACGCCGCTGGGGGAGACCGTCACCGCGCTCATGTGCGATTATTTCAAGGATATCGTGGATCTGAAATTCACGAAAAACATGGAGGAATCCCTGGACAGCATCGAAGAAGGAAAGACCGAGTGGAAGGACGTGCTGCGGAAATTCTATGGCGGCTTCGATCACGAACTCACCGACGCTGAGAAAGCGTTGGACGGCGTCCGGATCAAGGTCCCTGACGAGGAGAGCGACGAAATCTGCGACGTCTGCGGCAGGAAAATGGTCGTGAAAAACGGCCGGTTCGGGCGGTTCCTTGCATGTCCCGGCTTCCCGGAATGCACCTTTACCAAACCGATCGTCATTGAAATGCCGGGACATTGCCCAAAGTGCGGCGGCAAAATCCTGAAACGGACGAGCAAAAACGGATATACCTATTATGCCTGTGAACGCGGACAGGAATGCGGCTTCATGACCTGGTACGTTCCTGTGAAGGAGACGTGTCCGTCCTGCGGAAAGACCATGTTCAAGCCGTCCGGGAAGGGACAGAGAAAGCCGTTCTGCATCAATGAATCGTGTCCGAACTTCCTCCCGGAGGAAAAGCGCGGATATAAAAAGAAAACGACCGGGACGAAACCGGACAGCCGGAAAAAAACCGCAAAGAAGGCGGAAAAGTGACGGAACATCAGGTAACAGTCATCGGCGCCGGACTTGCGGGCTGCGAGGCCGCCTGGCAGCTGGCCGAGCGCGGCGTAAAGGTCCGTCTCGTGGAGATGAAGCCGGAAAAGAAGACGCCGGCGCATGTCTCCGACGACTATGCGGAGCTTGTATGCTCCAATTCCTTCCGCTCGGATGAACTGTCAAACGCCGCAGGGCTGCTGAAGGAAGAGCTCCGAAGGATGGGCTCGCTCATTATGCGATGTGCGGATGCCCACCGTGTTCCGGCGGGCGGCGCGCTGGCAGTCGATCGTACGGCTTATGCTTCCATGGTGACGCAGCTGATCCGTTCACATCCGAACATTGCGATCGAAGCAGCTGAAATTCGTGAGATCCCCGCAAAGGGGGAGATCATCGTAGCGACCGGACCGCTCACCAGTGACGCGCTGAGCGAGGACATCGCCCGGCATTGCCCGAGCAGCGATCTGCATTTCTATGACGCCGCGGCGCCCATCGTGACCTTTGACAGCATCGATATGGAGCGGGCTTTCTTTGCATCCAGGTATGACAAGGGGACAAAGGATTATATCAACTGTCCGATGACGAAGGAAGAGTATCTCGCGTTCTGGAAGGAATTGATCTCCGCAGAGGAAGCGCCGGTCCACGGATTTGATGACAGCGGCGTTTTTGAAGGATGCATGCCCGTGGAAGTCATGGCGCGGCGCGGCGAAGACACGCTGCGATACGGGCCGATGAAACCGGTGGGACTTCTCGATCCCAGAACAGGGGAAGAAAGCTATGCGGTCGTCCAGCTGCGGAAAGACAACGCAGACGGCACATTGTACAACATCGTCGGATTCCAGACCCACCTTCGCTTTCCTGAGCAGCGACGCGTATTCTCCATGATCCCCGCGCTGCGGCATACAGAATTTGTCCGCTACGGTGTGATGCACCGCAACACATATCTGAATTCGCCCGGCTTGCTGGATCGGTATTACCGTCTCATCAGCGACCCCAGGATCTCGTTTGCAGGGCAAATGACCGGCGTTGAGGGATACGTGGAATCCTGCGCATCCGGGCTGCTGGTCGGGATCGAAACCGCACGGCGCCTGCATGGCCTGCCGCCGGCGAATTTCCCAAAGGAGACCGCCATCGGCGCGCTGGGTCTGTATATCTCCGGCGGCTCGGTCAGCGGCAATTTCCAACCGATGAACATCAATTTCGGAATCATATCTCCGCTCGGCTACCGCGTAAAGGGGAAACGCAGCAAAAATGAAGCGATTTCAGCCCGGGCACTGGAGATCATCAACAGAATGAAAGAGGAAGTCGGATGAAGATCATTATTGACGCGATGGGCGGCGACAATGCTCCGCAGGCGATCGTACAGGGGGCAATCGACGCGCAGAGAGAGTTCGGAGTTGACATCGTCCTAACGGGAAAGGAAGCAGAGATTCAGGACTGCCTTTCTTCCTTCGGCGTGACAAACGACCCACATATCAGCATCGTCAACGCAGACGAGATCATCGATATGCACGATGATCCGGCTACGGCCGTTCGAAGAAAAAAGAACAGTTCGATGGCCGTTGCGCTTGAGTTGCTCCGCGCTGGCAAAGGAGACGCTGCCGTCTCCGCCGGGAGCACCGGCGCCCTGCTGACAGGCGCAACGCTTCTGGTGCGGCGCATCAAGGGAATCCGGCGCGCTGCGATGGCGCCTGTTCTGCCAAACGGAGGCAAAGGCGTTGTCCTGATCGACTGCGGAGCCAATGTGGAATGCACGCCGGAATACCTTCTTCAGTTCGGCTATATGGGCAGCTTTTACTCCCGGAACATTCTCGGGTGCGAGGCCCCCAGGGTCGGCCTTCTGAACAACGGGAGCGAGGATACGAAGGGGACGCAGCTGTGCAAGGACGCATATGCGCTGCTGAAGGAAGCGTCGGAGGCCGGGCGGCTGAATTTCATCGGCAATGTGGAAGGAACCGACGTCTTTTCCGGAAAGGTCGACGTCATCGTGACGGACGGTTACTCCGGAAACATCCTGCTGAAAACCGTAGAGGGCACGGCGAAATTCATGATGAAGAATGTGAAGAACGTTCTGATGAAATCGCCGAAGACAAAGATCGCAGCACTCATTCTGAAGAAGGATCTGTATGGCCTGAAAAAGCTGATGGATGTCTCAGAGGTCGGCGGGACAGCGTTCATCGGCATCACGCGGCCGGTGATCAAGGCGCACGGAAGCAGCAATGCCCGGGCGATCCGCAGCGCAGTCAAGCAGGCAATCAGTTTCGTGGAAGCCCGCGTTACAGAAGATATCGTGGAAAACATAGAATATATGAAACTCCGCGGAGATCAAGCGGAGTGATAAAGAAAGGAGAACGACCATGATTTTCAACAAGATCAAGGAACTCATCTGCGAGCAGTTCGACATCGACCCGGAGAAGATCACGGAGAATACCAATTTCCTCCAGGATCTGAGCGCTGATTCGCTGGATTTTGTCGAGCTTGTCATGAACATTGAAGACAGCTTCGGCCTGCCCGAGATCAGCGAGGATGACATCCGCTCGATCCAGACGGTGGGAGATCTCGTCGATTACGTCAAAAAGACGCAGGATTGAGCTGCAATGGACGCACTGGAGCGAAAACTGCATTATCGTTTCCGTGACCGTGAACTGCTCCGGACGGCGCTCACCCATTCTTCCTACGCAAACGAGCATCACTGTGCCAGCAATGAACGGCTGGAGTTTGTCGGCGACAGTGTGCTGGGGATGGTGACCGCTTCGCATCTTTATCTGCGTTTTCCGGAGCTTCCGGAGGGCAGGATGACCAAACTCCGGGCGGAGCTGGTTTGCGAGCAGAGTCTTCGGGAGGTCGCAGAGGAGCTGGAGCTCGGGCAATACCTGATGCTCGGCCGCGGCGAGGAAAGCTCCGGAGGACGCAGCCGCCCGTCGATCCTTGCCGACTGCGTTGAGGCGGTCATCGCCGCAGTCTATCTGGACGGCGGCATGGATCCTGCGCGAAAACTGATCGATACCCGGATCCTCTCCAAGCTTGAAGAAAGCGGCAGCGCACTGATGCGCGACTGGAAAACGGAGCTTCAGGAGCTGATCCAGCAAAAACCGGGACGCATCCTCAGTTATCATCTCCTGGGAGAGAGCGGTCCGGATCATATGAAGCGCTTTCAAGCGTCCGTATCATGCGACGGCAAGGAGATCGGCACCGGAGAGGGAAAGACGAAGAAAGAAGCAGAACAGATGGCGGCACGCGCAGCACTCCTTGCGCTGACGGCGGATTAAGCGGAGAATAAAATCAACGGGAGGGCGATTTCGCCTCTCCCGTTTTGATTATGCTGCGGTCATTTTTGGAACTGTCTGATATGGATTCCCTTCTTTCAACTCTCAAGGGCAAAACAGTGGAAAAGAGAACTGCTACGGCAGCAGACCTGCGGAAAACGCAGGACAAAAAAGCGTTTCCAAGATTCGTACAGATGAAACGGAATTTGCTTACAGGATCGTTTTCCAATACCGTCTTGTAAGGCGGGCCTCTCCGTCGATTGAAACCAAGATTTTGTCCCCCAAGACGAAGCCGTTATTTTCCATCACTCTTGCGGACGCAGGATTATCATCGTTGCACGTGATGAGAACGGGAGAAATGTGCAGTCCTTTCGCCTTTTCCAACGCCAGGGCCAGCATTTTTGTTCCAAAGCCACGGTTCCATTCCGAATAACGGACGCCGTATCCGATGTGACCGCCTCGCTGC
>JAEEGL013228736.1_pt1 | contig 10193 bp, 8 predicted proteins | sample 9134231 | NCBI WGS metagenome assembly JAEEGL01 (sample SAMN16246548, study PRJNA631951) | gut metagenome | biome: gut microbiome; feature: rumen; material: fiber-attached | host: Bos | place: Iran: Karaj | collected 2018-10
ATCTTCACACTGTGGTAAAGGAACAATTGGTATATTATATATCCTTAAGAATAATTTAACAGATGAAGAAGAAAAAAAGTCGTAACAACGACTTTTTTTATTTTAGTAACTCTTTCTTTAATTTCTCTATTTCTTCCTCTTTCTTTTCTTCTAAAAGAGAAATAATCTTTTCTGAAACAGTCTTATAAATATTTGCTTTTAAAGCTAATTCCATAGCTAATTTTTTAAGTTCAATATCTTCATTTTCTTTCTTTATTTTAGATAATTCTTTTTTAACAGCACCACTAATATTTCCAATTAATTCATCTTGAATTCCTTTATAATATTCAAACACATCCTTATATGTTGAATAATTGATTATATCCATTATTTCATTTAAAGTTAATATATTTTTAAGTGAACATATTTCAAGTAAATATGTAAGTTGTATTTTTGAATATTTCTTATTTACTGGGGCAGGGATGATATTAGCTTTTACATAGTTATTAACCATAGAAGAAGTAATAAGCTTATCATCTATTTCAAATACTTTTAAATTGTCTTCTAAATAGTTTATAACCTGTTCCATATAATAATTCATACTTGGAAGTGCATTAACATTTGGAACGTTATAATTAGATAATTCTAATAAATATCCTTGTAATCTACGTTTAATATACATATTAACACCTCTAGTATAATTTTAACAAAAAACTTAAAAATATTCAATATGATATAACATAGTTTTTAAAACTAGATATAGCTTATCTTGTGGCATATTAAAAATATAATATTTATATTAAAAAATATAAACGCTTTCATAAAAGGTATTGAAAGAAAGTATATTTATTGTTATAATTATAGTGTATAAGCGTTAATAAAAAATATATATAATGAAGGAGATAATAATATGAAAGAAGTAATTTTAGCAGCTGTTGATTTCGTAAAGAATTTTTATGCAGGAACTTATGATGGTAATAACTATTACCACTCAGAGCGTGTATACTACATTGCTCTAGAATTAGTTAAAACTGAAAAAGCAAACAATTTCTTAGTAGCTTTAGCAGCTTTACTACATTCAATTGATAGTAGAGAAGATAGAGCATCTAAAAAATGTCCTAATGCTCGTAAGTTCTTATCAAGTCAAAAACTTGAATCAAAAATTGTTGAAAGTGTAATTGAAATTATATGTCAAGCAGATTTCAAATATAATAGAACTCATGCAAGACTAAAGAGTAAAGAAGCAGAAGTTGTTGCTGATGCTAATATGTTAGATTCAATTGGAGCTGTTGGTGTAGCTAGATGTTTCGCATATGGTGGATTCCATAAATTAGAAATCTATGATGGAACTATTTCATCACCTAACTCAATTAAATCATTCTATGATAAACTATTGGTAATTAAAGATTGCTTACACACTGAATCAGCTAAGAAAATAGCAGCTGATAAAATAAAATTTATGGATGATTTCCTACAACATTTCTATGCTGAATGGAATATCGGTCGTACAAAAAGATAAGGCTTATTAAAGCCTTTTTTTCTTTGAAAAAAATACTTGCTTTTTGCAAGTATTTTATCTCATAACTATTTTCTTTAAATGTGCAAAACGTGGCAATCCATTTACTTTAGGTAATTCTGTTTCACCTTGAATAAGAGGAAGTACATAATCAATAAATTCTTTTGTTACATTATTTCCTTCACTATTAATCCATTCAATTGGTACTTTTTTCTCATAATTAGCTACCATTTCAAGTGGAAGTAATTCTATTTCACATTTATAATCACTTAATTTAGCACCACGCTTGCATTTAAATGATACCATCATATCACTAATTCCATTAACTGCATTTTCAACAGCAGCAACTCCAGCCATATATGCTTCTTCATAATCTGTTTTACTTGCTAGATGTGCAGCACAACGTTGCAATAGTGATAATTCAATACCTCTAATTTTAGCTCCAGTTCTAAATTTAACTTGATTAGCTAAAAACTGTGCTAAACCACCCATTTGTTGATGACCAAATTTATCTTTTTCTTTTGTTTTATTTGCATATTCAGAAATATATTTACCTTCACTATCTTTTATACCTTCTGATACAGCAACAATTACTTTCCCTTTTGCTTCATAAATGTCATTAACATCATCAATGAATTTTTCTAAATCAAATGGTACTTCAGGTAAATATATTAAATCAGCACCTACACCATTTAAATTAGATAAACTAGCAGAAGCACAAAGCCAACCTGCATTTCTACCCATTATTTCAACGATAGATATATTTCCATAATCATATACTCTTGTATCAAGTGATATTTCAGCAATTGATGTAGCTATGTATTTTGCTGCTGAAGCAAAACCAGGACAATGATCTGTACCATATAAATCATTATCAATAGTTTTTGGAATACCTATAATTCTACATTCATATCCGTTTTTAATGCAATATTTAGATATTTTATTACAAGTATCCATAGAATCATTTCCACCATTATAAAAGAAATATCTAACATTATATTTTTTAAATACTTCTAGTATTCTTTTATATTCAAAATCATCTATATCTGGATCTAGTAATTTATGCCTACATGAGCCTAGCGCTGATGCTGGAGTATATTTAAGTAATTCAAGTTCATCTCTATCTTCTAAATTCAAATCATATAATTCATCGTTTAAAACTCCAATTATACCATTTGCGGCACCATATACTCTAGTTATTTCCTCTTTTGAAAAACAAGTTTTAATTGCACCAAGGATAGAAGAATTGATTACGGAAGTTGGACCTCCTGATTGACCAATTATCGCAGAACCTATTAATGTTTTACCCATAAATTATCCCTCCGTTTTAAACCATAAATATAATAACATAACATGTTATCTATTTCAATATAAAATGATTTTTTGAATAAAAACACTTTCATAAAAAAATATATGAATAAAATTTCATATTACTGTTGACAAATGATTCTTATTAAAGTAAAATAATAACGGATTTGATAGAATCCATTTTAAATGGTGCAAATGTTAGCAAAGACTAACAAATGAAAGGAATTTATATGGAAAAGGGACTCAACGAATTTAAAATTGGCGAAAAGGGAACCATAAAAATAGTTAACGGTGAAGGGAAACTTAGAAGAAGACTATTTGATATGGGCGCAACACCAGGAGCTAAAGTGCAATTAATTAAAAAAGCTCCACTTGGTGATCCACTAGAAGTACATATTAGAAATTATGTACTAACATTAAGAAAGAGCGAAGCATCGCTTATCATAATGGAGGTGGAAGAATGATTAAAGTAGCTTTAGCAGGTAATCCAAACTGCGGTAAAACAACTTTATTTAATGCTTTAACTGGTTCAACAGCACATGTTGGTAACTGGCCAGGTGTAACAGTTGATAAAAGAGAAGGTTTATACAAAAAGCTTGGTGAAGATATCAAAATTGTAGATTTACCTGGTATCTATTCATTATCACCTTATACTCCAGAAGAAGTTATTTCAAGAAACTTCATAGTTGAAGAAAAACCAGATTGCGTAATTAATATAGTTGATGCAACTAACTTAGAAAGAAACCTTTATTTAACAACACAACTATTAGAAATGGATGTTCCAGTTGTTGTAGCGCTAAATATGATGGATATTATAGAAAAAAGAAATGATATACTTGATGTTGATAGATTATCAATTGCATTAGGTGTACCAGTAGTAAGTATTTCGGCACTTAAAAAGCAAGGTAATGAAGAATTAATGCTTGCTGCCTTAAATGCTAAAAAACGTGAACCTAAAACAGTTCTTGAAAATAGCAAGCTTAAGCCATTAATTGATGAAATAGTAAATGACTTAAAGCAAAATGAAGAAGTAGATAATGTTTTATATCACGCTATTAAAATAATTGAAGAAGATGAAATAGAAATTAAAGATCATAAGTTTGCTGTAACTCATGTTGAAGAATATAAGAAGAAAAATGATATAGATACAGAAGCTGTTATAGCAGATGAAAGATATAAATATATTGAAAAGAACTATTCAGTTTGTTTAACTAGAAACGAAACTGTTGGTCCAACAAAAACACAAAAAGCAGATAGAATATTTACTCATAAAGTATTTGGATTTGTATTCTTCTTCTTAATTCTATTTGCAATATTCCACTTAACATTTAGTGAAAACTTCTTATTTTTAGGAAAACTTATTCCAGATGATTGGGTAAGCTTTGAAGGAGTACCTATTTTAGAAGGTATAATTGGTGAAGGATCAATTAATTCACCAGGTGTAATTATAACCAATTTATTTAATAACTGTGTTGAATGGTTATTTGGTATAATTGGTGGATGGTTTGAAAATAGTCCATCATGGTTAAATTCATTTGTAAATGATGGATTGCTTGCAGGTTTAGCTGCAGTACTTAGTTTCTTACCTCTAATTATGATTTTATTCTTATTCATGTCTATTCTAGAAGATACTGGATATATGGCAAGAGTTGCCTTTATCTTTGATAAGATATTTAAAAAATTTGGTTTATCTGGTAGAGCACTTATGCCTATGATTATGGGATTTGGTTGTAGTGTACCAGCTATGGCAAATACTAGAACTCTACAAAACCAAAATGAAAGAACAACAACAATTAGAGTTATACCATTCTTCTCATGTGGTGCAAAACTTCCAATTTTAACAGCTATTGCTGGTGCAATTGCTTTAAGATGGGGAGCAAATGCAGATTTAATTACATTTAGTATGTATTTACTTGGTATAACTGTTGCTATTATAGCTATTATCATTATGCGTGGTACTACAATGAAGGGTGAAAGTCAACCATTCATTATGGAATTACCAAATTATCATAGACCAAGCTTTAAGAGTACAATGCATCTACTTTGGCATAAATTATCTCACTTCTTAAAGAAGGCATTTACTATAATACTTGCAAGTCAAATCTTAGTATGGTTCTTATTAAACTTTACATTCGATTGGAAATTTATTCCAGCACACGAAGGAGTACTTGATGTAGATTCATCAATTCTTGCTGGATTCGGTAAATTACTTCAACCAATATTCACACCACTTGGATTTGGAAATCAACTTGGATCAACTGGTTGGGTATTCATAGTTGCTGCAATCTCTGGTTTAATTGCAAAAGAAAATGTTATTTCGACATTCGGTACACTTGCAGCATGCTTAATTGGTACTGCAATAGATGTAGATGCTGATGGTGGTGTAGAAGCAGTTACAGCTATGATGACTTCAACAGGAATTACTGCCGCTGGTTTAATCGCATTTATCGTATTTAATATGACAACTATTCCATGTTTTGCTGCTGTAGCTACAGCTAAGGGTGAATCACCTGATAAACGTACTTACCACTTCACATTGTTATTCTGGGTAATTGCATCAATATTAGCTGCTACAACAGTATATCTAATCGGTTCTTGGTGGTGGACATCATTCATCATTATCGCAATAATTGCTCTTGTTATAGTCTTAATTAAAATAATAAATGGTAAGAACAATAACAAAAAAAATAAGGACGGTGATCTATTTGACTATTCTAGAAATAATAATCATCATTGCTGCGATTAGTTTTGTAGTAATTGTCTTTACTAAGGCATTTATTAACCATTTACATGGTAAATGTAATTGTGATGAATGTGAAGGAAATTGTTCAAATTGTAATGGTAGTTGCAAAAACTATACAAAAGAAGAACTAAAAAAACATTTAGAAGAAACTTACCTTAAGTAATTAGACATAAATATTGGCCTTTAAAAAACGGACTAAATCCTCCACTTCAATTAGTCCGTTTTTTATTGCAATTATTTAAAGAAATTATAGTATAATATTTTTAGAAGGAGGGGTTAATATGAATAAACAAAAATTAGACTTAAATAAATTTGATTTTTTATCAATTATTTTAACTATCCTTTTCATTATATTTAATGCCTTCTTAGGTATTTATTATAAATCTATTTGGAATGGTACTATATCAGTATATTATATGTTTTTAGTAATTATTAGATTTATAATATTTTTTAATGAATCAAAAATAAAAGATGTTGATGAAGCAGTAAAAAAAGAAAAAAGAATCAAAATATTTTATATTACTTTTATAATAATGATATTTTTAGATATTTCATTAATTGTTCCTATAACCTTAATGGTTATGAATGAAAGAACTTATAACTTTGGTTTAATTCCTGCTATTGCTTTAGCTTTATATGTAACATTTAAAATAACTAGCACAATTATAATGTATAAAAGAAATAGAAATAATGAGATAATTACTTTTAGACAGTTAAAGGCAATAGAATTAATTGATGCTATTATTTCTATACTTACTTTACAAAATACAATGATTATTGCAAATAATGGATTTGATAATTCAATGTATATATTATCATGTATAACTAGCTTTATAGCAATTGTATGTATAATGATAGTTACAATAATACTTTTTATAAGAATAAGAAAAGAAATAAAAAGGGCCGCCTAGCCCTTTTTTACTATATCAACAATATGACTACCTATACCAATTAATTCTTTTTTATTACTAACTTTATATACATAGTCTAAATACAAATTAAATGTATTTTCATCCATTTTGTTTATCTCTTTTCTAAAATAATCAGTTAATAAATCTTGTGTAAAAATATCTATTCTTTTTAAACCAACTATTTTTTCTAGTTCATCTATATCTTCTAATCTATAATATGCATATAATTCAGTTTCCTTATTTTTTATTTTAAAATCATCATCAATATCATTAATCTTTTCATTTATAAAACCATCAATAAATCCATGCTTTATTATGGCATAATCATTCATATAATAACATATAAAAATTATTCCATCTTTTTTTAATATTCTTTTAGCCTCATTAAGTGCCTTTATTTGATCAGCCTTTTCTGTTAGATGATACATTGGTCCAAACATTATAATAAAATCAAATGATTCATTACTAAATTTAGGCAAATCTAGTGCATTACCTAAATATGCCTTTATATTAGGATTTTTCATAGTTATATATTTTAAATTATGCTTAACAAGTTCAACAGCAGTAACATCAAACCCTAAATCATATAAGCTTAAACTATATCTACCAGTACCTGCGCCTAAATCTAAAATTTTAGGGTTATCATAATTTTTTAAAAATTTTAAAATATATTTCATTGAAGTATTGAATTCAACAATTCCATGTCTTGAATCTAATCTTTTTTCTTCGTTAAATTTATTATAATATGTTTTTAATAACTCCTCATTCATAATATCACCATAATAATTATATTACAAAATTAATATATTTAATATTAGATTTGTGATAAAATATCTTTATAGGAGTGATGCTTATGAAAAAAATAAAATATTTATTTTTATCATTATTCATTATTTTATCAACCATTATACTGAGTGCTTGTTCATTCTTTGATATTTTTGATGATAAAACTACAGAGAAAAAAGAACAAATTACAATATGTTATATAAATGGTGATAAAAAAACATATAAAACTTATGATGATTATAAAGATATTGTCTTTGAAACATATAGTACTGAAACTGGTTATGAGTTTAAGGGTTGGAGTATTGAAGAAAATGGTTCAGTAATTTCTAAAGAAGATTTAAAAGGAAAAACTTCTATAACTTTATATCCAGTCACTAGTCTAATAAATTATAAAATTTCATACATCTTAGATGGCGGTAAGAATAATATTGATAATCCAAATACTTATACAATATTAGATGAAGTAATTATAAAAGCTCCTACAAAAGATGGATATGCCTTTAAAGGATGGAATGTAAATGATAGTAGTGAATTACTAACAGAATATACTATAGAAAAAGGAAGCCATACAGATATTAGTTTTAAAGCAAATTATGTTGATGGACAAGTAAGTGTAATATTTGATTATCCTGGCGTTGAAATGCAAATAATTGATTATAATACAAAATGTGTTAAACCAGATGATCCAACAAAACTATTTGATACATTTATATGCTGGTGTACTGATGATTCGTTAGAACATGAATTTGATTTTGATACTTTAATAAAAGAAAATATAACTTTATATCCTAAATGGGAAAATACAGATTATTATACATTTAATTATACTAATTCAACTTTAATTAAATCTAATAGAGAAAATGGCCAATTATTGCCTAGTGGTGCGTTAATCAGTCTAGAAGCTAATTATATTAATGAAGGATATGAATTTATAGGATTCTATAATGGTGAAAACTTAATTACAAGATGTAATACTCTTGAATTAAAGATGCCAGATAGTAATTTAACTATTAATTGCATGTTTAAAGATTTAACAACATATACTTATACAAAAGGTGTTAATTCAAGTATATTAATTCCTGTAAGTGAGCCTAATAAATATTTATTTGGTTCAAATGTTTTAGATGATTATACATTTGAAGGTAATAATATTAAATTATCTAAGGATTATTTAGATAAATTAAACTTAGGATTGCATTCATTTGTATATGATTATGATACTTTAATTTATTTATTCATTAAATCAAGTAATATTAAAGCAACTAATATATTTGTTGATTATGATATAAATTATCCAAAAGCAACATTAACTTTTGATGAATTAGATAATTATAATTATGAATATTCACTTGATGGAAGTGAATATGCTGAATGTCATAGTGGTATGACTTTAAATATGTTTAACAAATTCATATCACATACACTTGATATTAAATGTGGAAGTAATATTACTAATTATGTTATAGAAAGTATTCCAAGTGAAGCAAGCGAATATGCAAGTAAAACATTTACTTATAATGGTAATATATATGATTTTTATGTTGATAGCGTTGATGATTTAAATACATTATTAGAATATGAGACACAAGCTGCATATCCAAGCGTTGGTGGAACAAGTTATACATTTAAATTCTATTATAGCTATGGTAGTAATCCTAATGTTAAAGATTTATATAAACATGCGATAAATAGATTAATAAGTGTACCTTATGGCCTTGAATATCAATATTATTTTAGTAATGTTGTAACATTTACTTTAATGTCTAATAATACATTTAACACTCTAGAAACAGAGCAAGTAAGAGAAAATATTACTAATACAGAATTTAAGGAATCAAGTAGAAGCGAATCATTTGATGATTTCTATATTGAAAAATGTAGTAAAACACAAGAAGTTAGATCTATATACGAACTTGAAAATTTAGCTTTAGGCATAAAGCCTATTATAACTGATTCTAAAGCTTTAGAATTATATAATAAGGCAAAAGAAATACTTAGAGAATATGTTGATGATTCATTTACAGTTTATGAAAAACTAAAAGCTATATATGATTATATAGGTAGTAATGTTACTTATGATGATGCATTATTATTAAAACCAAGTAGTTCTCAAAGTGATTATCAATCATTTACATCTTATTCAGCACTTATTAAAGGTATAGCTGTATGTGATGGTTATGCAAGTGCATTTAGACTATTATGTATTATGGAAGGCATTGAATGCATTGAAGTAGTAGGTAGTGCTAAAGGCGGAGGACATGCATGGAATAAAGTTAAAATTAATAATGTATGGTATGGAGTAGATGTAACTTGGAGTAGATCATCGTTTAGTGGAACACCTTATGTCTATCATTCATATTTCTTAATTGATGAAACAGTACTAATGAACTATAATAATTCAAATCACTATGAACAAGCAACAAGAAATGCTGATGATTCTTATTCATATTTCAATGTTGTTAATACAGCAAATAACAATTTAGATTATTTTGATGTAATGATGTATGGAAAATATGATTTAGTATGTGAATCAGTTAGTGAATATATTGAAATGTATAATTATTTTGCTTCAAGTGGTATTGATTTCGTTGAAATAAGATTGGTAGGAATTACTAATAGTGAATTAAATGGTGTAATTACTGGAATTTATAGATATCACTATGATTTCTATCCATCACCATATGATTCATATCATTTAACATTAATTCATTAAAACGGCTAAATTAGCCGTTTTTCTTAAAAAAGGAGGGATAAAATGATAGCTTTATGTATAGACTTAAAAAGCTTTTATGCATCGGTTGAGTGTGTATATAGAAACTTAGATTCATTAAAAACAAAGTTAGTTGTTGCTGATGAATCTAGGGGTGGTGGAACTATATGTTTAGCTGTATCACCTGCCTTAAAAGAATTAGGTGTTAAAAATAGATGTAGACTATTTGAAATACCAAAA
>JAEEGL013431314.1_pt1 | contig 10193 bp, 9 predicted proteins | sample 9134231 | NCBI WGS metagenome assembly JAEEGL01 (sample SAMN16246548, study PRJNA631951) | gut metagenome | biome: gut microbiome; feature: rumen; material: fiber-attached | host: Bos | place: Iran: Karaj | collected 2018-10
CCTTAAGGACCGCTATGAAAACAGGCACTGGGGCCTCGCGGAGGCCGCAAGGGGCCTGGCGGAAGAAAAAGGCTGGTATCTCGGCGCGGATCTCGGCGAGACCGTAGACGCGCACAGAACGTGGGATCTCAGCCGCGAAGCGCTGCCGAAGAAGCCCGAGCCCGCGCCGGCCGCGGATTTCGGATTCGATTCCGTGCCGGTACCGAGCTTTGACGACTTCAGCTTCGACGCGCCTCCGGTACCGTCCTTCGACAGCTTCAGCTTTGACGACGCGCCTGCGGTACCGTCCTTCGACAGCTTCAGTTTTGACGGCGACGCGCCTGCCGCGCCGTCCTTCGACGCACCGCCGGTACCGTCCTTCGGGGACTTCTCTTTTGACGCGGCTCCCGCACCCGAGCCAAACGACGAGGGGGAACACGATGATAAGTAAGATACAGAAACGCACCTGGGCGGAGATAGATCTCGACGCCATAAGGCACAATTATACGGAGATAAGGCGAGTTCTTAAGCCTGAGACGAAGCTTCTCTGCGTGATCAAGGCGAACGCCTACGGCCACGGCGCCGAGCGCCTCGCGGAGGAATACAGCCTTCTCGGCGCGGACTGGTTCGCCGTGTCGAGCATTGAGGAGGCCATCCCCCTGAGGTCGGCCGGCATCTCCAAGCCCATACTGATACTTGGCTACACGCCGCTCGAGGCCGCGGATATACTGACCAGCCACAACATAAGCCAGTGCGTCTATTCCCTTGAATACGCCAAGGCTCTTTCGGCGGCCGCAAAGGGACCGATAAAGGTCCACATCAAGATCGATACGGGCATGAGCCGCATAGGCTTCAGGGACCCGGACGAGATACGCGAGGCGTGCGGTCTCCCCGGGCTCGTTCCCGAGGGCGTATTCACGCATTTCGCTTCGGCTGACGAGGGCGAGGCGGGTGAAGCCTTTACGAGGCTGCAGTTCGAGCGCTTTATGCAGACGATAGACGCCAGCGGCGTCAGCTTCGGCATTAAGCATTGCTGCAACAGCGCGGGCATCACCGACTTCCCGGAGTTCCACCTGGACATGGTGCGCGCGGGCATCATCCTTTACGGATATCAGCCTTCCGGGGCAGTAAGGCGCAAGCTCTACCTGGTTCCCGCAATGACCCTGAGGTCGGTCGTTTCCCAGGTCAAGACCATCCACGCGGGGGACAAGGTCAGCTACGGACGCACCTTCACCGCGGGGCGCGACATGAAGGTCGCGACGATACCGGTCGGTTACGCGGACGGCTACTGGCGCAGCAACTCCATGAACGAGTCCAAGGTCATCGTCAACGGCGTGGCCTGCCCGATAATCGGCAGGGTCTGCATGGATCAGCTGATGGTCAACGCGGACAACGTGCCGGGGCTGGAATTCGGCTCTTCGAGCGACGTCGAGCTCTTCGGCAAGCGTCAGACCGCGGACGTGCTCGCGGCAAACAACGATACCATCAACTATGAGGTGCTCTGCGCCGTAGGCGCGCGTGTGCCGAGGATATATATCAACGAATAAACATGTATAAGTTAGTCATATTTGATACCGACGGGACCCTGCTCGATACGCTCGACGATCTCGCGGACAGCCTCAACTACGTGCTCGCGAAGCGCGGCTTTCCCGCAAGGACGAGGGAAGACGTGCGTTCCTTCCTCGGCGGAGGGGCGGAATGGCTGGTAAGGCAGGCTATGCCCGAAGGGACCCCGGAGGAGGCCATACAGGACTTCCTAGCGGAATACAGGCCTTATCTGAAGGACCACAGCAGCATAAAGACCCGTCCGTACGAAGGTATTCCTGAGCTCCTGAAGGAGCTCAAGGCGCAGGGCGTAAAACTCGCGGTCGTCAGCAGCAAGCCTGACGAATCACTGCAGAATATAATGCCTGTCTATTTCGGAGACACCATCGACGTCTGCATAGGCGACAGGCCCGGCCTTCGCAAGAAGCCCGCTCCCGATCTGCTGCAGGCGGTCATGGACGAGCTCGGAGCGGACAGTGCGGATACCCTGATGGTAGGCGATTCGGAATATGACATAGGCGCCGCGCAGAACGCCGGTGTCGCTTCATGCGCTGTGACCTGGGGCTTCAGGAGCGCCCCGGTGCTGAAGGCACAGGACCCTGACAGCATGGTGAGCAGCGCGGCTGAACTGTTTGATGTTATCAAGGAGGGCGGAAAGATGCCAGAAAAACGCATAGCCGTGGTGTTCGGCGGCAATTCCAGCGAACACGAGGTCTCAAGGGTCTCTGCAGCCTCGGTCATCAAAGCTCTCGACCGCAAAAAATACGACATCGTGACCGTCGGCGTCACAAAGAAGGGCGAGTGGAAGCTCTATGAAGGGCCTGTGGAGGCCATCCCCACGGGCGAGTGGGAAAAGACTGCGAAGCCTCTTCCCCTGGAAGATCTCAAGACCATAGCGGACTTTATCCTTCCCATAATGCACGGCCCCAACGCCGAGGACGGCACAGTGCAGGGAATGCTCGAGCTGCTGAACGTGCCCTACGGCGGCTGCGGCGTCATAGGATGCGCCGCCGCGATGGACAAGATCGTGGCGAAAGACATCTTCGCGAACCACGGGCTCCCGCAGGTCCCCTACGTCGCGTTCACCAGCGCGCGCCTCGGAGATCCGGCGCTCATCGACGAGATCTGCGGAAAACTGCGCTTCCCGCTCTTTGTAAAGCCCGCGAACATGGGGTCTTCGGTCGGCATTACCAAGGTCTCCCGCAAAGAAGACCTCAAGGCCGCTATAGACGAAGCCGCGAAATACGATTACCGCCTGGTGGTCGAACAGGGCGTGCTTAACGCCAGGGAGCTCGAGACCGGCATCGTCGGCAACGACGAGCTGTTCACCGCTTCCGTCGGCGAGATCAGGCCCGGCGCCGAGTTCTACGACTACGAGGCAAAATACACCGACAACGCCAGCGAGCTGATAATCCCGGCACCTATAAGCCCCGAAGAAAAAGCCGCGATACAGTCCATGGCCCGTACGGCTTACAAGGCCCTCGGCTGCTGCGGCTACGCGAGAGTGGACTTCCTCATGGACGGTTCCACCCACGAGATCGTTATCAACGAGATAAACGCCATTCCCGGATTTACGAGCCTGAGCATGTTCCCGATGCTCTGCGCGGACGCCGGAATGAGCTATCCCGAAACTCTGGACAGGATAATAGAGCTTGGATATGAAAGATATAATGCTAAAAATAACCGGCAAAACGGCCGATAAGGATGACGGCATAGAGTTCGTCACCGAAGGGGTCCTCTACAGCAAGGGGCCTCTGCTTCTGATCGAGTATCCCGAGAGCGAGCTCTCGGGGCTTGAAGGCTGCACCACGCGCCTTACGGTCAGCAAGAACAAGATCCGTCTGCGCCGCACCGGCGAACCGCTCGCCGTGGATACGGTCATGGAGTTCGAGAAGGGCAAGCGCTTTCTCGGCTACTATGAAACGCCCTACGGGCCCATGGGCATGGAGATACTGACCAACAACATCGAAAAGAACGTGAGCGGCGACGGCGAGGGCAGGCTTTCGATCGATTACAGCATATCGCTCAAGGGTCTTTCCGACGCGCGAAAGACCCTCGACATAGAACTTACCCCCAAAAGATCATTTGAGAACAACTGACATAAACGTATGAGAAGAAACAAGAAACAGCAGGCTGTCATAAGGGTCATCGCGATAATACTGGCGATAGGCATGGTGCTGATGTCGCTGGGCTATCTGATGTACGCCTTCGCGGAACCCGCCTACGCGGCGGAGTTCTTCTGGGGCGAGGAAGCCGACAACGGCATCAGGCTGCAGGCCCTGGGCGGCTTTATCGAAGAACTGCAGGAAAACTACAAGGACGAGGTCGATCTCGATACGCTCTACGTGGGCATCTACAAGGGTCTCATGGACTCCCTGGATGACCCCTGGAGCGGTTTTTACACCTACGACATAAACGAAGCGATCTTTTCGACGGTCGACGAACCGTTCGTGGGCATAGGCATCACCTTCCGCAAGACCGACGACGGCGAGTTCCTCGTGATCTCGACCATCCCGGGCGGAGCGGCCGGGGAAGCCGGCATACGCACCAGCGACGTCATAACCAAGGTCGACAACGTGCAGCTGACGAGCGAGATGAGCTCGGAGGAGGTCCAGACCCTGGTGCGCGGTGAAGAGGGCAGCTATGTGACGCTCACGATAGACCGTTTCGGCGAGACCCTGGTGTTCACCCTGCAGCGCAGGAACATCACGAGCCATAAAGTGAATTCCTCGATGCTGACCGACGATATCGGCTACATAAAGATAGACGATTTCTCCGAAGGAACGGCAGCCGGTTTCGCAACTGAACGCCTGCGCATGCTCAACAGCGGGGCGGACGCCCTGGTCATCGACATCCGCAGCAACCCCGGCGGCTACCTCGGCGAGGTAAGCAATATATGCAACCAGCTGATCCCCGAAGCGGGAAAGGTGATAAGCACCTGCATGCAGCAGGGCGAACTGTTCGATCAGATAATCTCGACGGGGAACCCCACAAGACCGGTCCCCGTCGCGGTCCTGATCAACGGGAGCAGCGCTTCCGCATCCGAGTTCATGGCAGCCTGCCTTAAAGACAACGGCATCGCGGCCCTGATAGGCGAGACGACCTTCGGCAAGGGCGTCGCACAGACCATTCAGAATTCGGGCAACGGTACGAGCTTCCGCTACAGCGTCTTCTATTTTCTGAGCCCGAACGGCGACGACATAAACGGCGCCGGCGTCACGCCCGACATCTATGTCAAGGAGCGCGGAGGGCTTTCCGCGGAAGAGATCGCTGAGATAAACAGGACCCTCGCCCCCATGACCGAGTCGGTCAAATACCGCGCGGGCCAGGTGGGACTCAACGTTTACGCGGCCCAGCAGCGCCTTAAGTATCTGGGCTACGACGTTGGCACCACAGCGATCATGGACGAGCGCACCGTCGCGGCGGTCAAGAGCTTCCAGCGCAGCGTGGGCGGCTATCCTTACGCCTGCCTCGACTACAATACTATGAAAAACCTTGAGAACGCGTTCAGCCACTGGATGAGCGGCGGCGACGAAGACTTTATACTTCAGCGCGCGATCGAATACCTGAACGGCAAGCTTGATGCGGAGGACGCGGCATGATCTCTATCGAAAGAAAACATTTCGGCTTTTCCGAAGACGGCACGGAAGTCTTCGTGACCATACTTAAGAACAGTCACGGCATGGAAGCCCATATACTCGACATGGGCTGCGCCCTTTACAGGGTCATTTTCCCCGACAGAAACGGAAGACCGCTCGACGTGGCCCTCGGCCACGCGCAGCTTTCCGGCTATGAGAAGGGCAAGGGCTTTTTCGGAGCCTTCGTGGGACGCTTCGCCAACCGTATCAAGAACGCACGCTTCGAGCTGGACGGACAGAGCTATGAGCTCGTAAAGCGCCCGGACGGCAACTACCTGCACGGGACCATGGCGCGCAAGGTCTTCGGCGCGGAGCTCACGGAGGACGGCGTCCGCTATACATATACCGCGGCGGACGGCGAGGACGGCTTCCCCGGAGAGATGAAGGTCACCGTGAGCTATACGCTCGGGGAAGACGACGTGCTGCGCATGGAATACGCGGCCGTCTGCGACAGACCGACTGTCGTGAACTTCACCAACCACAGCTATTTCAACCTGAACGGACACGGCTCGGGCAGCGCGGCAGAGACCCTGCTGCAGCTCAACTCGGAGAGCTATCTCGAGAGCACCGACGATTGCTGCCCGACGGGAAAGATACTTAAAACTGCCGGCACGGCCTTTGATTTCAGCGAGCCTAAGCCCATAGGCAGGGACTTCGGTGACCCGGTGCTGGCGCGCTATAACGGATACGACGACTGCTTCGTCCTTAAAGACGGCAGCTGGGCGGCGAAGGCATATTCGCCCGCGTCAGGCATAGAGCTCGACATCTGCTGCTCGCAGCCCGGCGTGCAGTTCTATTCAGGCAACCACGTGGAAGGGCTTGCCGGCAAGGACGGCGTCAGCTATCACGACCACGACGGTTTCGCTATAGAGCCCGAAGGCTTCCCCTGCGCCCCGAACATTCCGGAGTTCCCCTCCGCGGTGCTCCGCCCGGGCGAAGAGTACAGGCATTTCATCACTTATGCCTTCTCTCTGAGACAGGCTGAAAAGTAAATGAAGAAAAAAGCCGGTGTAAAAACTGCGCTGTGGTGCCTGGCGGCACTGGTGCTGATATGCATACTGCTGCTTACCCTGCAGCCGCCCGCCGAGACCATGGCGGAGAGCTCAAGGGTGCAGGAATGGCTGATAAAGCTGTTCTCGGGCGCCGGCGGGCCTGCGTGGATCTACGACATGCACGAGGTCCGCAGCCGCGCGCACATCCCCGAGTACTTCGCGCTCGCGGCTGCGCTTGCCCTTGCGCTGTGGTACAGCACCGCCCGCCTGCGGCTTTCCGCGGTGCTGTCCTTATTCCTGTCGTCCCTTGCGGGCTTCCTCGACGAGACCCTCAAGATATACCTGCCCACGCGTGAATTCGACCTTCGCGACTTCGGTCTCGACGTGCTCGGAAGCCTCGCAGGGGCAGCGCTCATGTTCCTGTGTATATTATTGTTCAGAAGGAGAAAACACATGAAAACAACACTTCTTATCATGGCTGCAGGTATCGGTTCCCGCTACGGCGGAGGAGTCAAGCAGCTTGAGGCAGTCGGCCCCAACGGCGAGCTGATCATAGACTATTCTATCCATGACGCCATCGCCGCAGGGTTCAACAGGATACTCTTCGTTATCCGCAAGGATATCGAGGCCGACTTCATGGAAGTGATAGGAGAAAGAGTCGAAAAGCTCTGCGCCGCTCACGGCGTCGAAGTGGCCTACGCGTATCAGGACCTCAACGACCTGCCGGACGGCTTCGCTGTCCCCGAAGGACGCAAAAAGCCCTGGGGCACCGGCCAGGCTCTGCTCGCCGCCCGCGATATCATCGACGGACCCTTTGCCGTCATCAACGCCGACGACTACTACGGCAAGAGCGGCTACGGCATACTGCACGAGTTCCTCTCGGTTCCCAGAAAGCCCGGCGAATACGCAATGGCAGGCTTCATCCTTGGCAACACACTTTCCGACAACGGCGGCGTCACCCGCGGCGTATGCAAGGCCGACGAGAAGGGTTATGTCACCGACGTCGTAGAGACCAAGAACATCGAAAAGAAATTCGACGCCGAGGGCAGGATGTACGCCGAGGCGAACGGCGTGTACATCGATCCCGAATCTCATGTGTCCATGAACATGTGGGGCTTCGGAGCCGACTACATAAAGCTTCTGGAGCGCGATTTCGTAAGCTTCCTCGGTGCTGAGGGCAAGGACGACCCGCTCAAGGCGGAGTTCCTGATCCCCATCCACATCGGTGAGCTCATCAAGAAGGGCGAGGTTAGCGTGGAGCTGCTCGAGAGCCGCGACAGCTGGTTCGGAGTGACCTATCACGAAGACAAGGAATACGTCGTCGAAAGCTTCAGAAAGCTTATCGAAAGCGGAGCCTACAGCGGCACCGATCTGTACGAAGACCTGAAATAGAAGCTGGCGGCCGCGCAGCCGCGTCACACGGAAGGAACGATGTTAGAGTCTTTCAGAAAGAACAAAAAAGGCATATTGCTGATGATCTTCGCCTCGCTCTGCGCATGCATTGGGCAGCTGCTCTGGAAGCTTGCTTCAGAAAGAGGCGAGGTCTTCAGTTTTGATCTGTCGGAGACGTCCGGGATACAGATCAGGGGGCTTGGCTATATAATCGCCGGCTTCTGCATCTACGCGCTGGGAGCCGCGGTCATGGTGCTGGCTTACCGCTACGGCAAGCTGTCGGTGCTGCAGCCGGTGCTCGCGCTCAGCTATGTGCTGAGCATATTTCTGGCCGGAGCGGTGCTGCACGAGAGCGTTACCCTGATCAAGTGCATAGGCACGCTCGTGATAATAGCGGGAGTCGTGCTCGTGGCGGGGGGTGACAGCGAATGACGCTTTACTACGCCCTGCTGGTGCTCCTTACGCTGCTCGAGGCCGTGGGCTCGGTCTACCTTAAGAAATCGACCGGCGGCAGCAGCGTGCTCGACATCATAAAGTCCCCGTTCTTTTACCTCGGAGGCTTCCTTTATTTTGCCGCCGCGGTGCTCAACATCTATGTGCTGAAGTTCCTCGACTATTCGGTGGCCTTCCCGCTCAAGGCCGTCACCTATATCTGGACCGTAGTGCTGGCCTATCTATTCTTTAAGGAAAAGCTCACGGGCCGCAAGCTCGCCGGCGTCGCGCTGATAATCGCCGGCGCGGTCATGATATCGATGTAAACAAGCTGTAAACTAATATGGCTTGAAATAATTGTATAATTAATTGGTTAAAGTATTTTAAGTGATCTGAAAGGAGCCTGACCTTGCTTCAGTGGCTTTCCGGCATTTTCTCGGGCATGGGTTTCGTCGACGTTCTGGACATCCTGATCGTCGCTTTTGCCTTGTATAAACTGCTGGGCTTCATTCACTCGTCCCGCGCCGCCCAGCTGGCGAAGGGCCTTTTCATCATCATCGCCATCTACTTCGTGGCGGACACCTTCAACTTCTACACGGTAAGCTGGCTGCTCGAGAACATGCTCAGCATAGGTCTCATCGCCCTTATCGTGATATTCCAGCCCGAGCTCAGGCGCGGCCTTGAATACATGGGCCGCGGAAAGCTGCGCGGAGGCAAGAACGCCATACTTCGCGACGAGATCGCGGACGACGTGGAGATACTGGTCCGCTCCATCTCTTACTTCTCTGCCCGCAAGGAGGGCGCGCTCATCGTCATCGAAAAGGACACCGCGCTTTCCGAATACGCGGAGAACGGCACCATAATCAACGCCGACCTCTCGGAGCAGCTCATCGAGAACATCTTTTACAAGGGTTCCCCGCTGCATGACGGCGCCATGATACTGCGCGGCGACAGAGTCTACGCTGCGGGCTGCGTGCTTCCCCTTACCGAAAATACGGGTCTGAGCAAAGACCTCGGCACGCGCCACAGGGCCGGCATAGGCATCACTGAAGTCTCCGACGCGCTGGTGCTCATCGTTTCCGAGGAGACCGGCATCATTTCGATGGCGTCGGACGGCAAGCTCTCGAGGTTCCTCGATCTCAAGACCGTCGAAAAGACACTTCTTAACTATTATATGAGCAAGCTCGACAGGCCCAATCTGGGCGTTGCCGTCATCAACAGGATACTGGGAAAGGAGAACGATGAGCAGGACAAGAATAATTGACATCGTGCTCGCGGTCGTGCTTGCGGTCGTTCTCTGGGCTTATGTGATAAACGTGGTCAATCCGCCTTCGGAGACCACCGTGCGCAACATCCCCGTCGATCTTACCGGGCAGGAGGTCATGACCTACAACAAGCTGGCGATAGTCGGCGAAGGCGATTACACCGTCGACGTCGTGCTTTCGGGCGCCCGCAAAGACCTTGTCGGGGTCAGCGCCGACGACGTCGTGGCGACGGCTGACCTTTCCACGCTCAAGCTCGGCCAGAACTATCTGGACGTAAACGTGAACGTGAGGCGCGACAACCTAGGCGTCGCGGATATAAGATCCTCGCGCATACAGGTATACGTCGAGGAGCTCGTCTCCGTGGACAAGCCTCTCAACATACGCTACACCTCTTCAATGGAAGGTTATGAACCGACCATACTCAGTTACGATTCGGACGTGATAGCGGTCTCCGGCGCGCGCTCCCTGGTGGAGAAGGTCTCCGAGATACGCGTAGATCTTGACGTGACCGAACTCGCGATCGATTCCCCGCGTACCGAGACCCTGACCGGCATACCCGTCGACAGCGACGGCAACCTGGTGACCTCGGTCAAGCTCGACGACCAGATCAAGGTGAGCGCGGTGCTCTACGCTCTCAAGAGCGTGGACCTCAACGTGCGCACGACCGGCACCCCGGCCTACAGCGCTGCGGTGCGCGGCGACGATTTCACCGAATATATCATCATCAAGGGTCCCGCAAGGAGGCTCGAGGCCATAGATTCTATCGATACCGCGGTGATCGACATCGGCGGCATCGTCTCAAATCACAGCTATACGCTTGAGCCTGAGCTGCCTCCCGGCATCTTCCTCGGCGACGATTCCCCCGACCTTTCCGGCACCATCACGCTGGTCAACGTCGGCAAGAACAACTTCCTCTACGATATGAGCGACCTGCAGATCCTTAATATTCC
>JAEEGL013568414.1_pt1 | contig 10193 bp, 7 predicted proteins | sample 9134231 | NCBI WGS metagenome assembly JAEEGL01 (sample SAMN16246548, study PRJNA631951) | gut metagenome | biome: gut microbiome; feature: rumen; material: fiber-attached | host: Bos | place: Iran: Karaj | collected 2018-10
AACCAAGAAACACGGAAAAACAATCAACAGCAAAAAAGCAACAAGAAGAAGAAAAGCAGTTTTTCGAAAAGGTTTTCAGTTAAGAAAAGTTAATCAGCTTCATCATTTTGTGGAAATTCCGAACAATTTAATTACCTTTGCAAACAATTTTTGTAAAGGTAACTAAATATGAACAAAATTAAATTAACGCTTTTAAGTATTGGGGTTGGAATTACGATGTGTGAAACGGTTTTGGCTGGTGGTATTTTGACGAACACCAACCAGAACATCCATTTCAACCGCAATTTCGCACGATGCGGCACCATTGGCATCGACGGCGTGTATAGCAACCCGGCAGGTGTGGCCTTCATGCCGCAGGGGCTTCATATCTCATTCAACTGGCAGAACGCTTACCAGACGCGTACGATCAATAGCGGCATGACCGTACCCGCTTTACAAGGCACACCTTTCTACCAGCCCTTCAAGATGAACGGGGGCGAAGAGAACGGCATCAAAGAGTTCGAGGGCGAGGCATCCGTGCCTATTATCCCGTCCCTGCAGGCCGTTTACAACATGGACGAGCACTGGGGATTCCAGCTCAACTTTTCCATTACCGGCGGTGGCGGCAAATGCACATTCAACCATGGCCTCGGCTCGTTTGAGCGCACCATTTCGATGATTCCTGCAATGCTCTACCAACAAGGTCTGACAGGCGAAGGCAATGTACCTGCCTATAGTGTTAGCAGTTACCTAAGCGGCCGGCAGTATGTTTTCGGTTTGCAACTGGGAGCCACCTATAAGTTCAACGACCATCTGGCCGTCTATGGCGGTGCCCGTTTTAACTACATCTCCAACCGTTATAAAGGCAACATCACCAACATCTCTGCCAACATCGGCAACCAAATGACCAACCTGTACGACTATTTCGGTTCGCAAGCTGAGAGTTACAAGATACTGGCAGCCAACTACAGTGTGCAGGCCAGCCAAGCCCCCACCCCGGAGGTAGCGGCTCAGTTGACGGCCGCAGCAGAGCAATGCAACGCCGCCGCGCAGAAATTTGACCAAAGCCGTCATCAGTTTGCCGACCGCTATTTAGACTGTACGCAGACCGGATGGGGCATCACTCCTATCATCGGCGTTGACTTCAAATGGAACAAATGGAATTTCGGAGCACGCTTAGAATTCACCAACCACCTGAATATTGAGAACGACACCGAGCGCGACGACACGGGACTGTTCCAGGACGGTGTGAACACGCCCGGTGACCTGCCCGGTCTTTTCTCCATCGGTGCCCAGTACGAGATACTTCCCAAATGGCGTGTGATGGCCTCGTATCATTATTTCTTCGACAAAGACGCGAAGATGGACAAGGGAAAGCAGAAACTGCTGAGCGGCAACACCCAGGAATTTCTCGTTGGCACGGAATACGACATCACAGATGCCATCCAAGTGAGTGTGGGCGGCCAGCGCACCAAATACGGACTGGGCGACGGTTCATTCCTCAGCGACATGAGTTTCGTGACGAGCAGTTATTCTATTGGTTTCGGCGCAGGCATTCAGGTGTCTAAGATGGCAAAAGTGAACATCGCCTATTTCTGGACCAGTTACGAAACGTTTGACAAAGAATATACCGAAGAGATGTCGGCAGGCGGCACCACGTTGACGGTGAACAACACCGACTCGTTCACCCGTACCAACAAAGTGCTCGGTGTGGGAGTGGACCTGACGTTCTAAGAGAGCTGAGCCCCCCGTCCCTCCTCAACTTTCGGAAGTTAAAGAAGTTAAGGAAGTTAGAGAAGTTAAAGGACATTAGTCAAAGTATTCCTGCTCCTTGATTATAGTTCAAGAAGGGGGGACAGATTTGAATCATGGGGGTGTGTCAAAACGTAATAATACACCTATACATCTTATAGATTGTAACTATAGACGGCCTGAAGGGCCGGCAAGCACATAGCCCAGGGCACCGCCCTGGGTCTTTGTTTGATGTGTAAAGTCCGCCCTGAAGGGGCAAAAGCATTGATTATCAACGGCTTTTGCCCCTTCAGGGCGTTTGTTGCGCCATTGCTTCCACCCAGGGCGTTGCCCTGGGCTGGGTGCTCGTTGGCCCTTCGGGCCGCTTGATTACTCATGGCGCATTACTATTTGAAAGTGGAAGACGTATACCCTTGCATTTTGAAGTGCCCTTTTTTTTCAGTTTTCCCTTGATACTCTTCTCCAGGAACTTGGTGTTGGTCACGAACAGGTCGTCGTGCTTTCCAAATTTTCAAAATAGCGTGTGAACGTCCCCACTGTCATGTGTAGAATTATTCAATTTTACCTTAAAAATGTTCTCTTTCTAAACTCCAAATAGAACAAAGAAATAACGAACATTATTGTACGCAAATCGAACAGCAGAGAACGAAAAAAATAGCGAATTTTGCACCACAAAAAGAAAAAACGAACAGCATGGAGATACATAGTCTTAAGCCTCGAAGGGGAAGTGACACCTATCGGATAGATGACAGCGATGACTTCGTGGTGATGGAGAACATCGGAACCGTACCTGCAGGCAAGATTTGTCTGAAGGAACACAGTGTCCTTTTCATCTGCACGGAGGGTAGAGCTCAGTTTGAATACGATGGCACTGTGGTTCAATTTCAAAAGAACGACATATTTCTCTATATGGTCAACAGCATAGCCTGCAATTTCATGGCTTCATCGGATTTCAATTGCAGACAGATTTGGTTTGTTCGCAGCGAAATATGGAACATCAACCTCTACAACAGGACGAGTCTGTCCGATATGTCTCATTTCAAGCTTCACCCTGTTGTGCATCTTACCCATGACGATGTCATCCTGCTCGACAACTATTTCCGGTTACTATGTCATCGGATGAGCGACCACTCGCCTGTGATTTACCACGACATTGTACGTTCGCTCGCCTGCACCATGATGTTGGAATTATTGGCCATGTTCCGCCGCACTGAACGACAGAAAGCAGAGGCAAGTGAGCAGATGAACACTCTGCCGGGAATCCATAAGAGAAAGCTCGTTGATCAGTTCATGCAGTTGGTGGAACAGAGCGACGGTCGCATCCGCAAGGTGGATGAGTACGCCAACCGTCTGAACATCACGCCCAAATATCTCTCCACCATCCTCAAGGAAATCCTGAACCGCAGACCCAGCGTCTATATCCAGCTTTTCACGATGAAGGCCATTGAGCAGCGTCTGCGATTCACCGACATGACGATGCAAGAGATAGCCAATGACCTGCATTTCCCCAACGCATCGTTCTTCGGTAAATACTTCAAAGAGCACTCCGGCATGACACCGTTGGAGTTTCGCATGAAATACCATAGGGGAGAAATGGACACGGAAGGACACGATTCAAAGGAACATCAATTCGATATATATCTACACAATGAACAACAAGAAAAAAACGATTAGGACAGTGATGGCCCGGACGATAGGAATAGGGCTGTTGGTGCTGTTGCCGATGGGCGCAGTTGCACAGCGACTGCTGACACTCGACAGTTGCAGGGCAATGGCACTGAGGAACAACAAGCAGATGGGAATGGCGAAGATCAAGCAGGAGGTGAACGCCAACCTGCAACGGTCGGCCCGAACGCAGTATCTGCCGAAAGTTAATGCTTTGGGAGGCTACATGTGGACAAGCCGTGAGATTTCCATTCTCAATGATGATAAGAAGGAAGCACTGAGCCACTTGGGCTCGAATATGAATATGCAGGAAAATCTGGCGCCGCTCGCATCTGCATTGCCTGCCGCCTTACAAGAAAAGGTAAGCAATGGCATGGCACATATTACAGGCGTACTCGACCAAACCGGAGCAGGCATTGTGAACGGTCTGCGCACCGACACGCGCAACATGTTTGCCGGAGCGGTGATGGTGACACAGCCTTTGTTCATGGGCGGTGCCATCACAGCAGCGAACAACATCGCCGACATCAACGTGGAGATGGCAGCCAACTCACTGGAGATGAAACGGCAGGACATCGTCTATCATATCGACCAGACGTATTGGCAGGTCGTGTCGCTTCGGCATAAGCAGAAATTGGCCGAGAGTTTCGTGACCTTAGTGAAGAAGTTGGAAAGCGACGTACAGAAGATGATTAACCAGGGAGTGGCCACGAAAGGCGATGGTCTGAGTGTCAGTGTGAGGGTGAACGAGGCCGAGATGGCCCTGACCCAGGTCACCGACGGTTTGGCCCTGTCGAAGATGCTCCTCTGCCAGTTGTGCGGAATGCCCGTTGAAGAAACCATCACCTTGGCAGATGAGGAAACAGAAGATGTCATCATCAATCATGGCTCATCGGCTACCGCCGACCCGTCGTTTGCTTTCCAAAACCGGCCGGAGCTGATGATGTTGAGAAACGCCATTGACCTCACGACCGAGACCACACATCTGTTGAAGGCAGGCAATCTGCCGCAAGTGCTGCTGACAGGCGGATTTTTTGTGAGCAACCCCAACACGTTCAACGGCTTCGAGAAGAAGTTTGGCGGAGTCTGGAACGTAGGTGTGGTGGTTCGCGTGCCTGTATGGAACTGGGGCGACGTGAAATATAAGGTTCGTGCTTCCAAGGGTGCCACAGCCATGGCCAACATGGAATACGACGAAGCCCGCGAACTGATTGAGTTGCAGGTACACCAGAGCAACTTCAAGGTGAACGAGGCGTACAAGAAGTTAGAGATGGCTAATGCCAATGTGGCCAATGCCGAAGAGAATCTCCGCATGGCCAATCTCGGATTCAAGGAGGGTACCGTCACCTTCACCACTGTCATGGAAGCACAAACCGCATGGCAATTGGCACAAACGCAGAAAATCGACTCAGAGATTGGTGTCAAATTAGCCCAGGTGGAGATGCAGAAAGTTTTGGGAACCATTCAATGATTAGGGGATGAAATCACCTTCATCGTTATTACGAGATAACGGCATAACGTTATGACGAGACGAAGAAGCAATGAAATGACGTTATGACGAGATAAAGAAACAACGAAATAACAAAAAACGCAACAACATAACACAATAACAATAACACCACAACGAAATCACATCAACATTATGTCAGACAAAGAAAAGAAACAACATAACAACATCATGCTGGCCGTTGTAGGCTTTGCAATGGTAGTAGGTATCGTGGCGCTCATCGGTTTCCTGGCCTTGGACCGTGACCCCGAAGTGATTCAGGGCGAGATGGAGGTCGAGGAATACCGTGTGTCGGGCAAAGTGCCCGGGCGTATTCTCGAGCTCCGCGTGAAAGAGGGCGACTTCGTGAATGTCGGCGACACACTGGCCGTCATTGAGGCGCCTGAGGTACAGGCCAAGATGACACAGGCACAAAGTGCTGTCGATGCCGCTTCCGCCATGGAGCAGATGGCCCAAAACGGCGCACGTAAGGAACAGATACAAGCCGCCTTCCAGTTGCTCGAACAAGCCAAGGCAGGTCTGGAGATTGCTGAGAAGTCGTACAAACGTATGCAGACCCTGTTTGAAGAAGAGGTGGTGTCGGCACAGAAGCGCGACGAGGCTGAAGCCATGTACAAATCGGCACAAGCGCAGGTGAAAGCCGCCCAGAGTCAGTACGACATGGCCGTGAAAGGCGCACGCGACGAAGAACGCCGTGCCGCATCGGCAACCGTCGGACAGGCTCGTGGAGCCGTGCAGGAGGTGAGGAGCTATATCCGCGAGACCGTGCAGGTGGCGCAGATGGCAGGCGAGGTGACCGATGTGTTCCCGAAGGTGGGCGAACTTGTCGGCACGGGCACTCCCATCATGACCATCGCTTTGATGGACGACCAATGGGCCACGTTCAACATCCGCGAAGACCAGTTGAAAGACGTCAAAGTGGGCAATGAGTTGACCGTCAAAATTCCCGCGCTCGACATAGAGGCAAAGATGAAGGTCACCTCCATGAAGGACAAAGGCTCGTTTGCTGTTTGGAAGGCCACGAAGGCCAACGGCCAGTACGACCAGAAGACCTTTGAGGTCAAGGCCCGTCCGGCATCAAAGATTGACGGAGTGAAGCCGGGCATGTCAGTGATACTTGAGAATAAAGCGAAAAGCGAATAGTTGATGAAGTATATTTCTCAAATTCTCGACATCGCACTGCGTGAGCTTGGCATCATATGGAGAAACCGCATTTACGGTTTTTGCATGGTGGTGTTCCCGTTGGCATTGGTGTTGTTTTTCACCACGATGCTCGACGAGGGACTGCCTCAGGACCTGCCCATCGGAGTGGTGGACCAGGACAACAGTGCCACGTCGCGCAGTCTCACTCGCAACCTCGACGCCATGCAGAACTCCCGTGTGATGTATCGTTTCGCCAGCGTCACCGAGGCTCGCAATGCCATGCAAGAAGGCGAAATCTTCGCCTACCTCTACATCCCAGAGGGCACGGCAGCGAAACTCATGGCAGGACGGCAGCCGATGATTTCATACTACTACACGATGACGTGTATGACGGCCGGTTCGATGGCATCGAAAGACCTGAAGACCATCGGCATGCTCGGTTCGGCGGCGGTAGGCCAGGCCACACTCACGGCGAAAGGAGCCACACCGGGCCAAATCAAGGCGGCCCTGCAGCCCGTGACGATCGACGCGCACATGATTGCCAATCCTCAAGGGAGTTACAACTACGCTCTGACCACCGTCTTTGTTCCTGGCATTCTGATGCTTTTCATGGCACTCCTCTCGGCATACGCCTTAGGTATGGAACTGAAATTTGACACTGGCAAGGAATGGTTGGCCCGCGCCGATGGCAAAATCGTAGTAGCCATCCTCGGCAAATACATCGTGCATGCGCTGATATTCCTGTTCATCATATTCCTCTACCAGTATTATATTTTCGACGTGCTCCATTTTCCGCGTCTTGGCAGTGTTTGGAGCATCGTGCGTCTCACGCTCTTACAAGTTGCTGCGTCGCTTGGTTTTGGCGTCTTTGCCTTCGGCTTGATGCCTTCGATGCGTATGTCAATGAGTATTTCTTCGTTGTGGTTTGTCCTCAGCCTCTCGATGTGCGGCTCAGCATTCCCCGTCGCAGGCATGGACACGCCGTTGCAAGCTTTGTCATGGCTCTTCCCCTTGCGCCACTACTGGATGATTTATCAGGCGACTGTGCTCAACGGATTCCCCGTCATTGATGTCTGGTTCCACCTCGTGGCACTTGTGGCCTTCACGCTGCTGCCTTGGATCCTTCTCCGTAAAGTCAAAAACGCAATGCTCAACTATGTCTATATTCCATAAAATCAAAGAACATTTTACCGATGTGTTCTACATTTGGTGGCAGGAGATGAAGCAGGTTCTCAGGGACGAGGGCGTGTTGGTGTTCCTTGTCGTCGTGCCGTTGGGCTACCCGCTGCTCTACTCGTGGATTTACAACAATGAGGCGCTGCACGAGACGCCGGTGGCCGTAGTTGACCAGTCGCACTCCGCCCTCTCACGCCAGTTCATCAAAGACTGTGACGCCACGCCCGATGTTCTCGTGAAATACTATGCCGAGGACCTCGATGAAGCGCGTTCGCTCGTCAGCCGCCAGCTTGTCAAGGGTGTTTACCTCATCCCGTCGGACTTCTCCACACGCATCAACCGTGGCGAGCAAGCCACCGTCAGCGTCTATTGCGACATGTCGCTCATGCTCGCCTACAAGGCTGTCTATCAGACCGCCATGGTTGAAGCCGCGCGGCTTGGTGCCGGACTGAATATCAAGAAAGCGGGCAACTTCACCAAGCACGAGGATGCCATCACCGCGCAGCCTATGGCAGTTGAGGGTGTGACGATGTTCAATCCCTCGGGAGGTTATGGTTCCTGCGTCTTGCCTGCCGTGCTCATGCTCATCCTGCAGCAGGCCCTCGCCCTCGGTATCGGCATGTCTGCCGGCACCTCCCGCGAACGTCACCGCAACGGTCAGCTCATCCCCAATGACGACCCGCACTACCGCGGTGCCTACCGCATTGTCTGGGGTAAGGCATTGTGCTATGGCATGATAGGTTCCGTGGCTGCCGCCTACCTCGCCATGGCCGTTCCCCGTATGTTCTCCTTCCCGCAACTGGCCGACGGATGGACGCTGCTGCTCATGTTGCTGCCTTACACCGCGGCCTGCATCTTCTTCGGCATGACAGTGTCCTGTCTGGTGCGTTACCGCGAGAACGTGATGCTCTTGATGGTCTTCGTCTCCGTGCCCCTGCTATTCCTGACAGGCGTGTCGTGGCCGCAGTCCAACATCCCCGGAGCCTGGCAGGGTGTGTCGTGGCTCTTCCCCAGCACCTTCGGCGTCCGCGCCTATATCCGCATCAACACCATGGGAGCCTCAATCGACCAGATACTGCCCGAGATCCGCATCCTGTGGATTCAGGCCGCCGCCTATCTCGGCATGGCCTGCCTCGTCTATCGCCACCAGTTCCGGTTGGCCAAGAAATATGCGAACGAATAAGAAACACTATCTCATATAGCGAACAAGAAACATGATATCCAATCCAGACTCCGAGAAGATGGACGGCCTGCTGGAGTGGTTGCGAGCCGTGCCTTACGAGGTTCTCCGTCACGGTCAGCTCTACAATGCCGAAGAGCTCTACCGTGGTTATGAGCCTTCGGCCGATGAAGAGCAAGACAAGGCATCGTTTGCCCATTGCTACGACAGTCGTGTCTATCATCACTTTGTCAAACAAGGAAAGGTTGCCAGAGACGTGAAAGAGTCGATGGCCCGCACCATGCACGACCATGGCATCCATGTGGCTCTGAAAGCATTTCTTGACCAACACAATCCGCTCCGGTGCATCGGCATCATGGGTGGTCATGCGCTTTTACGCACAGACCCCATGTTTGCCTGTGTGACCATGCTGAGCAAGCGGCTCACCGAAGAGGGATTCTTCATGGTGAGCGGCGGTGGTCCGGGAGCGATGGAAGCCACACATTTAGGTGCCTGGATGGCAGGGCGCACGGATGAAGAGGCCCGTGATGCCATTCAGACACTCGCTGCGGCGGCCGCCTCGTTCAAGGACCAGCGATGGTTGTCATCAGCCCTCGAGGTGATGCGCCGCTATCCGCAAACCCAATACGTGAGTCTGGGTGTTCCCACATGGCTCTATGGGCATGAGCCGTCCACCCCCTTTGCCACCCACATCGCCAAATACTTTGTGAACAGCGTCCGCGAAGACACCATTCTGACCATCGCGTTTGGCGGCATCATCTATACCCCCGGCAGCGCCGGCACCCTGCAGGAAATTTTCCAAAATGCGGTGCAGAACCATTATTTGTCGTATGGTTTGGCCAGTCCGATGGTGTTCATGGGCAAAGAGTTCTGGACCGAAGATGTGCCCGTCTATCCGATGATGCACCAGATGGAAGAGAGAGGGAGATACAAGAACCTGCTCATGACCCTCACCGACGACCCTGTCGAGATAGTGACGGTGTTGAAAGACTTCCAACAGTCACTGCCCGACGATGCGGCCGAAAAGCTGATCTCAACAAACTGATTATTTAATGAAATCACCATAAAAAACAAAAAGTTATGAAAATAAAAGCAGACTACGCAAATGACCCTCAGTGGAAAGTGCTTACTGTCAAGGCCACGCTGCCTGAAGAATTGAAGTGTTTGGACGAGATTGCCCACAACCTTTGGTGGGTATGGAACTATGAAGCCCGCGACTTGTTCCGTGACCTTGACCCGCAGATTTACCATGATGTGAAACACAATCCCGTGATGCTCTTAGAGCGTCTGACCTACGCCCGCAAATCGGAAATTGTGAAAGACAAGGCACTGATGAAACGCATCAATGATGTCTATGCCTTGTTCCGCAACTATATGGATGTGGAGCCCGACAAGAGCCGTCCTTCCGTCGCCTATTTCTGCATGGAGTATGGCATGCACTCAGCCTTGAAGATTTACAGCGGAGGCCTGGGTATGCTGGCTGGTGACTATGTGAAAGAAGCCAGCGACTCAAATGTCGATATGTGTGCCGTCGGTTTCCTCTACCGCTTTGGTTACTTCACCCAGAGTCTGGCTATGGACGGTCAGCAGATTGCCAACTACGAGGCACAGAATTTTGGAAATCTGCCTATCGAGCGCCAACTCGACAGCGAGGGCAACCCCATGGTCATCGATGTGCCCTATAACAACTATCAGGTGCATGCCTATGTCTGGCGTGTCAACGTCGGCAGGGTGAAGCTGTACTTGTTGGACACCGACAACGAGATGAACTCAGAGTTCGACAAGCCCATC
>JAEEGL013592146.1_pt1 | contig 10193 bp, 11 predicted proteins | sample 9134231 | NCBI WGS metagenome assembly JAEEGL01 (sample SAMN16246548, study PRJNA631951) | gut metagenome | biome: gut microbiome; feature: rumen; material: fiber-attached | host: Bos | place: Iran: Karaj | collected 2018-10
TACGGCGCCAACGACATCCGCCCCGGCCTCACCGGCTGGGCGCAGATCAACGGCCGCGACGAACTGGAGATTCCCGTCAAGGCGAAGCTCGACGGCGAATACGTCCAGAATCTGAGCTTCAACTTCGACTGCCGCTGCTTCTTGTGGACGATCTTCTCTGTTCTGCGCAGTGAAGGTGTGGTGGAAGGTGGAACAGGCGCCAAGAAAGATGCCTGATAGCAAAAAGATTCTTGTCTTGTCATCCCATACGAAATCTCTCTTTTGGTTTCGTATGGATATGATGAGATCGTTTAGGGAACATGGATATGAGGTGGTGGCGGTCGGTTCCGAACCGGAGCAGGAATGGCAGAATAAATTCCAAGAAGAAAATATTCGCTACAGAAGCATACCCGTCAGTCGAAATGGCTTGAACCCGTTGAGTGATTTGAAGACGTATAAAGCTATTAAGCAATTGCTTGAGGAAGAGAAGCCTGATAAAATATTCTGCTATCAAGCCAAAACGGTGATTTATGGTGCCATCGCTGCACATCGATTGGGAATAACAGACGTTTATCCACTGATTGCTGGCCTTGGATCAGTCTTTAGAGGAGAGGGATTGAAAAATGCAATTGTCAGGCAGATTATGAAAAGAGAGTACCAGTATGCCTTGCAATTTGCCAAAAAGGTGATGTTCCAAAATCATGATGATCTTGATTGTTTTCTAAGGGAGAAAATCGTCAAAGAGGAAAACACGGCCATTATCAATGGATCTGGTGTGAATACTCAGTATTTTACGCCAACGCCGTTTCCTGAACAGATGACTTTTCTGATGATTTCACGGCTGATTCGTGACAAAGGAGTATTCGAATATCTAGAAGCAGCAAGAGCTGTCAGACAAAAAAACAAAGAGGTGAGATTTTTGTTGGCTGGACCATATGATACGAATCCCTCGGCTTTGAAGCCAGAAGAATTACAAGAATACATATCAGATGGTTCAATTGAGTATCTTGGAGAATTGACCGATGTACGACCTGCAATTGCCCAATCATCCGTATATGTCCTGCCATCCTACCATGAAGGGACTCCCAAGACAGTTTTGGAAGCAATGGCGTGTGGTCGTCCTATCATTACGACTGATGCTCCCGGCTGTCGGGAAACAGTAAAGGATGGAGTGAACGGATATCTAGTTGAACTAAAGAATGTCCAAGCATTAATTGAAATTATAATGAAAGTAATTGATAATAGAGAGGGGTTGGAGAAAAAAGGAAATGAATCCAGAAAAATAGCTGTAGAAAAATATGATGTCAATATAGTCAATAAGCAGATTGAGATGGTTATAGGTCTAAATAAATAGTCATATGCCACCGCCTAAAGGTGATGGCATATGACTATTTAGGAATGAGAGATGCGTTTATTGAAGATAAATTGAATATATTAAGAGCAAATTATAATCAAGTACCTCATAATGAACCAATAAATCCTATTATTGATTTTCCTTGGTGTATATATTAGTTTTATGAATCAAGAGTGTTTGTGTGTTAATTAGTTAATAAAAATATTGAATCATTTGATATTTTTCACAAAAATTTTAAAGTTTTTCTTTAGTTATTCATTATGGAAAAGAAAAAAGTCAGCTGAAAATGATTAATTCTGCTTTTTTCATTCTGATTTGGCTTGGTTCTATGGCACTGCTTGGCAATGCACAAATAATCAAGCAAAAAGAATTTGTTTTTGATGAAAAGCAAATAAGGGTAAAATGGTGGTATGCATTTCTTGTTTTTTTACCTTTGATTCTTTTTGCAGGAGCTAGAAAATATGTTGGAGATACTACAGCTTATATTCAACATTATTTGCTAATGCCAAATCACTGGGGTGATATTTCATATTATATCAAATTAAATAATAAAGATATAGGATTTCAATTTGTTAGCTGTGTTCTACATATTCTTTTAGGACAGAATTTTTATGCATATTTAATGTTTTTTTCTATATTTCAGGGAATTTTATTATTATGGTTTTTCCGAAAATATTCAGACAGCTACATTCTTTCAGTCTTTCTGTTTGTTGCATCAGCAGATTATTATGCTTGGATGTTTAATGGTTTAAGACAATTTTTAGCAGTAACACTTTCACTGGCCACTTTGCCGTTAATTTTGTATTTATATGATAAAAATGAAAATAAACTAAAATATTTACTAAATGCACATAATTTAAAGTATTTAATAATTACTCTTGTAATTGTTATATTGGCATCAACACTACACCAATCTGCTTTGCTGTTATTGATTATTTTGCCTTGTGCATTGGGAAATTTTGCTAATCATCGAACCATGTTGATTATCTTTGTTATTCTTATTTCGATTGTATTTATGAATCATTTTGAATTGTTTATGGAAAATGCATTGCAATCTACACAATATAAAAATGTGGTATCTGAATACCACGAAATGGAAGATAATGGTACAAATCCACTACGTGTCATTGTGTATTCCATACCAGCAATTATTGCTATATTCAATGGTGAAAAAATACGAGCCTCCAAAAGCAAATTGATAAATTATTCAGCAAATATGGCTCTTTTGACAACAGGTATATATTTGCTATCTATGGTAACAAGTGGAATTTTCATTGGTCGTCTTCCTATTTATTGTAGTTTATATAACTATATTTTATTACCGTGGGAAATCAATTATTTATTTGCCAAAAAATGGTTTCGGCAATTGATATTACTACTGATGATATTTTTCTATCTAATATTTTTCTATTATCAAATCTTTGTAGTTTGGAAAATGTTTTAATAGTTTTATTCATGTTATTCATTATTTATTAATCATGTTTGCAATGAGTTGTATTCGTGTTTTACATGTTTTAGGAAAAATTGACCGTGGAGGTGCGGAAAATTTGATCATGAGCATATATCGAAATATGAATCGTGACTTAGTGCAATTTGATTTTGTCGCCCATTCCACAACTCCTTGTGCCTTTGAGAGAGAAATTACTGCATTGGGAGGACGCGTATTTCATGTCTCTCCATTCCGAGGGTATAATATTTTCAAATATTGCAAATTCTGGATCAGCTTATTCAAAAATCATCCAGAAATCAAGATTGTTCATGCGCATGTAAGGAGTACTGCTGCTATCTTTTTAATAATTGCCAAAAAATTCAAACTTTTCACAATATCGCATAGCCATAGCACGTCGACAGGCAAAGGATATCATGCAATGGTAAAGAGTTTGTTGCAAATCCCCATTCGTTGGATTGCGGATTATTTCTTTGCTTGCAGTATGGATGCAGGTAGATGGCTTTTTGGAAAATCAATAATCAATTCGGAAAAATTCGCTATCTTAAAGAATGGAATTGAAGTAGAACGATTTAAATATAATAGAGAGATGCGCAATGAGATGCGTGAGCGATTTATGGTTCAAGATGATTTTGTGATTGGCCATGTGGGAAATTTTTTACCTGTTAAAAATCATTTGTTTCTCTTGAAAGTATTTGAGCAAATTCTTAAAATCAAGAAGAAGTCAAAATTGGTGCTTGTTGGAGATGGTATTCTGCGCATGGAAATTGAAGATACGATTCAAAAGAAGAATTTACAAGCCAATGTTATCTTATTGGGCGTACGAGATGATGTACCGTTGATTTTACAGATGTGTGATGTCATTATTTTTCCGTCGTTGTATGAGGGGTTGCCTATATCGCTCATTGAGGCTCAGGCTAACGGATTACCAATTTTGGCAAATTGCGACGGAATCTCAAAAGAAGTTAAGATTACTCCTCTTATGCATTTCCTATCTGTTACAGAAGAACCTATAAAATGGGCTGAAATGGCTTGCACATTATGTCGAGATGAAAATAGATTCTATGAAAAGCAAGTTTCTGAAGCAGGGTATGATACTTGTCAGAATGTTGAATTTTTAACAAAATTTTATTTGACATGCCATGGAAAATAAAGATGATGTACTTTTTGCGTTTGGATGATGCCTGTGAGTATATGGATCTTGCAAAGTGGCAATGCATGGAAGGACTTCTTGATCGTTATAAAATAAAGCCACTGGTTGGTTGTATCCCGAAATGCAAGGATCCTAGTATTGTTCGATTGGGACTAAATAATGAGTTTTGGGAATCAACTGTCCATGGTTGGAAAGAAAAAGGTTGGAAGTTAGCTTTTCATGGCACTTATCATACATATAGTCCATGTGGGGATAAGGGTATTAATCCCTATGTCAGGAAGTCTGAGTTTGCAGATTTGCCTTTGGAACTTCAAAGGGAAAAAATTAATGTGGGTTATAAGACGCTTTTGTCATATGGAGTATGTCCAGAAGTATTTTTTGCTCCTTCGCATACCTTTGACCACAATACATTGCATGCTTTATACGAGGAAACACCTATTCGAATAATATCAGATACAATTGCAACAGATCTGTATTTTGAGAATGAATTCTATTTTATTCCTTTGAATTGCAGTATTGTTAAAAACATTCCAAAATGGTTGCTTAAAATGAATACATTCTGTTACCATCCCAATACTATGCAAGTTCATGATTTCGAGCATTTAGAAAAATTTCTGAAAATAAATGCTAAAAAATTCAAAGAATTTGACAAAGATATCCTTAAGCAACGTAAACGTAATTCCTTAGATAAACTATTGAAGATGGCATATTTTACAATTCGGAAATTCAGGAATATTCGATGAAAACACTGTTGACAGTTTTTACACCGACATACAATCGGAAACACACATTGGGAAGAACATATTTGTCTTTATGTTCACAAAGTTGTAAGGATTTCATTTGGCTTATTATAGACGATGGTTCAAATGACGGTACTGGAGAAATGGTTTCAGATTGGCAAAAAGAGAACAATGGATTTGAAATTCAATATCAGTATAAGAAAAATGGTGGTATGCATACCGCGCATAATCTTGCCTATGATTTAATCGAAACAGAATTAAATGTCTGTATTGATTCAGATGATATGCTTGCGGAAAATGCCATAAAAAAAATCATAGACACCTGGGGGACAATTCGACAAGATGGATATGCAGGAATCATCGGTTTGGATTCAGACTTTGATAATCATATAATTGGAACTTCATTTACAAAAGAGAAAGAAGCTATTACACTTTCTGAATTTTATGATAATGGTGGGCGAGGAGACAAAAAATTGGTTTATCGAACAAGTATTATGAAGGAATTGTCACGATACCCTGAATTTATCGGAGAAAAGTTGGTACCTTTAAGCTACAAATATATTTTATGCGACCAAAAATATAAGTTATACCCAATCAATGAAATTTTGTGCAATGTTGAGTATCAAGCAAATGGATCTACTGGAAGAATCTGGAAACAATATCTTGAAAGTCCTAGAGGTTTTGCAGAATATCGTAAATTGCGCATGAGATATTCTCACAATAAATTACGTATAATAATCGATTGTCTTCACTATATAGCAAATAGTATTTCAGCAAAAAAAAAATATTGGATTCGTGATTCGCCTTATCCATTCATGACATTCATACTATTGCCATTCGGCATCTTATTTTTGTTATATATTCATTATAAGGCATTAAGCTGAATATATCCTATGATTCCTCCGATAATACATTACTGTTGGTTTGGTAAAAGTGATAAAAATAAATTGGTGCATAAATGTATTAATAGTTGGCGAAAAAAATTACCTGAATATCAAATAATAGAATGGAATGAATTAAATGTTGATCTTAAAGAGAATCCATATTTGGAAATGTGTTACGGTAAGAATAAATATGCCTTTTTGACAGATTATCTGCGTTTGAAGATTATCTATGAACACGGTGGAATATATTTTGATACAGATGTTGAGGTTGTAAAATCTTTTGATCATTTACTTCAGTATGCCGCCTTTTTCGGTTATGAAACAGATGAATATATTAATACTGGACAGGGGTTTGGTGCCGAGGCTGGAAATGAAGTTATAAAAAGGATGCTTGATGCATATTTACCATTATTGGATGGGAATCATGATGTCATCGGGTGTCCAATTTTAAATACAGCGGCATTAGTTGATATGGGATTCAGACAAAATGGGAAAGAACAACGAATAGGTAATGCTATCATTTTGCCGAAAGAATATTTCAACCCATATGATGATGCGACAGGGAGGTTAAACATTACAAATAATACATATTCTATTCATTGGTATGGAAAAAGTTGGATGACGAAATCATCTAAATTACGTTGTTTGCTAACTAGACCGTTGCATAGAATTTTAGGTATTGATTTCTTCAGGAAACATAATAAATGAATATTTGTGTTATAACTTCTCAAGATTTAAAAGACTTTCCACCAATTCTGACAATGCTTAAAGTTTTGACAGAATTAGGTCATGAAGTTATTTATTTGTCATTAACAAAAGAGAATATAACTAATAATATTATCAGGTTAAAAAATTTATATGTTAAAGAAAATAATATATCAATAAGTGAAAAGTATGCAAAAAATAAAATTCTTGCTAGTATATGTTTTCGTATTGAAAAATTGTTGCGGAGAAAATACATAGCTTCCCTTTTAAAGCTTTATAGAAATGAAATATTTGCTGCTGACATCGTTTGGGTTGTCCATGAAGATACCTTTGTGCTGGGTGGTAGATCATTTTTAAGACAATTACCTCCATTTTATTATACAATGTATGAATTGCAATATGGAGGAAAACATTCTTCACCAATGCATGGATATTCTGCGAAACATGCAAAAGCATTAATTGTTCCTGAATATTGTCGTGCACATATCATGAAGTCGATTTATGAATTAAAAAAGTTACCATATATTATACCTAATAAACCTTATTTCCATCCACAAAACAGGAATTTGCCTATTTCTTCTGAAGAAATTCGTAAAAAGATTCAGAAAATAGAAAATAGTCACAAGAAAATAATCATGTATATGGGGATTTTAAGCAATGAACGTCCACTAGAACCAATGATACAGGTATGTCAGAAACTTCATAAAGAATATGAATTTACAGTTCTTGGTCCACAAAATGCATATTTGGACTATTTGTTACAAAAATATCCTGATCAGTTTACTTATCTTGGATGTGTTCCTCCCCCAAATCATCTAGAAGTTGCAAGTCATGCAGACTTTGCATATATTTGTTATTTTCCACAAAATCAATCTATTAATGCTGTTTTTTGTGCTCCAAATAAAGTTTATGAATTTGCTGGTTTCGGAATCCCAATGATTTGCAATGATGTTCCAGGTTTAAAATATACAGTGGAGCATGCATGTATGGGAGAATGTATAGCTGATTTTACTATTGAAAATCTCATACAAACAATAAAAAGAGAAGAAAAAAACTACGATATCTTAAGCCAAAATGCTAAAAATTATTATAACAGTGAAAACCTAAATGATATGTTTGAAAAAATCATTAGCATTGAAGAAAATATAAATAAATGAAAACTTGTTCGGATCAAACTATATTAGTAAGTGTAATTGTCCCAATTTATAATGTGGAACAGTATCTTGAACATTGTATTCTTTCACTTGTTAATCAAAATTATAAATTACTAGAAATTATACTAATAGATGATGGATCGACTGATTCATCGGGGGAAATATGTGAAAAATGGCTTCAAAAAGACAGCCGTATACATGTAATTCACAAAAAGAATGAAGGGCTTTCAGCTGCACGAAATACGGGGATAGTGAATTCTCATGGAGAATTCATCACTTTTGTTGATTCTGATGACTATGTTCATAAAGATTACATCAACAATCTATTAGATGCATGTCTTAAAAATAAAGTAAAACTTGCTATCGGAAAATTATTAGCTGTAACAGATGACAATCCAACGGAATGGAATTATGATAATGAGTCTTCGGAAAATGAAATTCTTTCTAAGGAAGAACTTTTTTTACAGTTATTTTCATCAAGGAATGTTGAAACAGTAGTTGCATGTGGAAAAATTTACCATCGTTCTTTATGGAAAGATTTACGCTTCCCATTAGGAAGAATCCATGAAGATGCAATAATTGTTCAGGATATATTCAATCAAATCCAAGATGCTGCATGGGTAAATCGAATATTATACTATTATCGTAGCAATCTTAATAGTATTACACAAAAAAAATATAATTTACAACGGTTGGATGAATTATATGCTTATGAAAGAAGATTGTCTTTGTTTCATCAAAACAAATGGCAAATGTTATTTCAGAAGCAATTATATGTTTACTTATCTAGAATCATTTATCATTATCAAATGATAACAAAAATGAATAATATAACTAAAATAGAAAGAAATGAAATTTTCAAATTATATAACAAATACTTATCATCCATCAGTAAAATAAATAAAACAAGTTTAGATTTAAAACATAAAGTCAAATTTAATTTTTTTCGAGTTTACTTTTTAATAAAACAAAAATTGGCAGTACATGATCAGTATTAACTTAAAAAGGATTTACAATTCACTTCGAAATCGCCTATTGGGAATTAATCCTGAAGAAAGCAATAGACAATGGCTTTTATCGCATGGATTACGGTGTGGCATTCATGTTGATTGCTTTTCATGGGGGGGAATAGATGCACAATATCCTGGATTGATAACAATTGGAAATTATGTGACAATCGCAAGCGGAGTAAGATTATTGGCACATGATGCAGCCATTGGGTATTTAACAAAGTCAACTAGAGTTGGCATCATTTCCATTGGAGATCATTGTTTTATTGGTGCTGGAAGCATCATTCTGCCAAATGTAAGAATTGGCGATTGGTCGATAGTTGGTGCAGGTAGCTTGGTTACAAAAGACATCCCTGCAGGTTGTGTCTGTGCAGGGAATCCAGCAAAAATTCTTTGTACTACAAAAGAATATCAGGAAAAGCATGAAAAGGGCTTGCATTCGTTGCCGGTATCTCATAAACCATGGCGTGATTGGGCCAATGCATCTGATGAGGAATGGGAAGAATTTCGTAAAAAGCTAGCAGATACATTTGGATATGTTTCATCACGCATAGACTTATGAAATCAATAAAAGTTACTATATTTACCCCTACCTATAATCGAGGATATATCATTGAACAACTGTATCGTTCACTTATCCGACAATCATCTCATGATTTTGAGTGGTTGGTTGTAGATGACGGTTCAACTGACAATACAGAAGAACTATTCTTAAAATGGCAGAAAGAGTGTACACTCTTTTCAATACGTTATTATAAGAAGGAAAACGGAGGCAAAGGGCGTGCAATTAATTTTGGTGTGGAACTCGCAAAGGGTGAATTGTTTTTCAATGTTGATTCAGATGATTATCTGACAGACGATGCCATATCAAAAATCTGCAAATGGGAAAAGACGATTGCTGGCGATAGCCGCTTTTGTGGAATCGTTGGCAATCTTGGGACTTCACCAGATTATTCTCCTAATACAAATGTGACTGAACCTTTCCGTGATGCTTCATTATTGGAGCGATATCCAGAATTTTCTAAGAATCCAATTGATGGTGAACGTGCATGGATATTTTATACAAAAATTCAACGTCAATACAAATATCCTGAATTTGACCAAGAAAAATTTATAACACCAGCGGTTCCATGGAATCGAATGGCAAATGACGGTTATATTGTTCGTGTTTTCAATGATATCATATGGATATATAAATATCAACCAGATGGACTATCTATGTCAGGCGAAGCGAAAAATCTGAGAAATCCATTTGGATATGGTTTGGTCTTAAAAGAAAAAGCAGAATATTGTCACTATTCTCTTTTAAAAAGATATAGATTATATTATTCATTTTGCTGTGATTTCCATACATTATATCCTCCTGAAAGAATTGCAAAATTCATTTCAGCTCCAGTATGGTATATGAAATTATGCTGGCAGATTCATAAATTAAAAATGAGTCTGAAGAAAGATAATAATTCAATTCATAATAAATAAGATAAAAATGAGAAATATAATAATAACTGGAGGAGGATTAAATAATAAGGGTGCTCAGGCAATGACCTTTATTTGCGTTAATGAGATAAAAAAGCGTTTCCCTTCGCATCAAATTATTTTAATGAATGATCAAGACTTTCGACTTCCTAAAGAAATTAAAGATTTATATAATTTTGAAATTGTTTGTGAATGTGATCTAAAATGTGCTTTCTTTAAACTTGGTGGATGGTATAAACTACTAGCTCTTCTTAGACACAATAATTCAAATAATCAAAAGATATGTGATAA
>JAEEGL013666922.1_pt1 | contig 10193 bp, 7 predicted proteins | sample 9134231 | NCBI WGS metagenome assembly JAEEGL01 (sample SAMN16246548, study PRJNA631951) | gut metagenome | biome: gut microbiome; feature: rumen; material: fiber-attached | host: Bos | place: Iran: Karaj | collected 2018-10
GATGAACATCCCCTTTCAGCCCATAAACGTCCGTGCATCCTTTCTCCGTAGGTTGCGATTCCGTCGCAACAAGCCTTCAATACGGATCCACGTCGTAATAGACCTGGGCGGATTTGTATTGGGGCAACTGGATGAGGTACTGCTGTATCTGTCGCAAACGTTGGCGAGCCTCAGACATGGAGGCTGTGACCTCTATTTTTAGGACGAGTTTTCGGATGTACAGCAGTTGGACACGCCCGATGGGCGGTGTATCGGGTCCAAGAACACGATGACCAAAGACGCGACGCAGGAGGGAAGCCATGTCGCGGGCAAGCGCATCGACTGTACGTGCATCTTTGTGCTTTAGGTAAATATAAACCAAGCGGGAGAAGGGGGGATAGTGGAATGCCTGACGCTCCTCCATCTGTTCGGCATAGAGCGAGGGGAAGTCGTTCTGCACCACCTGACGGACGACGGATAGGTCGGGAGACTTGGTTTGCAGGATGACCGTACCCTGACGGCTGCGACGACCTGCACGGCCAGACACCTGTGCCATCATTTGGAAGGCACGCTCGTAGCTGCGGAAATCAGGCATATTGAGCATCGTGTCGGCATTGAGAATGCCCACGACACTAACACGCTCGAAATCCAATCCCTTGGTGACCATCTGCGTACCCACAAGGATGTCGGTACGTCCGTGTTGGAAATCGCTGAGTATGCGCTCATAGGCCGTACGGCTGCGCGTCGTATCGAGATCCATGCGAGCTACGCGTGCCTGGGGAAAGATACTTTGGATGTCGTCCTCTATGCGCTCCGTGCCGTAGCCTAAATTTTGCAGTTCCACACTACCACAATTAGGGCATCGCGGTGGGACAGGATAGGTGGCACCGCAATAGTGACAGGTCATGCGCCCCGTCGATCGGTGGAAGGTTAAACTGACATCGCAGTTGGTACAGCGTGGCGTCCATCCGCACGTATTGCACTCAATCTGCGGTGCATAGCCACGACGATTCTGGAAGAGGATGACTTGTTCGCGGTGTTCCAAAGCTTCGCGCATAGCCTGAAGAAGCGTGGAAGAAAAGGGACCCTGCATCTCTTTCCGATGACGTTGGAGCTTGATGTCAACTACTTGTATATTCGGCAACTGCACCTGACCGAAACGTTCACTGAGTGTCACCAGACCATAGCGCCCCGTGCGGGCATTGTAGTACGATTCGAGCGAAGGGGTGGCCGTACCGAGCAACGTCTTTGCTCCCACCTTGCGGGCGAGCACGAGGGCCACGTTGCGGGCATGGTATCGGGGGGCTGGTTCCTGTTGCTTGAACGAGGTTTCATGCTCCTCGTCCACGATGACCAACCCTAAGCGCTGGAAAGGAAGGAATATGCTGCTTCGCACGCCGACAATGATGTCGTAGGGCTCAGTGGAGAGTTGCTTCTGCCAGACCTCCACGCGCTCGGCATCGGGGTACTTCGAGTGATAGACCCCAAGGCGCGAACCAAAGACACGCCGCAAGCGTTCCACCAACTGGGCGGTCAGCACAATCTCGGGCAACATGTACAGAACCTGTCGTCCCAGGGCTATCTGTTCCTGAATGAGGCGGATGTATATCTCGGTCTTGCCGCTGCTGGTCACGCCGTGGAGCAGACAGATGTCGCGTTCGCGAAACGCGGCCTGTATCTCATCAAAAGCACGTTGCTGCGACACGCTCAACTCTCCAGCCGTTTTCGCATTTCTCTCTCCACGCTCCACGCTCCGCTCTCCACCTAACCTCGACACTTCCTTCTCATACACTTCCAGCACGCCTCGGTCCTTGAGTCCTTTGAAGGCGGCCTCGGAATGTCCCTCCATGAGGGCCTGTTTCTCTATTTCGATGAGCAGCGAAGGATTGTGCAAGGTGAGTGCAGCTGAAGCCTTCGAGAGGTCGAGGTAACGAAGCAGCAGATTGGACTGCTTTTGTGCACGTCCCAGTTCAGTGAAGAGCTGGTTTAGGCGACCTTCATCGAAGTACGCCTCGCACAGACGCACACAATTCACCGTCCGAGGACGATAGGTGCGCTTCAACTCCTCGCGCATCACTATGGCACCCTTCTCCAACAGCGACTTGATGACAGGCAGGATGTTCTTCACCTCGACAGCCTTCTGCAAGTCCATGACCTTTTGCTCTTTCAAACGTTCCAAAAGGTCGAGCACATGCTGTTCCGTCTTGGACAGGGGGGCGTCCACGTCGTAGTCAGGATTATAGACCACGACGCTCTCGCTCTCCAATTTCATGCCGGAGGGCAAGGCTGCCTTATATACTTCGCCGGGCGTGCAGAGATAGTAGTCGGCAATCCAGCGCCACAGCCACAGTTGATCAGGCAAGAGGACAGGTGCCTCATCGAGCAAGTCGATGGCATCTTTCAGGTGAAGAGTGGAAGAACTCCAATCTTCACCGGCACTCGCCCGCACGGCCACCACGATGGCTGAGTAAATTTTCTTGCTGCCAAAAGGAACATTAATCCGACTGCCCACGCTGACACGGTCGTGCAGTCGTTCGGGCAATCGGTAGGTGTAGGTGTCCGCCAGCGGAAGCGGCAGTATGACATCGGCTAAAAGAATACGCCCAGACGTATCGTCCATCGGTTCTCCTTCAAGGTCGTTCCGTTAATCTTTCCCATGTCCTGCAAGGGCACCTTGTAAGTGAAGCCCACTTGAATGCGGTCCACGACCTCGATACCGGCACCAAAGTTCATGTCGAAGTAGTAGTCCTCCAGGTCGATGCTCTGGTAAGGCGACTTGATGTCGTTAATCTTCCAGTTGAACTGAGGCCCGGCGGTCACATAGAAAGTCACCACCTTCAGCTGCGTGAAATTGTAGCGAAGGTTCAACGGTGCCACCAGCGTGTGGACGTCGTCCTTGGTTTCGTTACCAGTAGAAATAATTCCCGACATCTCGCCGTACTCAAGATTGTTGTGGTGATAGAGTGCGGCCACGTCGAAGCCAATGCCCGACTTCAGCAGACTCATCTTCAACTTAGGTCCAACGAACCATCCCATGCGGTTCTCGGGTTTGAAAAGACTCTCGTTGGTCTTGAACTGGTCAACATCAATGCCTCCCTCTATGCCCAGTCGCCAAGGCTTGAGTTTGATGGCCTGTACAAAGCCCATCGGTAATAGCAGCAACAATGCTGCGAACAATAGTTTCTTCATGGTCATATTCGTTTTATCGGCGTTGGCGACGGACACTGACTGTAGGTGCAGAACTGCCCGACGACTTGCTCTTTGTTTTCTTTTCCTTCGTGTTGGCATCCGCACTGCCCGAACGACGGGTCGATCCGCTCTTTACGGCAGCCTCCTTGTCCTTAGCAGCGGCTGATGACGATGTGCGCTGACGACGGAATGGCTTGGAAACTACGGCAGCCACGCTATCCAGAGAGTCAACTGGCTCCGGCTTCTCGCGATGTTTCCAGATGCCTTCCTCAAAGTCAACCAGTTCCTGCTCAATCTTCTTCTGCTCGGCCTCCATCTTGGTCGTATCGGTTTCGTTGGCAAGTACCTTGCCCTGCATGTTGGCCGTCTTGTAGATTTTTCCGTCATAACGGTTCATGGTGAAATAGTCGTCAGCCGTCATGTTGCTCACGTTATTAAAGTTCGACGACATGATAGGCAGTCGGCTCAGGAAAGGAGCCGCGTCGTCGTACTTAATCCAAAAGAGGGGTTTAGGAGCCGAAGCATCGCCATAGCCTTCCTCTATCAGCACAGGGCAGAGTGCGGTGACCTTGGCCTTGTAAGTACCCGTCCGTTGGTCGAAATAGCTGCTTTCCTTGATGTAGTAGCGCGTCACCTGAGCCGAGGGCACATCGTTGTCTGCCACGACATACTTGCCGTCCTTCTCTTCATAATATATATAGTAGCGGTCGAGGATTTCCTTAACGTCCGTCACCTTATCTTTTTCGGCAAACGACTCGTTACCGTCCAGTTTGTAGGTATAGACAGGCAAGCGCTTCGTCAGGAAAAGGCGAAAGAGATAGGTGAAGAGGTTCACCTGCTTGTCCGTCGGTTCCACGGGATAGTAAAGGGGCGCATTCTTGTCGGCCATGAGGTCGAGCTGGCGATAGATGTCGCGACGCCATACAACGTCCTCAGGCATCTCGGCGCTGGTGGGGAACATCAGCGTGGCACGGTCGGACTTCTGCTCTCCCGACTGGGACTTTTGGGCACCAGCGCTGGGGTTGGTGGCCCTGCGCTTGGCCGGCTGCGACTGCACTGTTCCGATAAACAATGAACAAAGAATAAAGAACAAGGCTATGCGCTTCATATCATTTTTCATTTTTAGTTTTGCATTTTTAGTTTACAATCACTTCCATCGCACCGTTCAACGTACGCTCGATACCGTCGGGACCCACGGCACGAATCTTCGAGATGTAGAAGCGTTTGCCACGAGAGAGCTGACGTATCATGTTCTTCTGCCGAAGCGTGAACTCCGAGGTCTGTGCAATTTCTGGTACGGCGTTACCCATGTTGTCGTAGAATACCATCTCGAAGCCCTTCACCGAGAAGGGGATGTTCAGCAGTCCGTCGTCGATGGCAGCTCCGAGGTTGGTCATGGCCATCAGGCTCTGCTTGGCCAGTTTACCACCGAGGAAGTGGTCTTCGTCCACAGGGATGAAGGCTGTCGGGTCGGGCAACTTGCGGACACGGAATGTGAACTTGCCCATCTCCTGCACGCGGCCTTCGGTCTCGGCTGCCACGGTGATGACGACCTCGCCTCCCACATTCGTCGGACGGGCAATGTACTTGCCGTCGCCTTTTTGGGTGAACGCACCGCCTGCCATCGAGACGCGCAGTTTGCTCGACGGAATGCCAGGCACACTGACGCTCATGGGGTTGTCGTAACCTGCATAGAGCACGTTCATGATGTCGGCACTGACCGTAGCCGAAGGCGGAATGACAGTGTACTTCTGCTGGAAATCGCGTTTCACCTTTTCACCGCTACCGTTCAGGGTTTCAATCCATCCCGTCAGCGTGAAGTCGCCCGTCGTGTTGCAAATGGTCTCATAGATTCCGTGGTCGCTCTTTATCTCCCGTCCGCCTACATAGATGGTGGGACGGTTGGTGGTATCCACAGCAGCCATGAATATCTGAGCCGAAAAGCGTCCGCCCTGCACGATGGTCTGTGCATTGGGTACTACGTAGGCGTTGACTTCGTTTACGCGAATATCCTTGACGTCGATGTTGCTCACTAAGGTGTGCAACACCTCGCCCTCGGCTGTACGCACGTCGTTCTGTAACTGAGTGAGCGACGTGATGGCGGCAGCCGTAGGAGTACTCTCGAACATATACTCTTGCCAGTTCTTGCCCTCCAGCTTACCCTTTTGGGGAACTTCGGTGCTGAGGTTGCTTTCGATAATCTGGCGCTTCTCCTTGTCGCTCACCATTTTGGTGATTCGTTCGCGATAGCTGTTGATGGCATCGTAAAGTTCCTTTCCACGACCTTTTCGCGGAGCCAGCATGACACTGGAGGCAGCCTCCAGGTCTTCCTGGTTGCGGATGTTGTGAACGTCGCCGTTCTTGCCATCGCTCTTCTTGACGATAGCCTCCTTCAGCTCTGCGGCCAAGTTGTAGAGCGAGTCGCTCATCTGCTTCACGTACTGCGACTTCTCGTACCACTCCTTCACCTTAGTAGGGTTGGCCTTCATCTGCTCGTCGAAGTTCTTGTAGATGCCCTTGTTGATGTGCATGGCATTCTGGGTAGAGATTTCCAGTTTGTCGGCCACCAGCGTGAAGCCCTTCAGCACGTCGCTGCTGACGTTGAGGGCCAACATGGCCATCAGCACGACGTACATCAGATTGATCATCTTCTGACGAGGAGAGACTTTCTTTTTCTTTATCTGAGCCACGGTTGGAATTTACAATTTGACAATTTACGATTTACAATTTAAGCATCTTGTTGTGGGTTGATAGGGCCGACGACATTCACGGTCAGGGCCTTTATCATACGGGCATAGACGTTGTTCAGCTCTTCTATCTGCTGTGCCATGCGACGTGTCTGTTCGTCAATTTGCTCGATGGTGGCCACCTGCTTGCTAATGTTGCGCAGTTGCAGTTCATAGACGGTGGCAATGCCCGTGAGCGTACGGTTCAGGTTCTCCATCTCCTCACTATCGGTACTCATGCGCTCTGCCTGGTCTTTCACACGTCCAAGCACGTCGGTCAGTTCGGTCAGTCGCTCTGCATAGTTCTTCACGGCCTCCTCGACGGTTGTCGGATCTGTGGCCTCAATCTGTGCTTCCGTCAGGGCTGTACCACCGATGACACCACCACCGATGACACCGCCGCCACCCAAGATGACAGGCTGACCACCACCGATGCCACCGACAATGGGCTGGCCTTCGCCTCCCTGTGGCATGTCTTCTGCCGATACAGGAACGCCACCGCCACCGAGGACTACGGTGCCACCACCGCCGCCACCACCAATGACAACAGTTCCACCGCCGCCACCAACAATAGCTGGGCCTCCACCACCGACAACTGTGGCACCGCCCTCGCCTACAACAGCAGGGCCACCACCAACAACAGCAGGGCCACCGCCGACAATGGCGGGACCGCCACCGACGACTACACCACCAGTGTTTTGTGCTGCGGCCGAAGCCACGGCTGCCAAGCCTTCGACAGCCTCACTGCTGAGGGCTGCACCTTCAGCACCAGGCACGCGTTCCGTGACGCGTTCGAAACCTGCTACAATGAACACGAAGACCTCCGTGCCCATACCGATGAACAGCATGAGGTTGGCTCCCGGAAGGTGGGTCAGTTTGAAGAGTGTACCCAAGATAACGACGGCAGCACCCCATGAGTACGCATAGTTCATGAAGGTCTGTCCGGCCATGGTGTCCATCCACTTTTGGATGACTTCTATCAGATTCAATTTCTTAGCCATTATCTATTGAGGTTTTAAGGTTCTTAGGTTTTGAGATTCTGAGGTTTTGAGGTTTTAAGGTTTTAAGGTTTTGAGGTTAACCTTACAACCTTACAACCATATAACCTTACAACCGCATTATTTCTTTTTGTTTTTAGTCGATTGTTGTTTACTGCTGTCACTCACCATCGAACGGACGCAGCGGAAGCCGATGTACGAACGAGGTTGGTTCTGGTATTCGTAGGTACGCCAAGCCGAGCGAATCATGCTTTCGGGGTCTTTCCACGAACCGCCGCGCACGCTCTTCTTCTTCAGTCGATAGGGGTCTTCCTTAGCCGCATTGTAGCGAAGCTCGGGATTCATGTCGCTCATGCTTTCCACGCCGGCCTCAGTATAGACGGTACTCGTCCACTCTGCCACGTTGCCGGCCATGTCGTAGAGGCCGTTGGAGTTGGCACTGTAGATACCGCATTTCGAGGTTATCAGGCTACCGTCCTCGGTGTAGTTGCCTCGGTCGGGCTTGAAGTTGGCGTAGTAGCAATCCTTGTCGCTCTTCACCTCGCCGCTCTGCCAGGGGAAGGCACTGCCCGACTTGCCACGGGCTGCATACTCCCACTCGATTTCGGTCGGCAGTCGGTAACGCTGTATCTGCTTGGCCTGTCCGCCGAGTCCTTTCAGCAGGTAGTTGGTGCGCCAGATACAGAAGGCGTTGGCCTGTTCCCATGTCACGCCGACAACGGGATAGTCATCGTAGGCGGGGTTGTTGAAATAGAGCTTCATGTAGCGTTCGTTGTCAGCATTCTGGAAGTCGTTGACCCAGCACGTCGTATCGGGATATACATTGACGATATAGGTATTCAGGAAGTCCCACGGTCCCGAGAGTGGTCGTGTGATGGTCTGCCGCTGGATGCGCCCTTCGGCGTCGATCCATGCCGTGTCCTTCGAGATCATGATTACCTGATTGGGGTTCACCTCATGGTCGGTGTTCAAGTCACGTTCCTCGGGGTTCAGTCGATAACGTCGCAGCGCTGCAGCAGCATAGTCGTAAATCTCGTAGCGATAGTTCATTTGGCTGGCATCGAGCATCTTCGTACCGTCAACGGGATGTACGATATAGACACTCTCGATGGCCCTTGCCTCGTCCTCGTTGGCTTTCTTCCAAGGAATGGTCTTGTTCCAGTTTAGGTAAGGGGTAATGGGATTGCCTTCCTTGTCCTCCTCTATTTTGTACGTCTCGTCGCCACCGTATGCCGGGTCGGCCAGGCGCTCGCGGATGATGCTGTCGCGCACCCAATTCACGAACTGGCGGTACTTGGCATTGGAGACTTCCGTCTCGTCCATCCAGAACCCATCGACGGAAATATCGCGCTTCGGTGTCTCAGCCCCCCACAGCGTGTCGTTTTCTTCCAATCCCACGCGCAGCGAGCCTTTTCTGACGGGCACCATGCCGAACGGCACCGGTTCGGAGAAGGACGTCCCTTTCACGCCCGTCACCTCGCCGCCAGTGGCCATGGCCGAATTACTACTGCCCATGCAGGACGACATAGCCAGCGCAAAAAGTAAAAAGCAAAAACTAAAGAACAATATTCGCTTCATGATTTACCATTCTAATTTACAATTGGACAATTTACTATTTTACTATTTACAATATCAATTCATAATCCCCAATCTATTTGACAATTGGACAATTTACAATTGGACAATTGCTTACGCACATCTCAATTCTCAATCCTCAATTCTCAATCCTCAATTCTCTTACAGCAGTCTCACGCTTTTGTGCATGTTCTTGCCTTTCTTAAACAGGTTCAGGTCAGTCTGATAGCCGATTACAAGTTCGTGTGTGCCGTGCAGTGCCCCGATGCCTCCTGTATAGATTTCGTAGGAGTAACCAATCTTCACGCCGTTGAAATTTGTGCCAAGCAGGACAGCCACGCTCACCGTCGGACTGTACGAGACGCCCCCGTAGAGGTGCAGCTTCTCACCGTTGTAGGCCAGCCGGGCAGTCACGTCGCCGCGCCAGGCCTGCAAGTCGGTGCGCAGGATGGCCGTGGTATAGAGCGAATACACAGGTTGCCGGAACTTCAGCGTGTAGCCACCCGTCAGGTAGTAGAGCCTCCCGACTTTAGTCTCGTGGACCTTGTCGTCGCCCAGTTTGATGGTTGGCCCCGTCAGATGCATCGTACTCAGCCCTGCATACCATATCTTCTTATAGGTATATCGCAGGCCGAAGTCCACGTCCAACGCCATTCCATCCACCTCGCTGGAAGCGAAAACCGGGTCACCAGTATCTGGGACATCGAGCTTCGATCCATTGAACGTTTCATCCAAGAACCCGACACGGGCTCCTACGCTCAACCTTCCGCCCCACAGCGGCTGGTGGTAGGCATATTGTAGGTACAGCTTCTTATTGGAGAAAAGACCTATTTTGTCGTTCATGAATCCCACGCCAACGCCATGTCGGGGTCCCACGAAGAAGAGCGGCATGTCGGCCGTAGCCAACATCGTCTGTGGTGCGCCCTCGAATCCTACCAATTGCATACTGTATGCGCCTTGCACGTCGAGTTGCCCCTCCAGACCGCTCGTTGCCGGATTGAAATAGCTTTGCAGCGCCCAATAGTTGGTGAACGCCGCATCGTACTGAGCACAAACGCCGTTCGCCGTCAGCACGCTCACAACCAGCAACAATAGTCGTTTCATCCTCTTTATAAACGCACACCCCCCATATATTATTGTATGCAGGACGGAAAAAAACATAGCGCCCGACTTTCTCAAACAACTTTCAATAACGAATATGACCACGTTTATTTCATGTAGCGAACAATCTCGCTCCTCGGAGTAAACGCCATAGCTCCATGGCGTGAAAAAGCCGTCAATGCTTTGACGAAAATAATGTCAAGGTATTGACGGAAGCAACGCCAAGTATTGACGACTGATTGACAGCGAATTGTAAGAACGAGAGCCACTGCAAATCCTTACCTTTTTATGGTAACTAATCCATACATAATATGTAAATGTCATTTATGTATGCGCGACGCGCAAGTAGGCACGCAATAAGAATTTGTAAGTTATGAGCAAAAAATGATGTATATTCCAATTTATTTTTGTAACTTTGCAGCCCGAATTCATGTAAAAGTGATATTGAAAGGCAAAAAAAAGAAGAAAAAAGCAATGCCGAACTGAGATTTTAATAAAATAATGCAACAAAAAAAGGAGATAATAAAAAACTAACTTTAAACCTAAAAAAATAAAAAGAATGAAAGTGATGATGATGAAAGTAAAAACTTTACTAACGACAATGTTCTTGCTTATAGCAGGAACC
>JAEEGL013689975.1_pt1 | contig 10193 bp, 18 predicted proteins | sample 9134231 | NCBI WGS metagenome assembly JAEEGL01 (sample SAMN16246548, study PRJNA631951) | gut metagenome | biome: gut microbiome; feature: rumen; material: fiber-attached | host: Bos | place: Iran: Karaj | collected 2018-10
CGAAAATGAATTAGTATTTGGTAAAACAGTTACTGGAACTGAGTTAAGTACTCCAGAACCATTATTTGTTCGAATTGATAAAGAAGCTAAATTAAAAGAAATTGAAGAAGCTAATAACTAGCTTCTTTTTTATGTTATAATTTAACTGGTGATATAAATGATTAGTTATGAAAAATTTAAAAGTATATTTGATAAATTAAATGGTGAACCAGAAGTTACTTTTGTATATAGTACTGGTGAAAAATACTTTTTGACACCTTTTGATTCTGATAATCCTGCTGTATTAGCAAAAAGAGTTAATAAAGATAACAATGTAAAGTAGAGAATCAAACTGATTAGTTTGATTCTTTTTTATGTTATGATAATAATGAGGTATGAATATGGAAAAATTTTATTTTGAAAAACCATCGTTAACAAGAAAAGAAGAAGCAATTGAATATTTAAACGAACATGTTAAATATAATTCTGAGATTAATGGTCATGGTGGACTTAAGAAAATGTTATCTGATTCTAGTTATACTTATGAAAAATGGTTAGAAAATTTAGTATTAATTCAAGATAAGGAATATGCTGAATCAATTAATTGGGTACCATCAAGTACTTTCTTTACGATTCGCAAGAGTGATAATAAAATTGTGGGTATGGTTAATATTAGACATTATCTTAATGATCATTTAAAAAAAATTAGCGGTCATATCGGGTATGGTATCAGACCAACGGAACGAAGAAAAGGGTATGCTAAGATTCAATTATATATGGCATTGTTAGAAGCCCAAAAGTTAGGGTTAGATAAGGTAATGATCGATTGTATTGTATCCAACGTTGCTTCAGAAAAAACGATACAAGCATTAGGTGGGGTTTTTGGTGAGCAAGTTTATGATGAAGTAAATGATTATACTTTAAATAATTACTGGCTTAATGTTGATGAATGCATTAATAAATATAAAGATATATATGAACAATATATTTATCGAGGTGATGAATAATGTTTACTGATACTCATTGTCATATTTATCAAGAATACTATGATAATATAGATGAAATATATAATAATGCTATTAATAATAATGTTAATCGTTTTATTGTATGTGGTTGTTCCAAAAAGGATAATGATGAGGTTTTAGCTATTAAACGCAATGATGTTTATAAAGTAATTGGATTTCATCCGGATCAAGCATCAATTTATCAAGACTCTGATATTGAAGAATTAAGACAATATAAAAATCAAATAATTGCAATTGGTGAAATTGGGTTAGATTATTATTATGGCAAAGATGATATTGATAAGCAAAAAGAATTGTTTAGGAAACAACTAAAACTTGCGGAAGAATTAAACTTGCCAGTGGTAATTCATAGTCGTGATGCGGTAATGGATACTATGAACATTTTAAAAGAATATGATGTTCAGGGTGTTATTCATTCTTTTAGTGGTAGTTTAGAAGTTGCTAAAGAATATATTAAGATGGGTTTTATTCTAGGAATTAATGGAGTTATTACTTTTAAGAATTGTAATTTAAAAGAAGTAATTAAAGAAATTGGTGTTGATCATATTATCTTTGAAACGGATTCACCATATTTAACTCCAGTACCATATCGTGGTGAAAAAAATGAACCGGCACATATATATGATATAGCCAAATTTGTAAGTGAATTATGTAATATTGATATGAAAAAATTATCAGAAATTACCAATAAAAATATCAATAGAATTTTTGACATTTAACCCGTAATAAGGTATAATAAATATTGATGTTGAGGTGGTTTTTATGCCAAAATCAATAAAAAGGGTTTATCAAATTGTATTAGTAATTTTTGCTATTGTTTTAACTGTTTCTGTAAATGGTTCTTCTAAGAAAATTTACTTACAAGCCCAAAATGAAACAGTAACAAATACTGTTGATTTAAATATGATGGCAATGAAATTACAAGAAGATATTCGTAATGATATTTATAGTGCTAAAGATACATATGTTGGTCATTTAACCGGATATACTGCTGATTGTCCACTTTGTACTGGTCATTTAGCTTGTTTAAGTAATTATGATGTATTACATGGTGAGGAGTATTATCCTGATAAGACTTACGGAAGAGTAAGAATTGTTGCTTCTTCTAAGAATTTACCATGTGGAACTATTGTAAGATTTAATAAGAAGAGTATTTCTGAGGAACCAATTATTGCTATTGTTCTAGATCGTGGTGTTCTTGGTACGGCGTTAGATTTATTAACAAATAGTAATGAATATGCGAATACTTATATTGGTAGAAGTACTGTTGAATATGATGTTTTAAGAGAAAGTTGGGGAAATAAAGAATAGTTTAACTATTCTTTTAATGTTTATGGAGAAATTTATTGCAAAGAAAAAATTTGGTCAAAACTTTTTAACTAATTCAGCAATTATTGATAATATTGTAAATAGTGCAAATGTTAATAGTGATGACTTAATAATTGAGATTGGTCCTGGTAAGGGAGCATTAACTTCAAAGTTAGTGAAGAAAGGGTGCCAAGTTTTAGCATTTGAAATTGATACTGATACTAAACCTTATTTAGAACAAATTGCTAGTGATAATTTATCAATTATTTTTGGTAATTTCTTAGATGCTGATTTAAAGGAAGTATTAAGTAATTATCAATTTAATAATTTATATATAATTGCAAATTTACCATATTACATCACAACACCAATTATAACTAAAATAATTGCTAGTGAAATTAATCCTAAACAATTAACATTAATGGTTCAAAAGGAAGTAGCTGATCGTTTTTGTGCTGAACCAGGAAATAAAGAGTATGGTTATTTTACTGTTAAATTAAATTATTTTTTTAACATTCGTAAATTATGTAGTGTTAAGAGGCAGTACTTTTCACCACAACCTAATGTGGATAGTGCAGTAGTTGTTTTTGAAAATAAGGATTATGATAAAACTTTATATAAAAAATTTGATGAGTTAATAACAAAAGCATTTAGAATGAAACGAAAAACATTAAAAAACAATTTGGGAAGCGATTTATTTAATAAGTTATTACCAGAATTAATGAATAATGGTTATGGTAGTGACGTTCGTGCTGAACAAATTAATTTAGAAACTTATATTAAATTAGCTAAGTTACTATAAAGATGCATATAATGCATCTTTTTTCATATGATTTAATGGTGGAATAAATGAAATATAAAAAAGGTGATTTAGTAACTAGAATTAGCCATGGTCATGATATTATTTTTAAAGTTATTAATATAGTTGATAATAAATACATATTAAAAGGAATTGAAATCAGGTTATATGCTGATGCTAATGAAGAAGATTTAAATCTATATAATCAAAAGGTTAAATATGACAAAGGAATTTCAATACGTGATGAACGTTCTAAAGATGATTTTTTTTATATGCCACCAAGAATATTACAACTCGATGGTGATTCTGAATTCTTAAAAAGATGTTTAAATTATTACCAAGATAATAATGTTTATGCTGTTGGTAAAAAAATAAAAGAAGATAACATGGGTTACCATGTCGTTAATCTATTAAAAAAATATCAACCCAATATTTTAGTAATTTCTGGACATGATTCTTATAATAAAAAAGCTAATGATACTACAAATATTAAGAATTATAAGAATAGTATTCATTTTATTAATGCTGTTAAAGAAGCAAGAAAATATGAAAGTGATCATAACAAGTTAATTATCATAGCTGGAGCCTGCCAAAGTGATTATGAAGACTTAATTAAAGCAGGTGCTGATTTTGCATCAAGTCCAAAACGGATTAATATTCATGCATTAGATCCAGCGATTATTGCAACGACGTTATCATTAACCAAAAGAACGGAAGTTGTTAACCTGATTGAACTATTAAATAAAACCAAATATGGACCGGATGGAATTGGTGGTATTGAATGTAATGGATTAATGTATGTTGGTTATCCTAGATAGGAGTTAAATGAATTTAGATTTAATTAAAAATGAAATAAATAGTCATCTTAATGATGATGTTTATGTATATGTTAGTGCGTTACGTAATAAATCATATAGTTTTAAGGGTAAAATAACAAAGACGTATCCCAATATCTTTATAGTAACAAATAGTGAACTTGAGAAGGCGATTAGCTATTCTGATATTGCATCACAAGATGTTAAAATAACGTATATATAGCGATTTTTATTGCATATTAATAAAAACTATTTTAAAATTAAATTAAGTTAGTAAACTTTAGAAGGAGAGAACATATGCAAATTACATCTGTAAGCGTACGTAAAGTTGAAAAAGAAGGATCTCGCATGAAAGGAAAAGCTTCTGTAGTAATCGATGATTCATTCGCCGTACATGATATTAGAATCATTGAAGGAGATAATGGTTTATTTATCGCTATGCCTAGTAAGAAAACTGCTACAGGACAATACAGAGATATAGCTCATCCTATTAATGCTGATGCTCGTAAATTATTCCAAGATGCTATAATTGAAGAATATAACAATACTGATTTAGTAACTGATGATGCTGAATAAAAAAGATGTATAGAATACATCTTTTTTTCATATTATTCTTTAGGAGGATAATATGGATAACAATTTAGTCGGATCACATGAATTAAAAATTACTGATCGTAAAAGCATTATATTAACAGGGATTAAAAAAATAATTAGTTTTAATAGTACAGAATTTATTATGGATAGTAACTTGGGTACTATTGAATTAAAAGGTAATAATTTAGAATTAAATAAACTTGATACTAATTTAGGTAACGTAAATATTAAAGGAACAATTAATAGTTTAAATTATCTAGTAAGAGAGAAAAGTAAAGAAGAAAGTATCCTAAGTAAATTATTTAAATAATGAGCATTAATCTACAAATCAAAGCTTTATTATTTGCATTTTTATATGGAATAATTTTAAGTATTATTAGAAATATTTTCTTTAATAAGGAAACTTTCTTTAATTATTTATTTAGTATGTTACTAATTATTGCTTTAAGTATTATTTATAATTATGTATTATTTAAGATTTGTTATAATCAAGATTCACTATATATTATCTTAACTACCTTTATCAGTTATTTTATTTTTAATAATTTGACAAATTCGATAATAAATTATGTCAAAAAAGTGCTAGGTTCTTGTAAAAGTAAAATTAAAATGCTATATTTTAAGTAATAATAGGTGGTTGCTATGAAAAAAAGAATAGGAAAGAAAGCAAAACGTAGATTATTATTTTTAACTAGTTCAATTGTTATTGCTAGTGTTGTTTTAGTGTTTTTCCTATTTAAGGATTGGAAGCAAATTTTAAATAACCGTGCTAAAGCTAAAGAATTAGATGGCCAATATCAAGAATTATTAAAAGAAGAAGAAAAATTAAATTCAGAAGTTAATAAGTTATCTGATCCCGATTATGTAGCACGTTATGCAAGAGAGAAATTTTTATATTCACTACCTGATGAAATAATAATTAGAAAGTCAGAAAATTAAACATAAAATTGTTTAATTTTTTTGCATTGAAGGAGCTTGTATGAAGAATTTTTGTGGAAAATGTGGAACGAAATTAGAAAATGGTGTTTGTCCTACTTGCAGAGAAGTTGCGATTGAGCGAAGAAAAAAGAATAATAAGAGTACTTATATTGTTTTATTGGTTTTGGGCGTCATATTTTTTGCTATTGTAATATTAGGAATTATAATAGCTTTATTAATACCTGATGATTTTAAAACTAAAAAGTCAAAAGAAAATTGTGAATACACTAATATGTTTTCTTATTCCAATGAGCAAATTTATTATTATTGTTTAGATGAAGTGGAAGTTTATAAAAATAGAAAAGAAAAATATGTTGATTTGAAGAAATATTACGAAGATAACAAGGATGCAACAAGAAAGATTATCAAAGAATTAGACGAGAAAAACAAATATGAAGACGGAAGTATAATGTATGAATATTACAGGAATTTATCTTTATTAAAATGTGCTAATGATGGTATTTTAATCTTTGGACCAGAAGATATGAAATTTGAAGATGGTTTTTGTGGTTTAGATAAAGCACCAGAAAAAGTAAAAAAAGAAAATAATTCTAAATCCAAAAGTAAACAAAAAAATACAAAAAAGAAATCGTCATCAAACAATAAAAAAGAAAGTGAACCCAAAAAAACAAAGGAAGAAATTAAACAAGAATATGTAGAAACTTGTAAGTCTTATAATTATAAAGATATCGCAAGGCAGCCTGATAATTATAAAGGTAAAAAAGCGAAATTTAAAGGCAAAGTAATACAAGTATCTGAAGGTATTTTTAATTCAAAAAAAGTAACACTACGAGTTGAGGTTACAAAGGGAGATTATGGCCTATGGGATGACCCTGTTTATGTTACCTATACTTATAGTAAAGGTGAAAACAAAATTCTTGAAGATGATATTGTTAATATGTATGGAACTATTGAAGGAACTGAATCATATTTTTCTGTGTTAGGTGCATACATTACTATTCCTTCTTTCAAGGCAAAATATATTGATATTATTCAACAATAAAATCAAAAAATTAAACATTGTTGTTTAATTTTTTTTATATTTTGTATATAATAGTACTTAATTTGGTGATGATTTATGAATTATAATATTAAAACAGATTTTAGTAATCACACATGTATTATTGGTAATGCTATGAGTGGTAAAACTACTTTAGGTAAATACTTAAGTAGTAAGTTAAATAAGGCATTATTTGTTGAGAACAAATTAGTGATGAATTACTTTGAGTATTTAATTAACTTATTTGATTTAGATTATCAAGTATTTATTATTGATGACTTATTTACTTACCTAAATGTTAAAGAAAGATTAGCAATTATTGATACTGCTAATAAAAATAATAAGATTATTATTAATTTAACTACTGATAGTAAAGATGTGTTATTATTCCCATACTTAATGGTTATTAATAATTACGATATTGTTATGGAAGGTAATAATAAAGAAATCATTAAAGAAGAAAAAATGTTTTCAAATATTGGAATTAAATTACCATTTATTGTGCAATTAAGTAAGGAATTAAAAGATTATAATGTTATTAATGATTATGCATATTCTAGTGAGGAGTTGATTAATTTATTATGGAAATAAAGATAAATGAAAAAACTTTTGAACTAGAACCAGGTAATATCTATGGTTTAATCATGGAAGAAAGTTTAATTAAAGAGATTAATTGTTTAGTAAATGCCGATTATTATAATGATGTGGAATTGTTAAACGAAGTAGAGCAAAAGATAGCAGCATTAATTGGGGTTAATGATGGTAAAAGTTTTACTAATAATAAACGTAAATGGTTAGCTAAAACTATTGCATTAAAAAGTAATTATTTAATAATTGAGAATTTCTTTAGTAATTTTACTTATATTGATAGTAATGCCTTTATTAAGTTATTTAGAAACTTATGCAAAAAGCATAATTTAATAATTGTTATTAAAGAAAATGATACCAATTTCTTAATTGAAAATTGTGATTATTTAATTAATTATCATAATGCGAACATGGTTAGTAAACATGATTATTATTTAATTGATTTTGAAAGCTTTGATCAACCAGATATTTTAGAGTTTACTAACTTAGTATTAGAAAAAAATATTAAGATTAAGTATTTTTATAATCGCCTTGATTTACTTAAATCACTTTATAGGGTGGTGATGTAATGACTAGTTATTTAATAAGAATTAAATATGATGGTTCAAAGTTTAATGGCTTTCAAAGATTAAATGATCGTAATACAGTTCAAGAGACGATTGAAAATGCTTTAACAATTATTGATAAAGCCCCAGTAGTAATCAAAGGTGCTGGTAGAACTGATAAAGGTGTTCATGCCCTTGATCAGTGTGCTACCTTTAAACTAAATCACAATATTCCTGAAAAAAGATTACGTAAAGCAATCAACAGTATTGTTGAGCCATATATTTATATTAAGGAAGTAATTAAAGTTGATGATGACTTTCATGCCCGTTTTTGTGTTAAAACGAAAACCTATGTATATAAGATATATCGTGGTGAATATGATCCGTTCTTAAGTGATTATTATCTATTTAGGGATAATCTTAATGTTAAGAAAATGATTGATGCTAGTAAGATCTTTATTGGTGAACACTATTTTACTAATTATGTAAGTGGATTCCGTAATAATTATGCATCAACCATTTATAGTATTGATTTTAAAGAAGAAGCAGATTTTATTTATATTACCTTCAAAGGAATAAGCTTTTATCAATATATGGTAAGAAATTTAGTAGGGGCGATGATTGCTTATAGTGATGGTAAAACTACTTTAAAAGAGATTAAAAGTTTACTTGACGCTAAAGAAAAAAATCAAAAGCTACCTACTGCCAGTCCTAAAGGGTTATATCTAGTAAATATTGAGTATTAAAAATTTACATTTTTTGTTAACTTTTATTTGACTTATTTACATTTTTTGTTATAATCTTAATTGGTACATTTTATTGGTTGTTTTATTGATAACCCTGGGAAAGTTAGAAGATAAAATGACGATGAAAGGAAAAAAATATGAATACTTATATGGAAAACCAAAATACCGTTAAGCATAATTGGTATATCATTGATGCTGAAGGTAAAAACTTAGGTCGTGTTGCTACTAAAGCTGCTACAGTTTTAAGAGGAAAACATAAACCTACTTTTACACCACATATGGATTGTGGCGATTATGTTATCATTATTAATGCTGGTAAAGTAAATTTAACTGGTAATAAATTAAATGATAAGATGTATTACAATCATTCTGGATATCCAGGAGGATTAAGAGAACGTAATGCTAAATTAATGTTAGAAAAATATCCTGAAGAAATGGTTGAAAGAGCTGTTAAAGGAATGTTACCTAAAGGAAGATTAGGAAGACAATTATTCACTAAGTTATATGTATATGCTGGTAGTGAATATGAACAAGTAGCTCAAAAGCCAGTTGCTTTAGAAATTGATTAGGAGGGTATATATGAGTAAGAATCAAGTATGGGCTGCAACAGGTCGTAGAAAACGTTCTAGTGCACAAGTTAGATTAACTGCTGGTACTGGTAAAATTACTGTTAATGGCGTTGATGTTAATGAATATATGCCATATGCAACATTAGTTCAAGATTTAAAACAACCATTAACTGTTACTGGAAACGAAAATAAATTTGATGTTGAAGTAACTGTTAAAGGTGGAGGATTCTCTGGACAAACTGGAGCTATTCGTTTAGGTATTGCTCGTGCATTAATTTTATTTGATGCTGATGCTGATCAAGCTAGAGATGATGCTTATCGTAAAGTATTAAAAGTAAATGGTTTTGTTACACGTGACTCTCGTAAGAAAGAACGTAAGAAACCAGGTCTTAAAAAAGCTCGTCGTGCTCCACAATTCTCAAAGAGATAGTATTATGGTTTTCAAAAAGTCTGTTTATACAGACTTTTTTCTATGATATAATTTATTTGTAGGTGTTTATATGAAAGTAATAACAATAAAACAACCTTGGGCAACGTTAATTGCGGAGGGTTTAAAAGAATATGAATTTAGAACGTGGAATACAAAATTTCGAGGAGAGATTTTAATTCATGCTGGTAAATCAGTTGATAAAGAGGCTATGAAACGATTTAAAGATTATCACTTTGAATATCCTACTGGATGCATAATTGCTAAAGCTAATCTGGTAGATTCAATTTTGGTTGATGATAATTTTGTAAAAAAAGTTGGCCCGACTAATCCGCTAGTCTATAAGGGAATTATTGAAAGAAATGGCTGGGAAGGTTATGGCTTTAAATTAGAAAATGTAAAAAAGATTAACCCTATTTATCTAAATGGTAAATTAAGCTTATGGGATTATGATTATAACGAAAGTGGTTGTAATTGATGGGATAGCACCAATAATTTGCAGGAAAAATTAATTTAAATAAACAATCTTTATTGTTTATTTTTTTTAGGTGTGATATTCTTGAAAAGAATAGGTGTGGTTGTGTGAAGGAGTTTATTCATAATTTAAAAGTATCTGCTAAATTTTACAAAGGAAATGGTTTTAAAATATTCTTACTAGTAATTACAACTATAATTATTATGGGTTTAAGAATAGTAACTCCAATTCTATCAGCAAAAACGATAGTATATTTAACCGATAATAAATTAAAACAAGTTGTTTTTGTAGCACTAATAATATTAGTTATTGATATAGTATGGGATTTATTTTGGTACTTACAAA
>JAEEGL013886849.1_pt1 | contig 10193 bp, 8 predicted proteins | sample 9134231 | NCBI WGS metagenome assembly JAEEGL01 (sample SAMN16246548, study PRJNA631951) | gut metagenome | biome: gut microbiome; feature: rumen; material: fiber-attached | host: Bos | place: Iran: Karaj | collected 2018-10
AAAGGAGCTGAACCGGACCATGGAACTGCTGGGTATGGATCCTTCCTACGCAGACAGAGACCTGAACGTGGGCTTCTCCGGCGGCGAAAAAAAGAAAGCGGAGATCCTTCAGCTGCTGATGCTCAAGCCGGATCTCGCAATCCTGGACGAGACCGACTCGGGACTTGACGTGGATGCGGTCCATATCGTGTCAAAGGGTGTGGAGGAGTATAAAAAACAGGTGGGAGGTGCTCTTTTGATCATCACCCACAGCACCCGGATCCTGGAAGCCCTGAATGTGGACAAGACCCATGTGTTGGTGGACGGAAGGATCGTGGAACACGGCGATGCGGATCTTGTGGACGAGATCAATGACCGTGGATTTGAACGGTTTATCAGCTGTGAAGACTGTAAGAACGAAGACTGCGTGGTAAAGCAGAAGATCGGAAAGAAGAATGAAGGATAAAACACAGGTTGAAGATATAGACCGCAGCAGGTATGACTTCCGCTACGAAGACGGAGATGCCTACCGGGTGAACGAGGGCCTTACGGAAGAGATCATAAGGCAGATATCCGCGGAGAAGAACGATCCGGAATGGATGCTTCGGTTTCGACTGGATTCCCTCAAAAAATATCACGAGATCTCCGTGCCGGACTGGGGACCTTCCATCGAAGGCCTCAATATGGACAACATCGTAACCTATGTGCGGCCCAATACGGAGCGTATGCATACCAGCTGGGAAGACGTGCCCGAGGATATCAAGGACACCTTTGATCGTCTGGGGATCCCTCAGGCGGAGCGGCAATCCCTGGCCGGGGTCGGAGCTCAGTACGATTCCGAGCTGGTCTATCATAACGTAAAGGAAGAAGTGGCGGCTCAGGGTGTGGTCTACACCGACATTGAAAGCGCCCTTCGGGGGGAATACGGGGAGATGATCCGGGATCATTTCATGCATCTGGTCCCCCCCACGGATCATAAGTTTGCGGCCCTCCACGGGGCAGTCTGGTCCGGCGGATCCTTTGTTTATGTTCCCAAAGGGGTTCATCTGGACATCCCGCTTCAGTCCTATTTCCGTTTGAATGCCAAGGGTGCGGGACAGTTTGAGCATACCCTGATCATTGTGGAAGAGGGTGCTTACCTTCATTTCATAGAAGGATGTTCGGCACCGAAATACAATGTGGCAAACCTCCATGCGGGCTGCGTGGAACTGTTTATCGGAAAGGGTGCGACCCTGCGCTATTCCACCATCGAGAACTGGTCCCGGAACATGTATAACCTGAACACCAAGCGGGCCCTGGTGGAAGAGGAAGGCAGGATCGAATGGGTTTCCGGATCTTTCGGCTCCCATGTATCCTATCTGTATCCCATGAGTATCTTAAACGGCAGGGGTGCAAGATCCGAGTTTACCGGGGTGACCTTCGCCGGAGCCGGTCAGAATCTGGATACGGGGACCAAGGTGGTCCATAATGCCGAGAATACCTCTTCCTATGTCAATACCCGATCCATCAGTAAGGGAGGCGGCATCAGTACCTTCCGCAGTTCCGTGGTGATCAATGCCAATGCGAAAGGAAGCAAATCCGCCGTATCCTGTGAATCTCTGATGGTGGATGATATCAGCCGGTCGGACACGATCCCCGCCATGGATATCCGTACCGCCGATGCCGATGTGGGGCATGAGGCCCGGATCGGCCGGATCAGTGACGAGACCGTATTTTATCTCATGAGCAGAGGGTTGAGCGAAGAAGATGCCAGAGCCCTCATCGTGCGGGGATTTGCGGATAATGTAAGTAAGGAACTGCCGCTGGAATATGCGGTGGAGATGAATAATCTCATCAGTCTGGAGATGAAAGGAAGTATCGGGTAATGCAGATCAATCACCTGCCTGTAAAAACATGGAATCATCTTCATATGAATGACGCCGCGGTGGATCTGAAGGTTCGGATACAGTCATTTACCTGTAAGGAAGAGATCCCTGAGGGGATCCTTAAGGAAGTTAAGGAAAAAGAGATCCTGACTGGGATCCGTACGGGCCTTGGAGATGAGTTCGATTCCCTGATGAACGAGAGCAATCTTCCGGTCAGCCGTTTCGTGATCCCAAAGGAAACAAAGGAATCATCGCCTCTTTATCTGGATCTTGATTATGACAGAAATGTCAGTCCTGCGACCCTGTTTGAATTTGATGCGGAAGATAACAGCGAAGCCACGGTCATCCAGTATTTCACTTCCGAAAAAATGCCGGATGATGCGGACCCTGCGGCCTTTGTCAGGAATAAATATCATGTGGGAAAGCATGCGGTGCTGACCCTGATCCAGGTTCAGGCTCTTGCGGATGACAGGACATTTTTCAATGATATCGGAGGAACCTGTGAAGAAGGAGGCTCCTTCCGTCTCATCCGTCTGATCCTGGGCGGGAAAGCTACCTATGCAGGCGCTTTCGCCTCTCTCCCCGGAAAAAAGAGCGCTTTTGAATCCGATATTGCTTACGATGTCCGGGAGGATCATCTGCTGGATATGAATTACGTGGCGGATCATACCGGAAAACAGACCGAAAGCAGGATCGATGTATCCGGAGTGCTGGCACAGAAAGCAAGAAAACTTTTCCGCGGCACCATCGATTTCCATAAGGGATGCGCCGGGGCAAAGGGAAGCGAGCTGGAGGATGTGCTGCTTCTGGATGAGGGTATTGTGAATCAGACCATTCCGCTGATCCTTTGTGATGAGGAGGATGTGGAAGGAAGTCACGGGGCTTCCATCGGACGTCCCGATGAGGATCTCATGCTTTATCTGGCCTCCCGGGGACTTTCGGAAGAGGTGATCTACCGGATGATGGCCAGGGCAAAAGTCGATGCGGTTGCAGGTAAGATCGGGGATGAACGTACCCGTGGCCGGATCGCGGAATTCGTCGGAGGGGAATATGACGGATAAGGAACGCAGTATACGATCGGAATTTCCGCTGCTTGTAAAAAACGATCTGGCATATCTGGACAACGGAGCGACCACACAGAAGCCCCAATGTGTTCTGGATGCCGTACGGGCATATTATGAAGAAGAAAACGCCAATCCCATGCGGGGGCTTTACGAACTGAGCCTCAAGGCAACGGAGGCTTATGAAGAGGCAAGAAAGGTTACCGCTTCCTTTATCGGTGCCGGAGAAGATGAGATCATCTTTACCCGGAATGCCAGCGAGAGCCTGAACCTTGTGGCCTACAGTTACGGAATGCATTTTCTCAAAGAAGGGGACGAGATCATCGTCGGCATCGGAGAGCATCACAGCAATTTCCTGCCCTGGCAGCAGGTGGGCAGGGCAACCGGTGCAAAAGTGATCTTTTTTGAATGCGATCCGGACGGGACATATGATCCGGACAGACTCCGGAGCCTGGTCAATGACCGGACGAAACTTCTTGCCATCACTCAGGTATCCAATGTTTTCGGAAGGATCAATCCCATCCGGGAGTTTGCCCGGATCGTTCACGAAAAGGGGGCCGTGATCGTGGCGGACGGAGCCCAGTCCGTGCCTCACATGGCCATTGATGTAAAGGACCTGGATGTTGATTTCTTCGCTTTTTCCGGTCATAAGATGTATGCTCCCATGGGGATCGGAGCCTTATACGGAAAAAAAGAACTCCTTGAAAAGATGCCGCCCTTCCTTTACGGGGGAGAGATGATCGAGACCGTTACCACCGAGCGGGCAACCTATGCGGAAGTACCCCATAAGTTCGAGGCCGGAACGGTGAACGCAGGCGGTGCCGTGGGACTTGCAGCTGCCATCCGGTTTATGGAACGCCACGGGATCTCCCATATCGTGGAAAGGGAAAGCGCCCTCAGCAGGCTTGCTTTCGATGGAATGAAGCAGATCCCCCATGTGACGGTCATCGGAGCGGATGATGCCTCCGAACATCACGGGATCGTTACCTTCCGTGTGGAGGGAGTTCATCCCCACGATGTGGCGGCCATTATGAGCGACAACAATATTGCGGTACGGGCGGGCCATCACTGTGCCCAGCCTTTGCACAGGCACCTGGGGATCATGTCCAGTACCCGCTTAAGCCTTGCCTTTTACAATACGGAAGAAGAGATCGGAAGATTTCTTGATGTTCTTTCCGGTATCCGCGGACAGATGGGAATGTAAGATGAGCAATACATTTTATAACGAGATCATTAACGAACACAATCTGAACCCCTATCACAAGCACGCCATGGAAGGGGCGAACCTGACCCTGGAGGGTGTGAATCCTTCCTGCGGGGACGATATTATCCTGAACCTTAAGGTGGAAGACGATACCATCGTCGACGGTTCCTTTGAAGGAGACGGATGTGCCATCTCCCAGGCTTCCGCCGATATCATGCTGGATCTTGTCATCGGACGGAAAAAGGATGAGGCTCTTCATCTGGCGGATCTCTTTATGAGGATGATCAAAGAAGGGATCACCGAAGAAGAAAAGGAAGAACTTGAAGAGGCCGGGATCCTGGAGAGCATTTCCCATATGCCGGCCAGAGTCAAATGCGCGGTGCTGGGGTGGCGCACCTTAAAGGAAATGTTCACCGGTGAATAGATGAAGAAAAAAAGAGCCCTGCTCCTGGTGAACGGGGCGGCAGGCAAAATGAATATTGAAAAAAGCCTTTACCGGATCATCGAGAAACTGTCGCTTCATCATTATGAAACGACAGTTTATCCGATTTTGCCGAAAAAAGGGCTGACTTCCGAAAAGATCCTTGCTCATATGGAAGAACCCTATGACATGGTGATCTGCGGCGGCGGAGACGGCACCCTGAATCATGTGATCAACGGACTGATGATGCTTGATCCGGCAAAGCGACCGATACTGGGATATCTTCCCTCCGGCAGTACCAATGATTTTGCAAAAAGCGTGCATATCCCGGAAGACATCATGAAAGCAACGGATGTGCTGTTCCGGGGAAAACAGTTTTCCTATGACATCGGATGCTTCAATGACCGCTATTTTAATTACATTGCGGCCTTCGGTGCTTTTTCAAAGATCAGTTATTCCACGGATCAATCCTTTAAGAACGCCCTCGGGCATGCGGCTTATATCCTCAACGGTCTGATGACGCTGCAGGAAAACATCGCCTACAAATGTCATATGCAGATTGAGGCGGACGGGGAGAAGATGGAAGACGATTACGTGTTCGGCGCCGTTTACAGTGCCACTTCCGTGGGAGGCTTTCGTGTGGGATATGTTCCGGATGTGGAACTGGATGACGGACGGTTCGAACTTCTGCTCATCAAGGCTCCGGAGAATTTCGGGGATCTGAATAAGATCCTTACCGCCATCGTGAACAGGGATCTCCGGAGTCCTTACCTGTCCGTGATGCAGGTAAAAGAGTTGAAACTCCATGCGGAGGAAAACGCCTCCTGGACCCTGGACGGAGAATACGGGGGAGAATACCGTGACGCAGAAATCAGGATCTATCGAAAGGCCATCACCGTTATGGTAGAGGAGGAATCGGAAGTGTCGTAAATAATTTGACATACCCGGCAGATCGGATTTATAATGTTCAGTGGAGGCTGGGATATGGCGCAGGCGCTGGAAACCAAGAAAAAGATCGCATCGGCATTCAAGGTACTGGTAGCTGGATCCGAATACGGTAAAGTGACCATCGATGATATCGCAAAAAAAGCCGGAGTCACCAGACAGGCTTTTTATTATCACTTCGCGGATAAGGATGCGCTCTCTGACTGGATCTTCGAAGAGGAGTATCTCAAGAAATACCCGATGGATCCGGAAATGTCGGCGTATGACGAGATGCTCAAGGTTTGCCGCTATCTCTGCAGAGAGCAGAAATACTACAGACAGGTGCTTCTGCATACCTGTCCGGCACACATGAGTGCGGCCTGCAGCGAAGTGCTTTCCCGGGAACTTGCCAGACGCGGTATCACGGGTCACGGGGGAGGAAAAACAACTCCGGAGGATTTCCTGAAACTCTGTACCTTTATGGTGATCGAAGTGATCCGGAACTGGATCACGGAAAAAGAATCCGTGGATCCGGAGGAACTGATGAAGATCTTCAGACTGGGTCTTATTACGGTAGGTACCATATTTACAAAAGAAGATTAAACGGATAAAATAGACCGGCATCCCGAAGGGGACGCCGGTTTTTGGTTTCCTTCATTGCTGAAATAAAAAGGGGATGTTAAGATGATGGGAGGAGGGTTTACCTATGGCAATCACACATTATGAAGCGCTTTCCGCAAGCGTAAAGCACCTTTTTAAACTGGACACCCCGAACTCAAGTTATGTGATCGGTATCATCGATGACGAAGGGTTTGTGACTCACGTATACTACGGAGACAGTATCGGGGACTATCATCTGGAGGAGATCCCCCGGATCGATGAGATGCCTTTTCTTCCCTCCAATAACAACAGGGACCGTTGTTCCTTCCTGGATTCCTGTCCCATGGAATATCCCACCCACGGGCTGGGGGATTTCAGACAGGACTGCTTTAAGATCGAGACCGTGAACGGGAATGCCGGTGTTTCCCTAACCTATAAGGACTACCGGATCGAAAAAGGAAAACCCGACCTTCCCGGCCTTCCCGCCACCTTCGGAAAAGAAGATGAAGTAAGCACGCTCATCCTGATCTGTGAAGATGCCGTCACGGGGATCGAATATCAACTGAATTACAGCGTTTTTGAAGATCTTGATGTGATCACCCGGAATGTGCGGATCCTCAATAAGGGGAAGGAACCTCTTTATCTTACCAGAGTATATTCCGCCTGCCTTGATATGGACAACGAGGATTATACGGCCCTTACCCTTCACGGAACCTGGGCCAGAGAGCGGAAGATCACGGAAACGAAACTGAACCGAACAAGACTTGTGGTGGAATCCGTCCGGGGAGAGACTTCCCATCAGGATAATCCCTTTATCGCCGTAAAGGAAGCAACCGCAACGGACCGGTACGGCAGAGTCTATGCCATGAATTTCGTATATTCAGGCAACTTCAGGATCACGACTCAGGAAGATCAGTTCGGACAGCTCCGTGTGACCATGGGGATCTCCGATGAAGACTTCAAATGGAAACTGGAACCCGGGGCGGATTTTGTGTCTCCGGAAGCGGTCATGGTCTATTCCGGAGAGGGAACGGGTAAAATGACCCGTACCTTCCATGACCTTTACAGAAAACATCTGATCAGGAGTCCGTATAAAGATAAAAAGCGTCCCATTCTGATCAATAACTGGGAAGCTACGTATTTTGATTTTGACACCGATAAGCTGATCTCCATTGCCAAAGAGGCATCCCGGCTGGGGATCGAGATGCTGGTCATGGACGACGGCTGGTTCGGTGTAAGGAATGACGATAACACCTCCCTGGGAGACTGGACCGTAAATGAAAACAAGCTCAAGGGAGGGCTGAAATACCTGGTGGATGAAGTCAATAAACTGGGCATGAAATTCGGGATCTGGTTCGAGCCCGAGATGATCAGTCCCGATTCGGATCTTTACCGGGCGCACCCGGACTGGGCCATTGCCATTCCCAACCGCGTTCCTTCCCGGGCACGGAATCAGTATGTGCTTGACTTAAGCCGGGAGGATGTGCTGGAGCATACCTATGAAAGTGTGGCGAAAGTGCTCCGCAGTGCCAATATCGAATATGTGAAATGGGATATGAACAGGCAGTTGTCGGATCTGGGATCCGCGCTCCTGCCCGCGGACAGAATGGGAGAACTTTATCACCGTTATGTTCTGGGTGTATACAGTCTCCAGGAAAGACTGCTTAAGGAATTCCCGAACCTGCTTCTGGAGAACTGTTCCGGCGGCGGTGCCCGCTTTGATCCGGGAATGCTGTATTACAGTCCCCAGATCTGGTGCTCCGATGATACCGATGCCATCGAACGGCTTTCCATCCAGGAAGGGACGGCTCTTGTGTATCCCCTCTCCACCATGGGGGCCCATGTATCCGATTGTCCGAATCATGCCGTGGGACGGACCACGCCTTTTGAGACCAGAGGTCACGTGGCCCTTGCGGGAACCTTCGGTTATGAACTTGATGTAACGAAGATCCCGGAGGAGGATCGTAATATGATCCCCGAGCAGGTGAAGATGTATCACCGGTACAACGATCTGGTGCGGGAGGGTGATTACTACAGGATTGCTTCCTTCCGGGCGAACGGTGTTTATGACTGCTACGGAGTGGTAAAAAAGGATAAGAGCGAAGCCCTCTTTACCTACGTACAGGTAGTGGCTCGGGTCAATTATCACAGCAGACGCATCTTCCTTCAGGGACTCGCACCGGATAAGAAGTACCGGATCGAAGGAGAGGATGCGGTCTATACGGGAGAAGTGCTGATGAAGGCCGGATACCGGGTAAAGACCATGCACGGCGATTATCTGAGCCGTCTCATCCATATCATGGAAGTGTAATTACGAAACCATCAAAGGAGTGACAAATGTCCAAGGCAGTAAAACTGAAAGATATCGCGGATAAACTGGGGGTCAGCACCGTGACCGTGTCCAAGGCCCTGTCGGGTCAGAAAGGGGTGGGCCGGGAACTGCGGCTGAAGATCAAACAGCTGGCGGATGAAATGGGCTATATCCCCCTTTCCGCCACAAGGGAGACCACCCCGGAAAAGTCCTACAGTATCGGTGTACTGGTGTCGGATAAATACTTTGATCAGACCAGATCCTTTTACTGGATGATCTATCAGGAACTGGCCACCAGGGCGCTGAACAAGAACTGCTTTTCCATGCTGGAAGTGGTGAACGAGGCGGATGAAAAGGCCTGTGTCGTTCCGAAACTCATCGAAAGCAACCGGATCGACGGACTGGTGATCATCGGCCTCATGAGAAGTTCCTATCTGAAGATGATCTCCGAAAAGACTACCCTTCCGGTGGTGTATCTGGATTTTTATGAAAAGGGATCGAGCTGCGATTCTGTGATCAGCGACAATTTCTACGGAATGTACCGCCTGACGGATCATCTGTGCTCCCTGGGGCACAAAAAGATTGCCTATGTAGGTACCCTTTTTTCCACCAACAGTATCACGGACCGGTATTGCGGATACTGTAAGGCGCTTCTCGAAAACGGAATTCCCATCAGAGAAGACTATGTTATTGACGACAGATTTCTGGACAGAGGATCCAGAGCGGGTTTTTCCTATACGCTGCCCGAAGATATGCCGGAGGCTTTTGTCTGTAACTGTGACGTAACAGCCATCGAGATTATAGACATTTTGAACAGGAAGGGATACCGGGTACCCGAGGATATCTCCGTGGTGGGATTCGACGGATATGCCTACAGCAATACGGAGAATATCGAACTGACCACTTATGCCGTGGATATGCGGGAACTGGCAAGACGTGCCATCAAGATCCTGATCCGGAAGATGTCGGGGGATGACAGCATCCGGGGGATCTCCATCGTGGAAGGAAAGGTCGTGATCGGAAAGACCACCGCGGAAAGAAAGTAAAATTACTTAACTAGACCGCTTAATTTAATTGATTACTTAAATTAAATTAGTATAAATCACCAAGAATAAGTCAACATATTTGTGCGAATGGTGGAAATTAACCAAGAAGCCACGAAAATCCGCATAAATGTGTTGACTTAATTTTATGCTTAAATATAATTAAAATTACTTAAACAAATTGGGGATGGGCAGGCAGCTTGACCTGCCTGCAAAAACTACTGAAGGAGGAAGTTATTATGAAGTTTAAGAAACTGGCGGCCATTTTACTTTCATCGGCCATGGTGATCTCTCTTGCGGCCTGCGGAGGTTCCGACACCGGAGCAGCGGATGCGGGAGCAGCAGAGCAGACAGAAACCACGACGGAGAGCACGGCAACGGATACGGCAGCCTCAACGGATACCGCAACAGCAGACACGGCAGCTGCAACGGATACGGCAGCGGCAGGTGAGTTAAGCTACACCACCCTGAACATGGATGATTACAAGGATTTCACCGCTGAGATCAAGTATCTCCACCACAAGACAGACCGTGAAGAAGACGGCACCATGGCAAACATGATCGCCGAATTCAACAAGGAATTTCCGAATATCACGGTTACCACGGAAGGTGTTACGGATTATGCGGAAGACGCACTGTTAAGACTGGGTGACGGAACCAATGACTGGGGCGACATCATGCACATTCCGGCAGTGGACAAGGCAGAACTTTCCAAGTACTTTATGCCGCTGGATACCCTGGACAATCTTTCACAGCAGCTGAATTTCGTAAGCTCCTGGTCCTAT
>JAEEGL014824375.1_pt1 | contig 10193 bp, 5 predicted proteins | sample 9134231 | NCBI WGS metagenome assembly JAEEGL01 (sample SAMN16246548, study PRJNA631951) | gut metagenome | biome: gut microbiome; feature: rumen; material: fiber-attached | host: Bos | place: Iran: Karaj | collected 2018-10
CCCGACATGGCGGCAACATAAACATCGGGATCCTTTTCATTGGATACGCCGAGACCTTTTAAGGGCTCCAAATCCGCCACGGGTTCAGCCTCAAAGACATTTCCCGTCACATCATAGCCGTCGTGGGAAAGCTCTGCCCTATGATACACAGCGACAACTTTGCCTTCTTCGATCGTGGGCAGATGTGAAAGCGAAGAATAATCAACGGAGCCGTCGGGACGGATGTCCGGAGATTTTTTGCTGTTTACGTCTACTTTCCACTCATAATAACCGTCTTTGCCCGTTAATGGTTCAAGTCCCTTTGCCACCAGGATATCGCGGCCGTATATGCCTTTTGCGGCCATTGCCGCGATATTTGACGTATGGAGCCCTCTTGTAACACCGTTTTGTTTAAGGTATTCCACTATGTCGTTTTTGGTGAAGGAAACATTCTTTTTATCGGGTGCGCTCAAATACAGCCACGCACTCATCTTATCCTCGGACACGGTCAGTTTTGCAAGTTTTCCAACAACGTTGTCGGCCATTCTGCCTCCTATGTATTACTTTGCAAGTTTCTCAAGATGTGCTGTCACTTCATCTAACATATTCTTATATTTTTCAAGCTTTTCTTTCTCTTCGCGCACCTTGGCTTCGGGTGCTTTTGACAAGAATTTCTCATTCGAGAGCATTCCGTTCGATCTCTTAATCTCTCCGTTAAGTCTCTCCTGTTCCTTCTTAAGTCTTTCGATCTCCTGTTTTATGTCAACCAAATCCTCAAAGGGAAGATAACAGATAGCACCTGCGATAACAACCGAAACGGCGTCATCGGAAATATCGCCCTTTTCTTCACGTATCTCAACATCAGATGCATATGAAAGGCTCTGGAAGAATAACTTTCCGTCTTCAAATGTCTTTCTTATATCGGCATCCTTACTTACAACGAATACCTTTGCCTTTCTGGAAGGAGCAACATTCATGCCGGTACGTACATTTCTGATCGCACGTACAGCTTCCTTGATGGTCTCGATCGCCTTTTCGTCTGCGGAATAATCAAATTCTTCGCTGAAAACAGGCCACTTTGAGATCATGATGGATTCTTCTTCGTCCTGAATGGTAGTAAAGATCTCTTCGGTAACAAAAGGCATATAAGGATGTAAGAGTTTAAGACTTTCAATGCAAACATGCTTAAGAGTCCAAAGCGCCGCATTCTTGGTGGATGCATCGGTATCGGTATAAAGACGCGGCTTAACCATTTCTATATACCAGTCACAGAATTCATCCCAGATAAAATCGTAAACCTTCTGTACCGCAACACCGAGTTCATATTTCTCCATGTTGTCGGTAACATCCTTTATAAGAGTATTACACTTTGAAAGGATCCATTTGTCAACAGGTTCAAGGGCGCTCTCTTCCGGCTTATAAGGGCTCTCATCGCCCATATTCATCATGATGAAACGGGAAGCGTTCCAGATCTTGTTTGCAAAGTTACGGCTTGCCTCAACACGCTCATTGTAAAAACGCATATCGTTACCGGGTGCATTGCCTGTGATGAGCGTAAGCCTTAACGCATCGGCGCCGTACTTGTCGATGATCTCCAAAGGATCGATACCGTTACCCAACGACTTACTCATCTTTCTGCCCTGCGAATCACGTACGAGTCCGTGGAAAAGAACCGTCTTAAAAGGTCTTTCTCCCATATTCTCATAGCCCGAGAATATCATCCTTATTACCCAGAAGAAGATGATATCGTAACCCGTTACAAGCACGTCCGTAGGATAAAAATACTTAAGATCTTCGGTCATTTCCGGCCAGCCCAAAGTCGAGAACGGCCATAAAGCTGATGAAAACCATGTATCGAGAGTATCGGGATCCTGTGTTAAGTGAGTGCAGCCGCACTTTGGACACTTATCCGGTGCTTCTTTTGCAACAATGATCTCGCCGCATTCATCACAATAATATGCGGGAATCCTGTGACCCCACCAGAGCTGTCTCGATATACACCAGTCGCGGATATTGTCGGTCCAGTTGTAGTAGGTCTTCTCCATTCGCTCGGGTACAAGCTTTATATCGCCTGTCTTAATTGCTTCTACCGCAGGCTTTATAAGCTCGTCCATCTTAACGAACCACTGCTTTTTGATCATGGGCTCGATGGTGGTCTTGCATCTGTCATGTGTACCTACGTTATGAGAATAATCTTCTATCTTTACAAGAAGGCCGAGTTCTTTGAGTTTCTCTACGATGGCCTTTCTTGCCTCATATCTGTCCATACCTTCGTACTCGCCGCCGTTTGCATTGATGGTGGCATCATCGTTTAAGATGTTGATCTCGGGAAGGTTATGGCGCTTTCCTACTTCAAAGTCGTTGGGGTCGTGAGCGGGTGTGATCTTTACAACACCTGTACCGAACTCCATATCAACGTAATTGTCTTCAACGACCGGAATGGCTTTATTTACTATAGGAAGCCATACTTCACGTCCCTTTAGATAGGTATATCGCTCATCATCGGGGTTTATGGCAACAGCGGTATCACCGAGCATGGTCTCGGGACGGGTTGTCGCAAACTCAAGAAACTCTGTTGTAGAAGGCTTTCCGTCCTCTACAAGGGGATATTTGATGTGCCATAAATGGCCGGCCTGTTCTTCATACTCAACTTCCGCATCGGAAATAGACGTGTTACAAACAGGACACCAGTTTATTATTCTTGAGCCCTTATATATCCAGCCCTTTTCGTGCATCTTGCAGAACACTTCGGTTACGGCCTTGTTGCAGCCTTCATCCATCGTGAATCTCTCTCTGTCCCAGTCACACGAAGAACCCATCTTTTTAAGCTGGGAAATGATCCTTCCGCCGTACTCCTTTTTCCATTCCCACGCACGCTCAAGGAATTTTTCTCTTCCGAGTTCTTCTTTTGAGGTTCCTTCCTTTTTAAGAGTCTCGATGATCTTAACCTCTGTCGCTATGGATGCATGGTCGGTTCCGGGCTGCCATAATGCGTTATATCCCTGCATCCTCTTAAAACGGATAAGGATATCCTGCATTGTGTTGTCGAGAGCATGACCCATGTGAAGCTGTCCCGTGATGTTCGGGGGCGGGATCACTATAGTAAATGGTGTTTTGTTTTTGTCAACTTCGGCATGAAAATACTTTTTATCAAGCCAGTTTTGATAGATCCTGTCTTCCATCCCTTTGGGATCGTAGGTTTTTTCCAATTCTTTTTTCATATCTAAACTCCTGAATATTAATTAATCTACCAATGTTTCGAGTTCATCTAAAAGCGCATCGCACTTCTTAAGCGCGGCTTCGATAGGTGCGGGCGTTGAAAGATCCACGCCTGCGATCTTTAAAAGTTCGACCGGTGCATCGGTACAGCCGGATGATAAGAACTTCTTGTACTGCTCAACCATCGGCGCGCCTTCTTTTAATATCCTTTCCGAAATATCAACTGCCGCACAGAAGCTTGTTGCATACTGATAAACGTAGAAATTCATGTAGAAATGAGGTATTCTCGCCCACTCGTATGCGATCTCATCGTCCGAGATCATATCGGGACCGTAATACTTCTCGTTTATCTCCTTATAAAGGGCACACAGCTTATCGGCGCTTAAGTCTTCACCTGCTTCGGCCATTGCATTCGAACGCATTTCAAATTCCGCAAACATTGTCTGTCTGTAAACGGTCTGCTTGAAGGAATCCACGAAATGATTGAGTAAGTATGCTCTTTCCTTTTTGTCTTCCGTATTCTTAAGAAGATAATCCAGCAAAAGAAGCTCGTTTGTGGTCGAAGCGACCTCGGCAACGAAGATCTTGTAATTGCTGTAGATCGAAGGCTGATTCTTGCATGTGTAGTATGTATGCATCGAATGACCCATCTCATGAATGAGCGTAAACATATCGTCAAGCGAATCGCCGTAGTTTAAAAGCATATAGGGGTGGCATCCGTAGACGCCTGCGGAATAAGCTCCTCCGCGCTTACCCTTATTCTCATATACATCTATCCAGCGGTTTGCAAACGCTTCTTTTACCACCGACACATAATCGTCGCCCATGATCGCAAGTGCCTTGACAATCGTTTCTTTGGCTTCCTCGTAAGGAACCTTTTTTGCGGTGTCGGGTATGATGGAAGTATAAACATCATACATATGAAGTTCATCGACTTTTAAGCACTTTTTTCGAAGCGATACATATCTGTGGAGCACATTTAAGTTTTTGTCCACCGTATCGATAAGGTTCTTGTACACCTCGGGCGATACGTTGTTATGATCGACGGCAGCCTCAAGTGTTGAGTTGTAGCCGCGAAGCTTGGCGTTGAAGATATGCGTCTTTACTTCACCGCTGAAGGTTGAAGCAAGCGTGTTTATATAATGTCTTATCTGCGAATAGTAAGCCTTGAAGGTATCCTCTCTCACCTGTCTGTCTGCGGATTCGAGAAGTCTTACGAAACGACCGTCCGTGATGACCGTCTCCTCACCGTTTTCATCCTTTACGGCAGGATATGTCGAATCGACATTCATAAAGGTTGAGTACACGTCCCGGGGTACAAATGCAATCTCTGAAGCAAGCGCCACCGCTTTTTCGACCTCAACGCTTAAGGTGTGGGGTTTTAATCGCCTTGTTTCTTTTATCATTATCCTGTAAAGTTCAAGTTCCGGCTTTGCTTTAAAGAACGCTTCGATCTTATCGTCGTCGCAGGCGATGATCTCAGGATCCACAAAAGCGGTCTTGCTTGAAAGCTCCGACGATAGGCCTATGATCTGCATATACATCGAACGGCCTTCGGGATTGCCCTGGTCCACATCAAACACTCTTCCGGCATACTCAAAAACTCTGTTTATCTTTTCGCCTATGATCCTGGATAACTCGAGGACTTCATATAAAGTGTCCGCACTTTCGCAGACTCGCCCTTCATATTTTGCCGCCTCTTCGACTTTTTCTTTAACAAACTCAACGTCTTTGTCATAACCCGCTTTGTCCTCATAAAGATCCTTAACATTCCATGTATACTTTTCTTCCTGTTGATCTCTCGTAATAACTTCTTTAGCCATTCTGCCTCCCATAAATTAAATTTAGAATTAAGTTTTGTTTAGATACGTACAAAAAAACGCCCTCTGACATTTTACTGTCAAAGGGCGTTGATAACGCGGTACCACCTTTGTTCGCCCATACCTCACGGCATGGTCCTTAATAACTCCAAACAGAGTCTGCTCTGTAACGCGAGCTCACGGGTCAGACTACTCAACACGGAAAGCCCGGTTTCACCCGACCGGCTCGGAAGCTACCTTCTGTCAGTTAGGTTTAAGCGCTTGCACCAACCGCGCCCTCTCTGGAAACCGCCGTGACATACTCCTCTTCGTCGTCGCCTTTGTTGTCTTGTATCGTAACACCCACCGGGGTGGGATGTCAAGGAAAAAGAAATAACCGCCCCAAACATACAGGCTGTTAAACACTATTTGCCCTTTATCTCGATCCTGTCAAGAATTCCCTGAACGCCAACATTTGTATGCGTAAGATACATACGCATGACATCTTCGATGAACTGTCGGTCCGCACCGGTCTTCTTTGCGATACGATCAATGTTCAGACCTTTATCGATATATCTCATGATATTCGAAACAAGTTCGTAAGTCTCGCGGCTTTTGTCTGCGCTGCCCGGTTCATTTAACGCGTTAACATGGTTATTGCCCACTGCTGCAGTCTTGGCATGTCCGTAATATACGGTTTTGGGATTCAGCGAAAGAAGCTTTTCCCAGCTTTCACCGATCGCCGTGCCCTTATGCAGTTCAAGTTCGTAAAGCGGGTTTAAGTCTCCCACAAACAGCGATCCGTCATCAAGAAACAGTGAAATACTGTCATCGCTGTGGCCGGGTGTGTGAAGGATCATTCCGTCAAGACCGGTCTCTTTTAAAAGTCCACGGCTTCCCTCAACGGAAAACAGCCTTATCTTATCATCTAATATCGGTGTAAAATGCGTTCCTTTTTCTTTTGCAAACACAGCATCGGCCGCATGAATATGATCTTTCTGCACATCCGCAACACAGATAACAGCGCCTAAATCCGCTATCTCCTGTGCTATTCCCATATGATCGGGATGGAAATGAGAGATGAGGATATGATCTATATCCTGCACGGAAACCCCGATATCCTTACACGCCTTGCAAAACGCGGGAAATGTTCCGGCCCAGCCTGTATCAAAGAGCAGTTTTCCCCTATCGCCTTCGATCAAATATGTATTTGTGTTTGAATAATGCAGTTCGTGGATCTTCATTGATTAACTTCAAAAGCCAATATTATTCAAGTTCCGACTTTCCGGTATACAGTTCGTAATAACGACCCTTCATGTCAAGGAGTTCGTCGTGATCGCCTCGTTCTATGATCTCGCCGTGTTCAAGAACTATTATGGCGTTTGCGTTTCGTACCGTCGAAAGCCTGTGGGCTATCACTATAGTGGTCCTGTCTTTCATAAGCCTGTCCATACCGTGCTCGATATGACGCTCGGTCCTTGTATCGACCGAAGATGTTGCTTCATCGAGAATAAGGATCGGAGCCTTTGAAATGGCGGCTCTTGCAATATTTAAAAGTTGTCTCTGGCCCTGGCTTAAGTTGGCTCCGTCGCCTTCAAGCATCGTATCGTAACCGTTTTCAAGCCTCATTATAAATGAATGGGCGCTTGCAAGTTTTGCCGCTTCGATAACTTCTTCGTCGGTTGCATCAAGTCGTCCGTAACGGATATTTTCTTTTACCGTTCCGCTGAAAAGATGCGTATCCTGAAGGACCATAGCTATGTTCTTTCGAAGGTAATCGCGCTTTAAGTCTCTTATATCGATACCGTCTATCGTTATGCTTCCCGAATTGATATCGTAAAATCTGGTGATAAGATTGGTGATCGTTGTTTTGCCCGCACCGGTCGAACCCACAAGTGCGATCTTCTGACCGGGTTTTGCGTAAAACGAAACATTCTTAAGAACGGTCTGACCCTCATCGTATCCGAATGTAACATCCTTTAAGATCACTTCGCCCTTAAGTTTTTCGGGTGCCAGAGCCTCATCCCTGTCCTCGGGTTCGGGCTCGGTATCCATTACGTCGAATACTCTCTCCGCGCCGGCCAAAGCGGAAAATATCTCCGTCACCTGGAATGAAAGCTCGTTAATGGGTCTTGAGAACTGACGCGAGTAGTTTACAAATATCGTCATACCTCCGACATCAAATCCCTTAAGAACACACAGTATACCTCCGACCGCTGCGGTGATCGAATAAGCCACCTGGCTTAAGTTGCCCATGACAGGCCCCATTATACCGCCGAAGAACTGGGCGGAAAGCTGTTTATCCCTTAAATCCTCGTTAAGATAATCGAATTCGTCGATCGTGGCATCTTCGTGATTAAATACCTTGACTATCTTCTGTCCGGAGATCGTCTCTTCCACATAACCGTTTAACGAACCAAGCGCCGCCTGCTGCTTTTTGTAATACTTTCGCGATCTGCTTCCGACAAGCTGTGCCGCCTTTACCATGATCGGTGACATCACAAGCGTTACAAGCGTAAGCCAGATATTGGTGTATATCATAAGCGCCAGAGTTCCGATCAATGTTATCAAACCCGATATGATCGAAATGATCGTATTGTTGAGCATATTTCCGACGCCATCCACATCGTTGGTAAACCGGCTCATTATATCGCCGGTATCGTTTGTGTCGTAATACTTAAGCGGAAGCTTGCTTATCTTTTTGAAAAGATCGTTTCTCAATCTTTCAAGCGCATTCTGGGAGATCCCTATCATTATGCGCTGGTAGGTATACTGGGCAAGAATGGCCGAAAGATATATCGATGCCATCAATACCAGTCCTTTTGCAAGGCCTTGCAAAGTTCCGTTCCCGTCCACAAGGCTGTTGATAACGGGTCTTAATACATAAGAGCCCGCCACATTTGCTCCCGAACTTATAAGCACAAGGACAATGACTACGGTAAGTTTTAAAGAATTCCCTTTCATATAGGAAAACAGTCTCTTTAAACTTTTCCATCCGTTCTTGGGCTTTCCGCCGGGCATTCTTGAGCCCGGACCGCCGCCGGGGCCGTGTCTTTTCGGTGCCTTTGACGGATTTGTCTCCATCTCTTTGATGAACTTTTCGTTCTTTTTATTATATTTTTCTTCGAGGCGTTTACGTGTAGCTTCGTTCATTACGCACCCACCTCCTTGTCCATCTGCGAATAGTAGATCTCTTTATATGCCTCACAGTTTTCCATCAATTCGCTGTGACAGCCGAGACCGACTACCTTACCGTCATCGATGACGATTATCTTATCGGCCTCTATAACTGATGAAATACGCTGCGCGATTATGATCTTTGTGGTGTCAGGACAATATTCCTTTAAATTCTTTCTGATAACAGCCTCTGTAGCGGTATCGACCGCACTCGTGGAGTCATCAAGAATAAGTATCTTCGGCTTTTTGAGCATTGCTCTTGCGATACAGAGTCTCTGTTTCTGTCCGCCCGATACGTTTACGCCGCCCTGACCGAGTTCCGTTTCGTAACCGTCTTCAAATCCCGTTACAAAACCGTCTGCCTGTGCCATATCCGCAACCTTTCTGATCTCGGAAAGGTCAGCCTCGTCATCGCCCCACTTTAAGTTCTCAATTATTGAACCCGAGAAAAGGATGTTCTTCTGAAGTACCATCGAAACACCTTCTCTTAAGTTTTTAAGCGAATAATCCTTTACATTTACTCCGTCGACCAAAACCTCACCGTCATCGACATCGTATAATCTGGATATCATCTGCACGAGTGTTGTTTTGCCCGAACCGGTCGATCCTATAATACCCACAGTCTCGCCGCTTTCGATCTTAAAGCTTATATTGTCCAGAACAGGTTCGGTACTGTCCTTATAATATCTGAAAGAAACATTCTTAAATTCCACGGAGCCGTCTTTCACGAGTCTGTCGGGATAAGCGGCGTTATCGTCGTTTATGTCGGACTTGCAGTCGATAACTTCGTTGATACGTCTTGCAGAAGCAATGGCACGCGAACTTTGAAGTATTATAAAGGAAGACATTACGAGTGATATCAATATCTGGGTAACATATGTGATAAATGCGGTCAGATCTCCGACAGGCATGTCGCCCACAAGTATCTGCTTACCTCCGAACCACACTACCGCAATGGTCGTGGCGTTCATCATAAGACCCATTAAAGGCATCGTTGTGATCATTACTTTGAAAGCCCTTAACGATGATTCCTTTAAATTGCCGTTGGCTTCTTCAAATTTTCCCTGTTCAAAATCGTCCCTTACAAAGGATTTTATAACACGGACATTGGTAAGCGACTCTCTTATCGTAGAGTTCAATCTGTCCATCTTCTCCTGGAGAGCCTGAAACCTGGGAAAGGCCATCTTTATGACTATCGCGATCGTGACGACCAATATGGGTATTACCACAAGGATTATCACCGCAAGCCTTGCATTCATGACAAATGCCATGATGACCGCACCTATAAGCATGCCCGGTGCTCTTAAAAGCATTCGAAGGCTCATGTTTACCATGTTCTGAACCTGAGTGATATCGTTTGTAAGACGCGTCACCAAAGAGCCGGTACTGAAGCGGTCAATATTGGCAAAACTGAATTTCTGAACATTTGAAAATGCATCTTTTCTCAGATCCGCCGCAAAATTGATCGAAGCCTTTGCTCCGAACCAGGCGCCGCCGATTCCGCCAAGCGCCATGCATATCGCGGTCACTACCATAAATAAGCCCATGGTGATTATATAAGGTACATTCCGGTTCGCAACACCGTTATTTATTATCTGCGCCATAAGCTTTGGCAAAACGATCTCGCCTACGACTTCCACTATCATCATAAGGGGTCCTATGATAAATGCGGGAAGATACGGTTTAACATATTTCCAATATCTTTTCATAGCTTTTTATTCCTTTTGTAAATCGTTACACTGCACATTAAACACACCCTTGAATTTTAGAATATCTACAGCGCTAAAGTCAATTATAAAAAGGGTAAATTAATGAAATGTTTATGAAAAAAGGTGATGCTTTTGAGGTGACCCCTCAAAGTTAGACTTTTTTACGAGCCGACTTTGGTCGTCTCGTTTTCTTTATGCAGATAAAAGATGGAGCCTGTATTGAACAGGGCTCATCCATCCTAGTTTCTCTTTGATTCTTTGCTCGTTATAATACTTTATATATCGTTCTATTTCAGATTTCAATTCTTCG
>JAEEGL015436627.1_pt1 | contig 10193 bp, 6 predicted proteins | sample 9134231 | NCBI WGS metagenome assembly JAEEGL01 (sample SAMN16246548, study PRJNA631951) | gut metagenome | biome: gut microbiome; feature: rumen; material: fiber-attached | host: Bos | place: Iran: Karaj | collected 2018-10
AGCTGTTCCACGTTGCCCATTGAGTATTCCACCCGGATGCTCGTATCATCCAGCTGCTCAACCGTATATCCCAGCTTGCTGATGGACCGGGTATAATTGTTGATCTGCACCGGGTCGCTGCCGTTGGGCGTATACGTCAGGTACATGGTGGAGTACAGCCTTTCCCGGGTTTCGGTTCCGGGATAAGTGAGCGGATCCTTATCCGCGTCGGCCGGGTTGGAACGCCATTCCCGTCCGTCCGCGTCCTTCAGCACAAACTGCGTGGTGTTCGTATCCATTTCCAGCGTCAGATAGTCGTTGGAAATGATAATCGGCTTTCCGTTTCCGTCATAGTAGCTGATAGCCGGAGGAGTATGGGCGGGCGGCTGATCAGGTTTGAAATACAGCAGATAAAGAACGTATGCGATTCCGCCCAGGATTACAAGCGTCAGAATCCAGGGAATCAGCCGCCGGATGAGGGATTTCTTTCTCATATTCTGTTTCCCTCCTTAATTCAGCCGGAAAGCGACTTCCCGGTACATGCTGTAGAAATAGGCGTAGGCGTCGCTGAGCAGGCTGAAGAATACCAGCATCAGGAAGATGATCACCGCCGCGCCGAGCACCGTGACAATCAGGAAGATAAACGTTTTTCCCGGGCCGTAGTCATGGACTTCCATCAGGCCGGTGAAGACCAGGAATACGCACCATACGACGCTGATGCTCAGCAGGACGCTGTAAAAGCTCGCCTCTTCAAACGTCAGTATATTGCTGACCAGGATCATCGGCAGCTGAATCAGGATATACGGCACCAGGGCATAGCACATGGCCATATAGATATCCCTGAACCGGCCTTTTCCGTCGAACAGCGTGGTCATCGCCCAGTTGGCGATGCACAGGATCAGGAACGGCAGCGCGAGTGATCCCATTTCCTCGAAGATATTGATATACTGAATCGGCGCGCTGATAAACTGGAAGCTAGTCAGCATCAGTTTCAGCACACGGGTCAGGAGGAACAGGATCAGGAAAGTATGGGCAGCGGCCAGCGATCCCCGTTTCTCATGAATCAGGTCCCAGAATCCGTCGAACGGATGGGTGATCACGTAGAGGCTGTATTTCAGCGAATCCACATAACGCTTCCATGCCGCCTTACGCTTTTCGGAACGGACCGACGTCGTCCGAGCCGCCTTTTCCGGTTTACTTGCGGATCTTGCCACGCTCATATTCGCTCACCTCCCATTTCAGTCGCTTGATTCGTCCGATGACCAGCGGAATAATCAGCAGCACCGCCAGGATCAGCACGACCCAGATCACGTTTTTCTCAATCCATTCCTTCCGGTACAGCTTGAAGGCGCGTCCGTAGTTTTCCCGGTCGTGAGCCAGCTTGAAGTAGTCCATCGCCTCTTCGTACCGGTTCTGGCGAAGCACGGCGCGCCCGATTCCCCGGAACGCCAGCGGATAGTTGGAGTTCATTTTCAGGACTTCCCGCCACAGATCCGCGCTTCCGTCGTAGTCGCCGTTCAGGTATTTCTCGTTGGCCTCATAGATGTTGCGTCCGTATTCGGTCGGTGTAAATACCGTGATATTGTTTTTCAGCCGGTCGAGCACGAACAGGTCATATCCCATGTGTTCCACGCTGACGGCTGCCGTGAACGCGCCGTCCGTATTTCCTTTGGTGCCGAAAGCCCACAGCAGTACGCCCTGGCTGTCGTATCCGAAGATTCTGCCGCGGCTTCTGTCCAGGGCGACATAAAGATCGTAGTCCAGCACCGTAATATCGGCGAACCGGCTCGGGCCCTTGTCCTGCTTGCTGTTGTCGTTGGCCGCATCCTGTACCCAGTCGAGATCCCCGATCGGGGGGAACCGGTCGTTCTTGATCAGGATGTCGTTGCCGACGCTGTTCAGCCTGCGGATCGGCTTGGCGCTGTCGCTCTTCAGGTCGTATTCGCTGAATACGGTATTGGTCGCGTAAATAAATCCTTCCTTGTCGATATAGATATTCTCATACTCCGTCGGAACGAAACTCTCGCTCTGGGCCCTTTGCTCCTTGGTCATGAAGTAACGCTTCCAGATATATTCCGCCATGCTGACGGAAACCGTATTGGCGCCGATAAACCCGGAAAAGGAAGCGTCTTCCTCGTATTTGACGAGACCCTTGTTGACGTTCTGGCACAACGCATAGACGCGTCCTGCCACGTCGACCACGATTTTCTTCGGCAGGAATGCCAGGCTCTGGTCGAAGGTGGCGTCGGTCGGCTTGATAAAGGACTCGACAAAATGATACTTCCGGTCGCTTTCGTCCTTCCGGATCTTCACGATCCGCTGGTTGCCGTAATCGGCGATATAGATGTTCCCCTCGTTGTCGACGCTGACGTCATACGGCTGGGAAAATTTATTCGGATCGCGTTTGGTTTCCGGGGCTTCCGCGTCTCCCTCCGCCGCTTCGTCCGGCTGCCCCTCCGTCTGCTCCGCCTGGTTTTCATCCGCCGCCGTTTCCGTCCCGGCCGCCGCTGTTTCCGCCTCAGGCGCCGCTTCTTCCTGACCGCCTTCCGTTTCGCTGGCGGTATCTTCGGTTTCACCGGGAGCAGGTTCGGTTTCTTCCGGTACCGTTTCGCCTTCGGCGCCGACCATTTCGTCGATCACGTCTGTCAGGGTATACCGGTTGTCCTCCCGTTCAATCACGAGGATCCGGTTGTTGTCCGTATCGCAGACGTACAGGGTGTTTCCTTTGGCGAACAGGCTTTGCGGGTTTTTGATGCGCACGCCGCCGAGATTTTCGAGTCCCAGCGTTTCACTGTCGATAATGGAACTGACCCGGTAAGCGTCCGGTGATTCCTGGACGTTTTCCCAGTAATCGTAAGTGTAGGTATAGGATGTGCTGAAGCCGTCCTCCGCGGCCGCCGGTATCACGGCGAGCAGCATCATCAGACTGCACAGTATCGTTAACCCTCGTTTGAAGTTGGTCACGCTTTTTTCCCTCCTCATTCTGATTCTCGCCTTTTTCATCCCGCTCAGTCCTTGATTCCGGAGGACGCCATGGTTTCCAGAATCCGGCTTTGGCTCAAGACGAAAATGATGATGGGAACAGAAACGATAATGACGGTGGCTGCCGCGGTCTGGCCGGTACGGGCAATACCGCCCGCCTGGATCTGCTGCAGGGCGTAAACCAGCGTCTTCTTGGCTTCGGAATAAATCACCGTAGCCGCGCTGGTGTTCCAGAGGGACTGTACGCTGAAGATAATCATGGTCAGCCATGCTGGTTTGACGTTCGGCATCACGATATGCCAGAAAATCCGGAATTCTCCGGCGCCGTCGATATGCGCCGCCTCGATCAGCGCCGTCGGAAGCCCCTCCATGAACTGCTTCATCAGGAACAGTCCGATGGGCGCAGCAAAGGCCGGCAGGATCAGCGCCCAGTAGGTATCGATCATTTTCAGCCTGCTCATGATCAGGTAGTTCGGAATACCGGTGACATAGCCGGAGAACATGAGGCAGGTGGTAACGACCGCAAAGAACATTCTCCCGCCCGGGAATTCATACTTGGCCAGCACGAAAGCCGCCATGCTGGCGATGATCAGATGGCCGAATGTGCCGACAAAGGTAATCAGCACCGTATTGACCAGATACCGGCTGAAGGGAATCCAGCTCTGTCCCATGGTCACGAACAGGTCGGAGAAATTGTCGGACGTCGGATGCTTCGGCCACACGGTGGGCGGGAACCGGAACAGCTCGTCCAGCGGTTTCAGGGAGGATCCGATCAGGAAAACCAGCGGGAAAACCATTGCGATCCCGACGATAATCAGCAGGAGGTAAATCCCGATGTCGCCCGCGATGGAACGGTTGGGATGGCGCCGGGTGATCAGATGCTTTTTGGGCTTCTGGACGGTTTCACCCCGCAGCTCAGCCAGCCTGTGCAGTTCGTCTGCCCTCGTCCTGGGCGCAACCGGTTTGTCCGCCCAGTGCTGATCCATGTGGTTGTAAACCTTCAGGCCCTGGTCCAGTTCAAAAATGTAGCGCGTGTCATCCTTCAGGATGATGGTCACCTGGGTCGTGGTACCGCCCCGCCGGATATTGTCCATCCGGTGCAACCGCGCGTAGTGCCATTCGGCGACGGGCTCTTCTTTCCCCTTGGCGTAGAACGCCGCGCCGGTTTCACCTGCTGCCAGATATCCGCGGTACTTCTTTCCGTCGATCAGCTTCAGTGTGCCGGAGGATTTTACGGTATTGATATCTTTCATGTCAGGTACCCACCCTTCCCAGCAGAGAAGCAATCGCTTTCTTGCAAAGAATCATGACCAGGAACAGCAGCGTGGCGATGGCGCTGGCATATCCCATTTCGAAACGGCTGAAACCGTAGTCGAACAGGTGCGTGACGACGGTGCGTGCCGCGTAGTCGGTGGAAGGATACCCGCACAGCGCCCTCGGTACGTCGCTGACGTTGAAAGCGGACGTGATGCTCATCACCGCGCCGAACAGCAGCATGGGCTTCATGCTGGGCAGCGTGATATGATACAGCTCCTGCCAGCGGTTCCGGACGCCGTCCACATATCCGGCTTCATACATGCTCTTGTCGATTCCCTGGAAACCGGCCACAAAGCTCAGGAACCCGGTGCCCATGCTCATCCACAGAATGACGATCACCAGGATGGTCATCATGTAGGTCGGATCGGTCAGCCAGAGCTTCGGCGCTTCGATCAGCCCGAACTCCATCAGGATCGAATTCAGGTATCCGTAGGCGTCGCCCCGGAAGATGATCGAGAACACGGTATATGCGTTGCCGGCAATGGACGGGGCATAGAAGACGACAACCGCCACCGCCCGCAGCCACTTCGGAAGTTCGTTGATGAACCACGCGAAAAGGAAGGAAAGGATATATCCCACAGGCCCTGTGATGACCGCAATGACGAAGGTGTTTTTGATTGCGGTCAGGAACACTTCATCCTGCAGGATCAGGTTGATGTAGTTCTGAAGGCCGATGAACCGCGCCGGCTCCAGGATATTGTAGTAGGTGAAGCCGTAAAACAGGGACGTGGCAATCGGCAGGATAAAGAATGTGAAAAACAGAATGGCGTAGGGCGCGAGGAACAGGTAGCACACCTTGTTTCTCTTGGCAACTGACCAGCCGTGAATCATCCGTTCACGCTTCATCGACATGTATCTGGATCCGAATGACTGTGACTGCATACTCTGAATTCCTCCTTTCCTTTCTATTAATCAACCGGCAGGCCGAATTCCTTGCGCTTGATCTTGATTTCCTCGTTGATCGTGCGCGAGTAATTCAGCAGCGTCTCCCGCGGATCTTCCTTGGTGTTGATCACGTGGCGGATGGCGTTGGTAATGTGGCGCGTGGTGGAATAGCCGCCGGCGATTTCCGGGAAGCCGCGCGTCTGCTCCATCTGGGCCTGCAGCACTTCAAGCTGGTCGCGGGACCAGGCCAGTTCCTTCAGCGCGTCCTTGTTGGCGGTCTGGTATCTGGCGCTGGCGCCGAGGATGCTTTCCATCTCCCGGCCGAAGCGGACCTGGGCGTCTTTGCTGACCCACCACTTCATGAATTCCCAGGCGTTCTTTTTGGTCTGCTGGTCTTCAGTGGCAACCATCATGCAGCACAGGCCGTCCGTCTGTACGGTATGATCGATCACCGGATTTCCGTCCTCATCCCGTACGGGATCGCCGTTTTCGTCCTGCATGACCGTGCCGGGGAACAGGGTGAAGTTCCAGCGTCCGCGGATTTCCGGCGCGGAAACCATCAGCGTATTGTATGTGGCGTATGAAGCCACGCCCATCGGCATCTCGCCGCTGCGGAAACGGCTTACGAAGTCATATACGACCGGCAGGCCGTAGTCGTTGTAGAGGCTGGTATACCTCTTGAAAGCGCCGACGCCCGGCTCTTCTGCAATAATCGTATGCTTTGCGTCGTCGTCATAAATGGCGGGCTGTTCATGATAGACCGCTTTCTGGTTCTGGTAAATCATGGAATTCAGTACGGAAATGTCCGCGACCGCGATATCCGGGAACGGCACGGCAACCGTCAGGCTGTGTCCCTGAATCGTGGGCAGCTCCGCAATCAGTTCATCCCAGGTTTCGGGAATCTTCAGCCCGTATTTCTCCATGACGTCTTCCCGGTAGAACAGAACGTTGAAGTTCATGGTCTCCGGCAGACCGTACACGCCGACCTTGGTGCCGTTGTCGTAGGTCAGCGGCTGCAGGATGCTCGGCTGGAAGGCCTTCACCACCTCGTCGAATCCGTCGAACTGCGTCAGATCCTCCACGGCATTCCGCATGGCGTAGTTGACGGCAAACCAGCCGCTGACTGTCATGACCACGTCCGGGCCATTGCCGGCGACGACAGCGGTCAGGATGGCGTCCGCCTGGACCAGTTTGATATTGACCTTGATGCCGGTAAGCTTGGTGAACGTATCGTCCACCATGGTTTTCAGCACGGTGCTCTGGTCGCGGCCTGTGGTAATCCAGACCTCCAGGACTTCGTCATCGTCGTCGTACTTGTCGCCCAGGGAGTTGTAATCCACAAAGAAGGAGCTGGCGCAGCTGCGGATTTCATGCGCGGCGCTCTTGAAGAAATTGTCGCGCACTTCCGGCACGTCTTTGGAATTGCCGTCGGCAGTAATCACGATCAGGTCGATGTCCAGTTTGCTTTCGGACATGTTCTACATGGCGGTGCCCAGCGACGTGATGTTATCCTTGAAATTGGAGAAGGATTCCGTAATCCTGTCGTTGTTCTCCACAAAGGTTTCCAGCTGGATCGCCAGCGTCTGGGCGACCGCCGCCCGGTCGCTCTTCTGGCCGGTAATCGATACGATATCGTCCACGATCTTGTACAGGCGCTTGCTTTCGCGGTCCATCCGGCGGATTGCCTCCGGATACACCTTGGCCAGGTTGTAGTCCCGGAAGCGGTCCGGGGTCGCGCCGGTCAGCACCAGGATTTTCAGGTAGATGGAATTCAGCCGTTCGATGCTTTCCTTCACGTCATTCAGCACAGGCCCCATCTGTCCCATGGTGACTTCGAGCCGGATCGTATGGGAACCCTTTTCCAGGAAGAAGCGGTAAGGATTGCCGTCGGCGTCCGCCAGGGTCCTCATCTCCCAGCTGGTGTTGTAGCTGAAAGTGATGGCCTCCATCGCGTCGAAGGGGACTTCGTCGTCGATGTACAGCGTCCGGGCGGACATGGCGCCGCGCTGATACATCTGGCGGGCTTTGATTGAAATATTGTAGTATCCGTCTTCGGGAACCTCGAAATCCCATTGGATCCACTCGCCAGGATGGGTCCAGGGATCGCCGCCGATATAGTTCAGAATCGTACGGCTCACGTCATACGGTTCCGTTTCGGAAGAGCTGCGGTCATAACGGGCATACAGGCTGGGGCTGCTGCGGAGGGACGCGCTTTCGCCCTGAACCTTCTGGGAATAGTTCCTGCCCGCTTCAGACATCGCCGTATTCGGATGCTCCGCCTGTTCTTCCGCCAGGTATACGTTATAGGTCGGATACGGCGTGATCGGCGTCAGCTCGAGATTGCAGACAATCACCGGCTCGTTCAGCGCCGCCAGCGTAATGTAGTTGATCCCTTCGTCAAAATAGAACGCGTAGGGTTCCGTTTCATAGCCCAGGCTGTCCTTGAACTTGATACGCTGGACCTTGCCGAAGATTTCCGCCTGGGAGGGACGTCTCTGGTTGCCCTGGTTGTCTTCCTCGACTTCGCCCTTGTCTTTCCAGAGGCGGCTGAATGACAGCGTATCCGCGCCGGAGAAGGGAACCTGATCCTGCGGCGCTTCAGCTGCGTTCACGCCCTGCGGTCTGCCGAGCATCAGTTTTCTTTCAATATCAATTCCGCGGCTCTTGGTCGTCAGGTAATCCATCTGGATATTATACAGTCCGGCCTGCCCGACGTTGACTTCCCATCTGACGACGGAACCGTCTTCCGTCAGGATGCCCTCGGTATAGAAAGGAATGCTGCCCTTCCTGCCCTGTCCGTTCCCGCCGGCTTCCTGCGCTGCGGAATACGCGCTGATATCGACCTCTTCCCCGTTTTCCGCCGCTCTGGCCGCCATCGCCTGATAGTACTCGCCGATGCTGACCTTTTCGGCGCTGCCTTCCTCAACCGTAAACGCGTCAAACGGGACAGACACGCTGGCGGTCGGATTTTCTTTCCCCTGCAGGGCCTCCAGATAGGATGAATAGGAGATGATTTCGTCCGAACCTGCGGCGTCTCCCTTCGGAATCGTCAGCGTGATTCCGTGCACCGTCATCCGTTTGTTGTCCGTGGCGGAAAATGTGATGGTATTCTCCCCTTCCCGGAACATAAACGCATAGGGGGACGGATAATCACCGAGGTCGTCGCGGCAGAACGCCGTCAGAACGCCGTTTTCATCGGCGGAAACATTCTTTCCTTCTTTATAGAATTCGATCTGTTTTGCTTCGTCGAAGGGGCTTTCGGAATTGATCAGAACGGATCTTTCAACCGATTCCTCGCTGCCCAGTTCATAGCTGACCCGGATGCTGTACAGACCGGCCTTCGGCACGTCGACCTTCCAGGTCATTTCCAGCTTGTTCGGAACGGAAGGATCTTCGGCGGCTTCTTCGTCAGGGTCGGCTTCCGGTTCGGCGGCTTCCGTTTCGTCAGATCCGGTGCTTTCGTCCGGTTCGCCGGCGGCTTCTTCTTCGCCCTGGTCCGCCGTTTCCCCTTCATTCCCGCCGTCAGCGGCTTCCGGTTCAGGCTCGCTTTCAGAAACGGCTTCCCCGCCTTCGCCGGTTTCGGGTTCCTCAAAACCCTCCAGCGGAGCGCCCTGTTCTTCGGCCTCTTCTTCGGCCAGCGATTCCTGGCGGGCTTTTTCGTCAGCCTCTTTCTGGGCCTGCTCTTCCTTCGCTTTCTGAAGGGCTATCTCTTTCTCTTCATTATATGAAAACGCGGCAACGTCCACGGTCACTTCACCGGCGGCCTGTGCGTTGTCGGCATATGCTTTCTGATAAGCTGCGTATGTATCTTTGTACTTATCATAGTAGTTCTCCGGCCCGGACGGAAGCAGCAAAACAGCCGCGACAATCGCGCCGATCACAATAACCCCGATCAGAATGTTCCGCCATTTTCTTGACATGAGTTCATCTCCCATTACTCCGTTGGAAAACCGGCTTTACACAGCCGTTTTCTTCGGATATTCTTTTCTGAGGTAAGAGCAAGTTTTGAGAAAACATATAAATTATACAAACCCAATAATGCATTGTCAATCAAAAATAAATCACATTTTCTTCATGATTTGTTCACATTTAACGGTTGTACGGACAAAAAAAGCCCCGCCAGATCCGGGAAAAACCTTCATTCTTCCCTGCCGGATGCTTCATCGTATATATTTTTTTGATGATCCCCCGGAACGGAAACCGGTTTGCTGATCGCAAAAGGTCCTGCCGTTTCCGGCAGGACCCGATGGGGTTTTATCTGATTTCCGCGCCCAGCTTGAATTTCAGGTTTCCGAGGATTTTTTTGATAAAGCGCTCCACGTCTTCCGGCGTGAGGGCTTTGTTTTCCGGCTCAAAGCGGATCTTGAACGCCATGCTCTTCTTTCCCGCGCCGATCTGCTCCCCGCGGTAGACGTCAAACAGCTCGACATCGCTGACGCGCGGGCAGGCCCGGATGATTTCAGACATCAGGTCGCCGCAGGGCGTCTCTTCGCTGACCGTCAGCGCCAGGTCCCGGATCACCGGCGGGAATGCTGAAATCGGACGATAACGGAAGCTCGCGGCCGCGTGGCCCATCATCCGGGCATAGTCGATTTCGCCCAGGAAAATCTTATGGTTGGCCTTGCTGTCCTTATGCAGCTTCAGTTCGGATGTCACCTCGTTGGCCAGCTTGCCGAACACGCCGATTCGTTCGCCTTCGCACAGCAGATAGGCCGCAATGCCGGGATGCAGGTAGCTGACGTCCTTGGCGCGTTCCACGGTAAAGCTGAGTCCGAACGCTCCCCCGAGCGCTTCCAGGCTTCCCTTGACCGTAAAAAAGTCTTCCGCGTCGCCGAAGGCCGCAAAACCCAGATGCAGATTTTCTTCCGGCATCTCGCCTTTTCCCTTCGGCGCGTATACGTTGCTCAGTTCGAAAATCCGGCCTTCGTTGTTTCCTTTCTTCAGGTTTTCCGTTACGATATTCAGCATGCTCGGCGCCAGCAGAGGCCGCATGATGGAAAGGTTGGCGGAAATGGGATTCTGAATCCGCA
>JAEEGL015738494.1_pt1 | contig 10193 bp, 11 predicted proteins | sample 9134231 | NCBI WGS metagenome assembly JAEEGL01 (sample SAMN16246548, study PRJNA631951) | gut metagenome | biome: gut microbiome; feature: rumen; material: fiber-attached | host: Bos | place: Iran: Karaj | collected 2018-10
CATGGCGCGTAGTGGAGCAAAATGTGGGTTAAATGTGTTCATATTCATGTTATTATTTTGATTGATATCGTTTTCGAACTACGCGCCATGGCGCGTCCCTACATCTAAATCGTGAGTTCTTAGCCCCGTTAGGGGTGACAGAACCAATTGCGTCTACATCTGCCACCCCTGGTTTTTATCGGACACCAATAATTATTAATAGCATTAATAGCGACTATAGAGGCTTATGGGGGGCAAAAAGTATCGCGCCATCCACGGGGGTGTGGGTGGCGCGATTAGTGGTTGTGTGGCGCGAGAAGCGCGCTGGCTTAATAGTTGCGTGCGAAAATCACGCGGCGTGCACTGGGCTTGCCGGTGAGAATGCACTTTCCGGGCTCGTCGTCGCCGTCCATGGGGATGCAGCGAATGGTGGCCTTGGTGAGTTCCTTGATCTTCTCCTCGGTCTCGGTGGTGCCGTCCCAGTGAGCGAGCAGGAAGCCGCCCTTCTCGATCTGCTCCTGGAATTGCTCCCAAGTGTCGACCTTGAAGGTCATGCTCTCACGCAGTTTCAACGCCTTGTCGTAGATGCCCTGCTGGATGTCCTCGAGCAAGTTTTTCACGTACTCCTCGATGCCCTGCAACTGTGCGGAGTGCTTCTCGAGGGTGTCGCGTCGCATGACCTCGACGGTGCCGTTCTGGATGTCACGTGGACCGAGCACGAGGCGCACGGGCACGCCCTTGAGTTCGTAGTCGGCAAACTTGAATCCCGGGCGCTTGTTGTCGGCATTGTCATACTTCACGCTCACGCCCAGGTCACGCAGTTTGGCCACGATAGGCTCGACGACAGCGTCGATTTCGGTGAGTTGCTCGGCGTTTTTGTAGATGGGCACGATGACCACCTGAATGGGAGCCAGATGCGGCGGCAGCACGAGGCCATTGTCGTCGCTGTGGGTCATAATCAGAGCGCCCATCAGGCGAGTCGACACGCCCCACGAGGTTGCCCACACATATTCGAGTTGGTTCTCCTTGTTGATGAATTTCACGTCGAAAGCCTTGGCGAAGTTCTGTCCCAGGAAGTGCGATGTGCCGCTCTGCAGAGCCTTTCCGTCTTGCATCATGGCCTCGATGGTGTAGGTCTCCAGAGCCCCGGCGAAGCGCTCATTGGCGGTCTTGATGCCCTTGACCACGGGCAGAGCCATGTACTTCTCGGCGAAGTCGCCGTAGACGTTGAGCATCTCGATGGCCTTGGCCTGTGCCTCGTCGCGCGTGGCGTGTGCCGTGTGGCCCTCTTGCCAGAGAAACTCGGCGGTGCGCAAAAACATGCGTGTGCGCATCTCCCAGCGCATGACGTTACACCACTGGTTGCACAGCAGTGGCAGGTCGCGATATGAACTTATCCAGTTGCGGTAAGTGTTCCAGATGATTGTTTCAGAGGTTGGGCGGATGATAAGTTCTTCCTCGAGACGCGCGGCGGGATCGACAACGACGCCCTTGCCGCCCGGGTCGTTCATCAGGCGGTGGTGGGTTACCACGGCACACTCCTTAGCGAATCCCTCGACGTGCTCGGCCTCGCGGCTGAGAAACGACTTGGGGATAAGCAGTGGGAAGTAGGCGTTTTGCACGCCGGTAGCCTTAAACATGTCGTCGAGTTGACGCTGCATTTTTTCCCAAATTGCGTAGCCGTAAGGCTTGATGACCATACAGCCTCGCACAGCCGACTGCTCGGCGAGGTCGGCCTTGACGACCAACTCGTTGTACCACTGTGAGTAGTCGTCGGCCCTCTTGGTGAGGTTTTTTAACTCTATTGCCATAAAGAGATTTTGTATTTAAAGTGTTGTGTTATCTGGATTATTTTGTCTTGTTGATGTTCACGTTGCCGTGCTTGGCCTGCTCGAGCATCACTTCCTCGGGCACGAGGTAGATTTCGAGGCGGCGGTTGCGCTTGCGGTTCTCCACCGAGTTGTTGTCGTTGATGGGGCTGGTCTCACCCAGAGCGTAAGGCACGACATAGTCGACGCTGGCATTGTCTTCAATCCAGTCGTAGACCGAGTTCACACGGCCTCGTGTGAGGTCGAGCGTGTATTGCGGGCTGCCGGTGTTGTCGCTGTGCATCACCATAATCATCTTGTAGAAGCCGGGATTCTTCAGGAAGGCGAGCAGCGGTTTCAACAATACCTTGCCAACCTCGGTGAGCGTGGTGTCGTTGGCGCCAAAAAGTTGGCTGGCGGGAATGGTGACGATGATCACCTCGTTGTCGCGTGTCATCTCCACGTCGTAGTTTTGCTCTTTGAGTTTCACGGCGGTGGCGTACTGGTAGTCCTGCACCCGCAGAGCGTGCTTCTCGTTGGTGATTGCCGGCAGTTCGAGGTTCTCGTCGAGCGAGAGGTCGTAGATGTCGACGGTGACCTTTTTCTTGGCCATCGTCGGGCATGTGGCGGCGATAGCCATTGCCAACGTGAGCGCGATGATGTATTTAAAGCGTTTCATAGTGGTGAATGCTGTTATAGTTCGAGAGTGTCTTCGTATTCAAGTTCGGCTGCGACAATGGCGGGCACGTCGTCGCTTGCTATGGCGCACTGCTTGTCGCGCTTGAGTTGCTTGGCGACGTAGGCTGCGACGGCCTCGATGTCGTAAGCCTCGTCGGGCGCGTCGTCGTCGAGCGATTCGTAGTAGTCCATCATGGTGTCGATGGTGAGCAGGATGTCATCGTCGGTGTATTGTGCTGCACCGTGGGCATTCTGCTTGATGTATTGCACGGCTTTGTTCTCGTCAAATTCGTTCATAATAATGTATAATATATTAATGTGTTACAAGTCGAGCAGCCCGTCGGGCAGCGTCATGGCTATGGTGCGACGTTCGCTGTCGATGTCGGTAATCCAATCGTCGACCACCGGCAGACGCAAGGTGTCGCCGTCGCGCTCAACGATAAAGAGCACGTTGTCGGTCGAGTCGTCATAATCGACGATGCGCCCCACGTCGTGGCCGTTGTCGTCGATGACGGTGAAGCCGATGAAGAAGTCGAGTGGCAACCCGTCGTACTGGTCCTGCTCGCTGAGTTCGAGAAACTCGGTGCGCAGCACCATGATGTCCTTATTGGCCAGAGTTGCCGCCTGCACGTCGCTGTGCACGCCGTCGATGGTGAGCAGCGTTGCGCCAGGGCCGCGGCTCCGCCACTCGTCGATGAAAAATGGCACTAATATGCCGTCGATGTCGCTAATCAGGCACGAGAAGCGCTGCAGCACGTCGGGCTCGACATCGAGCGATGCCGAGATTTCGCCACCCACGCCGTGAGGCTTGTTGTAGTGGCCGATGCTGATGACTTGGTCGTGCGTAATCATGCGTGCTTGTTATTTTTTCTTTTTCTTCTTGCCCTGGGTGGGTTGCTTCACCACCTGGAACTCATGCAGGGCGTGAGTGGCCGGCGACAGGCGAATCGCGCCGTGTGAGTACCAGGCGAGGTCCTTGAAGATTTTTGCGTCTTCCACATCCTCGTTGCTGATTTGGAAGATGAGTTTCTTCATGTGGTTGGCCAGCAACATCACCAGCGCGTCGCGCTCCTCACCCTCGGGATACTCGGCAGCGCGCTCAATCATTCGCTCGATGATTTTGCCGTAGTGGCGAAACTTGATTGGCTCGAGTTGATATGGCACGGCGAGCGGCTTGGTGTCGAGTTTCTCCTGCTGGATGACCGGGTAGGGATAGTCGACATCGAGTTGGAAATTGCTCATAATTGCCAGGTGGTCCCACAGTTTCTGGCGATAGTCGGCCTCGCTGTGCAGTTCGGGAAACATCACGTCCATTGTAGCCACGATGGTGTTGGCACAACGGTTGCGCTCCTCGCGGTCGGCGATGGTGAGACAGTGGTCCACCATCTGCTGGATGTTGCGTCCGTACTCCGGCAGGATGAGTTTTTTAAGTTGTGAATTATAAGTGAGCATATCGTTTAATGAAATTTCTGTAATGTTATTGTTGCGCCTGTTTCACCGCCTGGTCGAGCACCTTGTTGCGTCCCACCTTGGCCTGGTAGTCCTTGAGGTAAAGCGGTGTGCTGTAAGCCACGTCGATAAAGTCTTGTTGCCTGAAAGCGCGCTCGGCAAGTGCCATCATGTCGACTGCCACAGGCTTTATGCCTGGCACGAACACGGCGTTCTTGTGGCTGATTACCTGGCGCACCTTGTCGGAGCCGTCGCCCATAAACACCACCTGTCGGCACTCGAGCAGGTCGTGGAACGAGTCGGCATCGACAATCATGGCCTGTGGCTCGACGATGGCGCGGAGCGCCGTGTCGTAGGCGGCGGTGTATACCTCCATGCGTCGCGCGTCGATCATTGGCACGAAAGCCACGTCATCGTCGTAGAATTGCGCAAACATGGCGCTTACGGTGAGCAGTTGCAGCGTGTTGACCCCGATGAGCGGCACTTGCATGCCGAAGGCCAGTCCCTTGGCCTCGCTGAGGCCGATGCGCAACCCGGTGTAAGAGCCGGGGCCCAGACTCACGGCCACGGCGTCGAGTTTGAGTTCTCGCGTGCGCACGTAGTGCAGCACGTCGCGCACGTAAGCACTGAGCAGAGTGGCGTGCTGCATGCCGTCGTAGTTCTCGTGATGCTCAAGCACTTGGCCGTCGCTGGTCAGTGCCACCGAGCACACAGTGGTCGAGGTTTCTATGTTCAATATCGTTGCCATTGGCTTGCCATTGCGCGCGCATTGTGGCGCATACAACCTGCAAAATTACAAAAAAGTTACTTAGCCCACAACCCCACCTACCCTATTTAGCGATTTTTAGCGCACTCGGCACACTAACAACGCTGAACAATAACAACTATTGGCTCTATAGTTTCAATAGATGCTATTGCAATTGCGGGGTGCTGGCCGGGGGCGATTCTTTGGGCGATTTTGGCGATTCTTTGGGCAATTTTGGCGATTCTTTGGGCAAAGCCATGATTATCCCATGTTTTTTTCTTATTTTTGCAGAAAAATTTACCATTAATTCTTTAACATCTTATTAATCACTAAAAAAACTATTTTATGAAGAAATTTACTATTCTTTCATTGATGCTCTGTTTCACCCTTTGCGTTATGGCGCAAAAGATGGATCAGGCACGCTACAACATGGTTAAGAACTTAACCGCAGTGCAAATCGACAAGAATGCAGCCCATAAGGCTCCGCGCAAGGCCGATGTGGTCACCCCGCCATCTGACCTGGTGACGCAGGAATACACCTTGTCTGGTATAGACTTTGAAAGCGAGGAGGAATTTGAACTCGTCGTGAACATCGGCATCGATGGCAACAACATCTATATCCAGGGTATTGCCGCCGACTTTTATTTGCCTGAGGCTTGGGTGGCCGGAACCATCAACGACAACACAATCATCCTGCCCAAAAACCAGTTTCTTGGCAACGCATTAGACAATGAGCAGTATCCCGTCTATTTCACGGCTCTGGCCGATGACATTGACGATGCCACGCTCACCATCAACGAAGACCGCACTATCACCACCACCGACTGGTTTATCCTTAACAGTAAGCCCGCCGAGACCGACGACGACATCTCTTATTATGCCATTTTGCTCGACATTGTGTTCACGCCACTGCTGAATACCGCTCTGCCCACCGACGTGACCGTAGAGCCCGGCTCGACTACCGCTGCTGTGACCTGGACGCAACCCGACGAGGCTGGCGAGTGGGCACTGCGCTACCGCCCCTACTTCGATGTCGACCCGGCCGACTACATGACCACGTGGGACTTCGAGACCGCAGAGCAGTTTAACGAGTGGACCATTGTCGACGCCGACGGCGACGGCAAAAACTGGGCGTACAACAACAGTGCCGAAGGCGGCCTGGGCCTGAAGGCCAACAGCGGCACCGGCGTGGTGTTCTCGCAAAGTTATATCAACAACTCTGGTGCCCTCACTCCCGACAACTGGCTCATCAGCCCCGTGGTGGAACTGGGCGGCAAACTCAAGTTCTTCGCCTGCGGACAGGACAAGACTTACTTCCAGGACACGTTTACCGTCTACGCTCTTGAGGGCGAGGACTATACGTCGGTCGACGAGTTCACCGCCATCTCCGATCTCGTCACGCCCACCAACGCCATGACCGAATATGAGTATGACCTGAGCGCCTTCAGTGGCAATGGCCGCATCGCCATCCGCCATCACAACGTGACAGACATGTTCTACCTCAACATCGACGACGTGACCGTTATCAATGCCGACTATCCCATCACCGACTGGACACTGGTTGAAGGCCTCACCGAGCCCGCCTACATCATTGAGGGCCTGACTGAGGAGACCGACTACGAGGTTCAGGTGATGGCAATCGACGACGAACTTGGCGAGAGCGAGTGGACCGAGTCGACCATCTTCACCACCACCCTTGCCGAGACCGGCATCACCGAGGTCAAGAGCGAGGCAGCCAAGAGCGACGTGTGGTACAACCTGCAGGGCATGAAACTCAACGGCGTGCCCACCGAGGCCGGCATCTACATCAACGCTGGCAAGAAGGTCGTGATCAAGTAATCGCACTCATCCCCATGTAATACGCAGTGCGCCCCATCCACCGGGGCGCACTTTTTTTATTGCCCGCTCGGCGGCGAATGCTGCAATAGCAAGGATAGCACTATTGTACGGCGTCGGGTGGGAAAAAATCGCAAAAATGGTGGGCGTGGTATTGCGGGCTATTCAACTTTTTTGTAACTTTGCATTTTTGAGGATAAACAACCTTAAAAACACACAAAGTTTGAAATGATACTATCGATGACTGGGTTTGGCAAGGCCTCGGCCTTGTACCAAAATAAGAAACTCACCGTAGAGGTGAAATCGCTCAACAGCAAGCAGTTGGACTTGAGCACACGCATGCCTCAATCCTACCGCGAGATGGACATGGAGTTACGCAACCTGATGTCGCACAAGTTGTTGCGCGGCAAGGTTGACGTGACGGTGTGGGTAGAATATATCCAGGGCGAGACGGGCACCACGCTTAACGTCGAAGCCCTGAAGCAATATAAGGCGCAGATTGAGCATCTGTCGCAAGAACTCTCGCTGCCCTTGCCCAGCGACTGGTACGCCACCCTGCTTCGGTTGCCCGACGCCTTGGTGGCCGACCACAACGACGAACTGGACTCGGGCGAGAAAGACGCGCTGTGCACGGTGGCCAACGAGGCCGTCGACGCCTTAGTGTCGTTCCGCACACAAGAGGGCGCCCGGCTGCAGCAGTTCTTCGAAGAGAAAATTGCCGCCATTCAGCAGTTGCTCGACGAGGTGCCGCAATACGAACAGTGCCGCATCGACAAAATCAAGGCCCGCATAATCGACAGCCTGTCGAAACTCGAGGGCGTGGACTACGACAGCAACCGCCTGGAGCAAGAACTGATTTTCTACATCGAGAAACTCGACATCACCGAGGAAAAACTACGCCTTCAGAACCATCTGAACTATTTCCTCGACACGCTGCACACCGGCGAGGGCCAGGGCAAGAAACTGGGCTTCATCAGCCAGGAGATGGGTCGCGAAATCAACACCTTGGGCTCGAAGGCCAACCAGGCCGAACTGCAAAAGGTGGTGGTGCGCATGAAGGACCAGTTGGAGCAAATCAAGGAGCAGGTGCTGAACGTGCTGTAACAACCAAGAACAACCAACAAAAACAAGATACCACATGGAGACAGGAAAATTGATTATCATCTCGGCTCCGTCGGGCACCGGCAAGTCGACGATTATCGGCCAGGTGATGCAGGATGCGAACCTCAGGCTGTCGTTCTCAATCTCGGCGACCACTCGTCAGCCGCGCGAAGGCGAGCAGGATGGCGTTCACTACTACTTCATGAGCGTTGAGCAGTTTCAGAAAGAGATTGCCGACGACGCGTTTGCCGAGTACGAACAGGTGTACGAAGGTCGCTACTATGGCACGTTGAAGCGCGAAATCGAGCGCATCAACGCTCAGGGCGACAACGTGATCCTCGACGTGGACGTGAAAGGCGGCATCAACGTGAAGAAACTGTACGGCAACCGTGCGATGAGCATCTTTATCGCTCCGCCGAACATCGAAACGCTGCGTGAGCGCCTCATTGGCCGCGGCACCGACAGCATGGAGGAAATCAACAAGCGCATCAGCAAGGCAGAATATGAACTGAGTTTTGCGCCGAGTTTCGACTACTATATCGTCAACGACGACCTCACTGTAGCGGTAAACTCAGTGCATCAGTTGATTGCGGACTTCGTTGGCGTTAACGAAATTTAACAATAGGATGAAGCGCATCGGGATCATGGGCGGGTCGTTCGACCCGATACACACTGGCCACGCCATCATTGCCCGGCACATGCTCGAGCAGTGCGGCCTCGACCAGTTGTGGCTCATGGTGTCGCCCGAGAACCCGTTCAAGAGCGGCCACAGGATGGCCAGCGAGTTGCACCGCCTGCGCATGACCGAGTTGGTGAGCCGCCGCATCGCCGGCGTGACCACGTCGGGTTTCGAGATGAGTTTGCCCCGCCCCAGTTACACGGTCGACACGCTGCGCGCGCTGCGTGAGCGCTTCCCCGACGACGAGTTTGCGCTCGTCATCGGTGCCGACAACTGGGCCGCGTGGGACCGTTGGAAAAACGGCGATGAGATTCTGGCCCACCACCACGTGTACGTGTACCCTCGCCTGGGCAGTGAGGTGGTGATTCCCCCTGCGCTCAGCAGCCGTGTGACCCTGGTGGCGGCGCCCATCATCGAACTGTCGTCGACCCAGGTGCGCCAGCGTGCCAGCGCTGGCCAGGACATCGACTTCCTGGTCCCCGACGCGGTGAGCGCCTACATATTAAAACATAACTTGTATCGAGACAATGAGCAACAATAAACTCTCAGCCAACAGCCTGGCCTTGATAGCGCTCACCAACGAGTACTGCCAAGCCATCGAGCAGGCCGCACAGATGAATCGCGAGGCCCTGGTGGCCCGCATGCTGCAGTTGCTGCCGCGCATCTACATCACCGTGAGCGACATCGACCAGGAATACGGCTACAGCGACTACTACATCGACGGCGCGCTCGACGAGATGGCCTACGACCAGGCCCGCGACATGCTCGCCGCCATCATGGCCGACGACGACGTGTACTTGGAGGTTTTCCTCGACGACATGAAGTACAGCGACACACCCATCGCCGTGACCGTGAGCGAAAATCTGGCCGACTTGTATCAGGAGTTCTACAACTTCATTAACGCGGTGCGCGACGTTCCCACCGAGGTGCAAACCGAGTTGGTGGGCATCGAGAAAGACAATTTCGTGCAATATTGGGGCCAGACGCTGTGCAACGTGCTGCGCGCGCTGAACTCAATATATTATTGAGAGATAACAGATTACAGATTACAGATAACAGATTACAGATAACAGATTACAGATTACAGATTATATTTAGATATGGGTAAGAATATTGACTACATCGATTCATTGATTCGCTTCATGGATGCCAGTCCCTGCAATTTTCTGGCTATCAACGAAGTGAAACGCATGCTTGAAGATAACGGATACACTCACCAGCGCCTCGACGAGCCACTGAAAGCCGAGCCGGGAGCCAAGTTTTTCATCACCAAGAACGACTCGGCGCTGATGGCGTTCAAGGTTGGCAAGAAGCCCCTGTGCGAAACCGGCTTTAAGGTGGTTGCGGCACACAGCGACTCGCCGTGCTTCCGCGTTAAGCCCCACGCCGAAATGGCTGGCGAAGGCGGCATCCTGCGGCTGAACACCGAGGTGTACGGCGGCCCGATCCTCTACACATGGTTCGACCGGCCGCTGTCGCTTGCCGGCCGCGTAATCCTCAAGGGCGACGACGCGCTGCATCCGGTGACCCGCCTGCTGAAAATCGACCGCCCGCTGATGTGCATCTCGCACCTGGCCATCCACTTCAACCGTGCGGTGAACGAGGGCAACAAACTCTCGAAGCAAACCGACATGCTGCCTATCATGGCCAAACTCAACAGCACGCTCGAGGCCGACGGCCTGCTGCTGAAACTGGTGGCCGAGGAACTGAAGGTGAAGGTGGACGACATCCTCGACTTTGACCTGATGCTCTACGACGTGGAGGGTGCTAAGCGCTTTGGCCTGAACCAGGAATTTATCTCGTGCGGCCGCTTGGACGACCTGAGCATGGTTCACGCGGCAGTGAGCGCTCTGCTCGAGGCCCGCGACGACGACGCCACCTGCGTGGCCGCCATCTTCGACAACGAGGAGACGGGCAG
>JAEEGL016266403.1_pt1 | contig 10193 bp, 6 predicted proteins | sample 9134231 | NCBI WGS metagenome assembly JAEEGL01 (sample SAMN16246548, study PRJNA631951) | gut metagenome | biome: gut microbiome; feature: rumen; material: fiber-attached | host: Bos | place: Iran: Karaj | collected 2018-10
AGCCACGCCTTCCCATTCTTAAATTCTTAATCATTACTGTCTTATGACGCTCCCAGCTTAGGCAGGGGCTCTTTTTATTTCTTTCTGGCTATATTCCATTTGATCACTGCAGCTCCGATGATCACCAGATATCCGATAAGACTGTATATGTCGGGGAATTCCGAGAGGAATATCATTCCGAGGATTGCTGCAAATATTACCTGAGTGTAATCAAATACGGAGATGTCTTTTGCCGGCGCATTTTGATATGCAGCGGTTATATTAAACTGTCCTCCGCTTGCCGCAACACCTGCTCCGATAAGGCATCCCCATTGTGCAATGCTCATGGGGTGCCAGTCAAAAATAAGGAACGGTCCGGTAACAAGACATGAAAACAATGAGAAATAAAAAACTATCGTCTTGCCGGGCTGTCCTGTTTTTCCCATCTTGTGAACAAAGGCATAAGCCGCACCTGCTCCGAATCCGCCGTAGAGTCCGACCAGCGCGGGTATTACCGCAAGTCCTGTTGATGGCTTAATGATAAAGAGTGAACCGATAAACGCCATTATGACGCATCCCCAGTCGGTTTTTGAAGGTATTTCCTTCATGATGAAGAAACTGACTATGATTGCAAAAAAGGGTGATAGCTTATTGAGCATATTGGCGTCTGCGATGCCCAGTCTGTCTATGGCCCAGAAATTTGCGATCATTCCGCTTGTACCGAAGAGACATCTCATTAGTACAGAGACTCCGTTGCCTTTTCTTATCGAGAAGCCGACATTGTTTTTAAGGATGGATCCGGTTGCAATCAGAAGTGCAAAGAAGTTTCTGAAGAATGCTTTCTGCATTGTTGGCAGGTCACCCGAGATCCTCACAAAGAAGGTCATCAGTGAGAAGAAAAATGCTGCCAAAAGGAGATGAAGTATTGCTTTGTGTATGTTTGTAGCCATTGGGGCTTGTCTTTCGTTTTCTTTTTGCATAATACGCGATTATACTCTTTTTCAGTCACGATTTCCATAATTGTCTGTTTTGGTAAGTGCTTATGATTTATTGAAATCGAAAATCGGGAAATGTAAAATATACTATATTTGTAATTCCGGGGGGAGAATATATTGAATAAGCTTACGCGTTCAAGCAGATATATGATATTTATAAGCGCATTCCTGGTCATTGTAAATGCGCTTTTGGGTTTCCTGCTTACCAAACAATCCGATAAAGCAATACGCGATCTGATACAACATAGAATGCTCGATATTTCAAATACCGCAGCTTCTATGATAGACGGAGACGTTCTTGAAAATGCATCTCCGGATAATCTTGACAATCCCGAATGCCGGGAAATCTACGAAACTCTTACTTATTTCCAGGATAATATCGAACTCGAGTACATTTACTGCATTCATAAGAATGAAGACGGAAGTTTTGTTTTCTCCATCGATCCTACCGTTGAAGATCCCGGAGAGTTCGGATCACCGATCGTAAGCACCGAAGCCTTGATTGAAGCAAGTCATGGAGTTCCGTCCGTTGATGAAAAACCCTATGAAGATGACTGGGGAAGATTTTACAGTTCATATTCTCCCGTATTTGACTCAAACGGTAAGGTGGCAGGTATCGTAGCCGTCGATTTCAGTGCCGACTGGTATGATGATCAGATCAGGGATCTTGTTATCATCACGATTATCGTAATTGCAATTGCTTTCGCTTTGAGCGTAGCAATCATTATCTTTATTGCTACCAAGTACAGAAAGAGATTCCTGTCCATTTCCAAGGATATGAGAAAACTGTCCGATGAGATCGAAACCCTGGTACAGGAAGTTTCATTTGATTCTTACTGGTATGAGGAGCAGCACGAGATCAAGGATGAAAAGACTTCTGACGACGAAATAGAAGTTATTGCCATCAAGATAAGAAGTCTGCAGGACAGACTCGAAGAACAGATCGATTATGTAAAATCCCTGGCATATATTGACGGGCTTACCGGTATTGAAAACAGAACCGCTTATATGGAACAGGTTAAACGAATAGAGGAAAACATCTCATCAGGTAAGGCATCATTTACCGTTGTTGTATGTGATATAAATCAGCTTAAGCTTATCAATGACGATTACGGCCACGAGGAAGGGGATAAGTTAATTACACTTGTTGCCAGAACACTTCAGGAGCTGTTTTCCAATGAGAAGATATATAGGATCGGCGGAGATGAGTTTGTTATCATAGGTAAGGATCCCGACTATTCGGGCAGGATCTCCGATCTGAAAGCTAAACTGGAGAGCAAAAGACACGAGATTGATGATCTTCCCGCTTCGGTATCCGCTGGTTTCTCGGTATATGATAAAGGTGCCGACAAAGAGTACAGTGAAGTGTTTAACAGAGCAGATAAGCTCATGTACGAAGATAAAAAGATATTCTATCAGACACACGAAGATCGCAGAAAGATCAGATAAAGAAAGGGTGCAGGATTTACCTGCACCCTTTTAATTATTTGTTCTTAGTTTCTTCTTCGTTTACGACTCTGTCGCCTCTTAATGCTTTGTCTTCGGATTTCATTCTTTCTTCAAACTCATCATCAAGACGCTTTCTGTTGTACTTGATTACATTCAGTACGACTACGGTGATCAGCATTATTATCGATATCACAAGTAGCGTGATGAGTGTTCCCGATTTGCCTGAAGTGTTTCCGCCATCATTATCCATACCGGATCCGGGCGTTGCTGCCGGGCTTGCTGCAGGCTGGGAAGGATCTGCGGGATTAGTCTGTTCCGTAGCTGTTCCCTGATCTGCAACCGATGAATCCGCTGTCTGGGAATCGGTTTGATCTGCCTGTGCGGTATCCGAAGAACCGGTGCCGGGATTGATAACGGGTTCGGGTGCATTTCCCGAATGCTCGGAAAGGGAAATGCCGTTTGCCCCGAGTGCAACTTCATGATCGAGACCGATGAATTTGCCTGCATCGTTTTTCCAAAGAACTGTTTCTACGAGAGCATATTTTTCCTCGTCCCAGGTCTTGAAATCATCTTTGACAAGTCCGCCGGTGTCACCCGAATTTGCATTGTAACACCAGAAGGTGTGATTGAGGTTTTCTTTTCCGATGAGGTCTCTTAAGTATTCCATCCACTTAAGATTGTCACCCGACATAAATCCGCCCCATTCACCGATCAATATGGGAGCGATATCATCCTCGGCAATGTAGAGCCAGTAATCATGCCATGCATCGTTATAGAGTGAATCGTAGGTGAAACCGCCGCTGAACCAGGGCTGTTCGTATACGAGCGGGCCGTAATCATGAGGGGAGTAAACAACCTGTTTGTTTCTGGTCTCGTCGCCGAAATCGATGGGGAAATCTTTGACCGCCATGAGGTTTCCGCCCCACCATGTATTGTAATAATCCGCGTCATTGGTGGAAGTGAAGTTGTTCGAAGCAAGGTTTGTGGGATAAATCTGAATTCCTTCGACAACTATCAGGACATGGGGGTTGATATCAAGGATAGCATTTCCTGCTCGTTCGGCAACTCTTTTCCAGTTGTCCTTATCGTCCGAATCGTTCCAGATAGCATGCTGTTGTTCGCTTGCTTTGCCGTGAGGCTCGTTCTTTAAGTCAAATGCAACGATGGTGTCAAAGTTCTTGTATCTCTCCGCAATCCATTTAAGAGCTTCGATATACTGGTCTTCGCTGATCTTGTCCGTATACCAAACGGGATGGTTGTGGCCGGATGCATCGGTATTTGCCGAATGGATGTCGACCATGACTTTGATTCCGTTCTGTTCGCAAAGAGTCAGGACATAGTCAAATATCTCAAGTGAATTAAGCGAATTTAGATTTGAGTTGTATGCGTGATTGTAATTGGCGGTGGGATAGCTTCCGCTTTTCCATTCGAGAAGAAGCTCTGCCGACATGGGGATTCTCATAAGGTTGAATCCGTGGTCCGCAATCGCGACGATGGAAGATTCAAGCTCGGCGTTCCAAAGTCCGTCAAAAAGATTTGTTCCTGTATTGTATCCGAACCAGTTGAGACCGGTAAGCCATACTTCATTACCGTTCATATCAACTATCTTGGATCCGTTTGTGGTAAGCCAGTCATCACCGACGGTTCCGTATGTTGAAACGGCGGGAGATGAGAACTCGGGTCTTTCCTCGGAATTGTTGTTTTGATTGTTCTGGTTATTCTGATTGTTATTATTGTTGTTATTGTTATTTGAGTTTGCAGGTGCGGTGTAGGTTCCGGAACCTGTAACGCTGATGACCTTTGCAGATGAAAGACCGGCTCCGTCTACCTGGATTCCTACGTTTGAATTGAATCCCCAGGAGTTGGGGCCGTCTGCCTTAACAACAGCAGTTACCTGTTTTCCGCTTGCGGTATATGAATCGAATCCCCATCCTGAAGGAGATTTAACATCTGCGTTAAACTCAACAACTACGGTGATGGTCAGATATCCGGAGCATCCTTTCAGATCAAAAGAGATCTGACCGCCGGATCCCCACATATTTGTTTCGACTTTCTCGGCTGTGGGAGTTTCGGCAGCAAGTGCGGTGCCTGATGATGCATAACCGGATAATGAGATTATAAGTATTAATGAGATCAAGAGTGCCGATACGGCTTTTGTGACTGATTTCCTAAAGAACTGTTTCATAATTTCCCCTCGAAATAACAATAAATTAAATACGCATTACTTATTCTACTCTTTAAAAATGTGTTTTTCCAATATTATTGATTTAAACCGTTTTCTTTTTTATGCGTATTATTCTTGATGAGCGGGGTAAGGAAACGGCTTGGGATCGTCTTTCCGCTTTCTTTTCCTCTTAGGTAGAAGAGGTATAACATTTCCCCGGCTCTTGTCATGGCAACGTAGAAGATCCTTCTTTCTTCCTCGATGCTGCTTTCACCGGGCATTTTACCGTGCGGGAAGTTTCCTTCGTTTATATCCGGGATTATGACTGTTTTGAATTCAAGTCCCTTGGATGCATGCACGGTCATAAGGTCTGCGGCATCGGGCGGCTGTTTTTTTGCAGATCTTTTAAGTCCTGCCTCATATCTTTCTTTTACGGACAATATATCGTCAAAGCATTCAGCTTCTCCGAATATCCGGACTCCTTCTTCAAGTATCTTACGGTATTCGGTCTGTTTTCCCTCATCCTTACACATACCGTATATGTATTTTTCATATCCGATCTTTTTGAGGATGTATGTCAGACAGCTCTTTATCGAGAGTTTTTTCATAAAATCGATGTCTTTTTTGAGAGCATACATTTTATTGATCTTTTCATGCTTGTGAGATGAAGAACGAGCGGAAGATATTCTTTTGATCACTTTATCTATGTCTCCGCAGGAAGATATCAGGTATTCACTGTCTATATATCTTGGAGGTTTGTTTACGATATCTTTCAGGGAATCTTCAGATACTTCACCGTAAACATTTTGAAGATAAGCATAGATATCCTTCATGATGAAGTGGTCGAATATACTTACTGTTTTTTCCCTGATCCTGTACGGAACGTTTTTGGAAGTTAGGAATGTTGCAAAAGACTGCATTTCGATATTGGTCCTGAAAAGGACAGCCAGTGTTCCTTTCTTATCGTTTATAAGCCGAAGCATCATATTGTATTCGGATTCCCTGTCGTCAAAACCTTTCAGGATTACATTTTCCCCTATTCCTTCTTTATTGCTTACGGGATTTTTCGGTATTCTGTTTCTGTTTTCGTTTATCACCAAAACGGACGAATCGACAATGGATCTTTCGGATCTGTAATTGGTATTCAGATACATGAGCTCGGCATGTCGTTCTTCCAGATATGTTTTAAGTATCGTGGGGTCGGAACCTCTGAATCCGTAAATGGACTGATCGTCATCACCGACGGCAAATATCTCGGCTCTGCTGCCGGCTATCAGATTTACGGTTTCATACTGGGCTCTGTTTATATCCTGAAATTCATCGATCAGGATATGTGAGAATCTGTTCTGCCATTTAGCCTTGAAGGATTTGCTGTGTAACAGGAGATTCCTGCAATCATAAACCATGTCGTCAAAGTCCATAAGGTTACTTTTTCGGCGTATGTTTTCGTAGTACCTGAACATATCGGGAAAGAGGTTACACATATCCACAGATCCTGATATTTCCGTGTCCCCGAAATTTCTCAGACAATCGATTGCTTCTTCTTTATCCAAAGTGTTTTTATAAATTGAAACAGCATGCAGGAATGCGGTGACTGTTCCTTTTATATCGGGTGTCTTTTCGTATCCGAGATACTTTCTGAGAACGCTTTTTGCTATGTCGGATTTGTTTCTGTCATATAGGATGATCGGAGGAATTGTCCCGGCCCATTCTTTGATCATGTTATAGAAGACCGAATGAAATGTTCCGAATGCCACAGGCATGGGAATGCCTGCTTTATCATTAAATCTTTTCTGCATGCCTGAAGCGGCATCTCTGGTGAAGGTGATCACGAGAATGGAAGAGGGATCTTCGGACTTAACATCCGTCAGATACAGAATACGGGATGTCATTGTATGGGTTTTTCCCGAACCGGGACCTGCTGCGAGTAAGATGTCTTTTCCGGTTAAAGTCGCAGCCTTAAACTGTTCCTCGTTTAAATCTTTTGCATTGTACATAAAAAGCCTCCGAAGGGCTTTTTTTCATCACACGGCAATAGTGAATTACCAAAATGTCATGAAAAAAACAGCCTTCTCCGGAGGCTTTTTATTTATAATATCATTATTCGACGGTGTCCTTCAACTTGGGTAAAGCTGTTTTGATGATACAAATATGGTAAGCGAAACAACATATATTACTCTTCGCAGAAAGTAATTGATAAGCTCCTTTTATCAGGTATGAAACACCCGGTAAAAGGAGCATTTTTTGACCCCTCAAAATCCTCAAAAAACCTTGTAAATAAAGCGTTTTCGCGATATAATTTATAAGATTATGGAGTACCTTGCGCATGAATAAGAACGGGACCAATTATATATTCCCACTCATCACACAGGAAACCGACGAAGGAATCAGATTTTGCCTTGAAAATAAGGCATCGGATTGCGGAGTGATCCTGTATGACAGAGCTTCGGGTAAGGAACTTAAGAAGATTCCGTTTGAAGCTTCCGATCGTATCGGTAATCTCTATTGTAAGACCGTCAAGGGATTTGCGGCATCCGATATATCATATATCTATTATGCCGGATCAAAGCAGGTCACAGATTCAAGGGCTACGGGACTGGTATCCGGCAGAGAGTACGGAGCTCCCGTCAAAGAGCCTCTTAAATCGGTTATAAACGATTCGGATTATGAGTGGGGTGAGGACGTACATCCCCGTTTGAAATATGAGGACAGTTTCTTTTATCTTCTCCATGTCAGAGGATTTACAAAATCCCCTTCATCCGGAGTAAAGCATAAGGGTACTTTTGCGGGAATCATCGAAAAACTCGACCATCTGTGTTCAATCGGAGTTACAACGATCGAACTTCAACCCGCATATGAATTTATCGAAACGGAATGCAAACCCGGAATTGAGCCTTCATACGGATACAGTAAATCTAAGCTCCTTCAGGTTATTCCGGGAAAACTTAATTACTGGGGGTATAAACCGGCTTACTATTATGCTCCGAAGGAAAGCTATTCATCATCTCCGGACGCATCCAAAGAGTTTAAAGATCTCGTCAAAGAACTTCATAAGCGCGGTATGGAGATCTGCATGCAGTTTTATTTTGCACCTGATTTTCCCGAGTCGGAGGTTCTTGAGGTATTACGTTACTGGGTGATCAACTATCATGTTGACGGATTTCACCTGATGGGAATGAACATTCCCATGAGACTGGTTTCATCGGATTCACTTCTGGCAGGGACCAAGCTTCTTAACGATCATCTCGACAATGTCGATTTTGAATCACTTAAGGAATCCGGCTGCGGCAGGTTCATCGGTCTATATACCGATGATTTCAGATATCCTCTCAGAAGACTCCTTAAGAGTGATGAGGGACAGGTATCCGATACACTCTCATACCTGCGTCTCAATCCCGAAAATTTCGGACGTATAAATTTCTTCTCGGATTATCAGGGCTTTACTCTTATGGATATGGTCAGTTATGACCGCAAGCATAATGAGGAAAACGGCGAGGACGGAAGGGACGGAAGTGATTATAACTTCAGCTGGAACTGCGGCGAAGAAGGTCCCACACGTAGGAAGAAGATCCGAGATCTTCGCCTGAGACAGATAAAGAATGCATACAGCCTTTTGATGCTTGGTGCCGGCACACCTCTGATATTTATGGGTGATGAGTTCGGTAATTCGCAGAAGGGCAACAACAATCCCTATTGCATTGACTCCCAGGTTACTTGGCTTGATTGGAAGGATCTTAAGAAGAATTCCGAACTGACCGATCATCTCAGGGAAATGGTAAAGCTCCGTAACGATCATAAGATCTTAAAAAGTGGCAGAGAGCTTTATATGATCGATACCGAAAACTGCGGATATCCCGAGATGAGTTATCATTCAGATACCGCATACAGAGCTTCGTGCGAATACTATTCAAGATCTTTCGGAATCATGTATTGTGAAGATAAAGGTGAATCGCTTTTATATGCCGCGGTAAATATGGGATGGGAGGACAGCATTCTGGCGCTTCCCAGACCTCCCAAAGGTTTCGATTGGAAAGTAAAGTTTTCCACGGATCCCGAAGCGGAGGATAAACCCTCTTCAGAAGAACTCGAGAAGAAAATTCCCGGCAGGACCGTTACCATATTTGAAACGGTCAGGATCCCTTCGGGAAATAAAACCGGGAAGGTGAAAAAATGAGTGCTCCTTACATATACCGTTTTATACAGCATTTTGTAACCATCACGAAACACCGATTACTTGTATGCGAAGGATGCTTTAAGATCGGACTGTATTATCAGGGCCTGACACACGATCTTTCAAAGTATTCTCCCGATGAATTCCTTGTTGGAGTTAAGTATTATCAGGGCACCAGAAGCCCCAATAATGCGGAACGTGAGGATATCGGTTATTCCTCGGCATGGCTTCATCACAAGGGCAGGAACAAGCATCATTACGAATACTGGATCGACTATAACACCAGAGGCGAAATGCCCGGTGAAGATGTTCTGATCCCGGTTGAGATGCCCGACAGATATCTTGCCGAAATGGTCATGGACCGTATAGCGGCTTCAAAGGTATATAAGGGAAAAGAATACAAGGATTCGGATGCTCTTGACTATTTCCTCAGCGGTATTGAGGCGGTTCCCATGCATCCGAACACCAAGAAAAAGCTTTACAGATATCTTAAGATCCTTGCCAAATACGGTGAGGAGAAGACATGTAAGCTTATAAAGTATGAATTGAAACACGGACGCTATATCCCTAAGTCAAAGAGGTCCGAATCAAACTAAAAGGAATCGTAAGAACAAATGGCAGGTTCTTCTTTCGGAAAAATATTCAGAATAACCACATGGGGTGAATCCCACGGCCCGGCTCTCGGTTGTGTTATCGACGGATGCCCTGCGGGTGTGGAATTGTCGGAGGCGGATATCCAGCCTTACCTCGACAGGAGAAAACCCGGTAACCCCGCTGTTGCGACGGCAAGAAAAGAATCGGATACATGCGAGATTCTTTCCGGTGTTTTTGAAGGCAAGACAACAGGAACCCCGATATCCGTAATGATCAGAAATTCGGATCAGCATTCCCGGGATTACGACAATATCAAAGATATATACAGACCGGGACATGCGGATTACACATTTGATGCCAAGTACGGTTTCAGGGATTACCGCGGCGGCGGAAGGTCATCCGGAAGGGAGACCGCAGCCAGGGTTATCGCCGGAGCTGTGGCAATCAAAGTATTAAGCACTCTCGGCATTAAAGTCGAAGCTTATACCAGATCCATCGGACCTGTTGAAGCGGATCTTTCCGAATATTCGAGAAGCGCGGTTCTTGCTAACGCAACCGCAATGCCGGATATAGATGCCAATGCTAGAGCCCTTGAATATATAGCCGACATGAAAAATAAATCGGACTCCTGCGGCGGTGTTATGGAATGCGTGATAAGCGGCGTTCCCGCAGGCATAGGCGATCCGGTATTTGATAAACTCGATGCACTTCTTGCACAGGCCGTAATGAGTATCGGAGCCGTTAAGGCGGTGGAGATCGGAGACGGATGCAAAGCAGCCAAGGCTGTGGGAAGCAAGAACAACGATCAGTTCAGATCATCCAAAGACGGAATTACCAAGAA
>JAEEGL016468144.1_pt1 | contig 10193 bp, 8 predicted proteins | sample 9134231 | NCBI WGS metagenome assembly JAEEGL01 (sample SAMN16246548, study PRJNA631951) | gut metagenome | biome: gut microbiome; feature: rumen; material: fiber-attached | host: Bos | place: Iran: Karaj | collected 2018-10
CACCAGCATCTCTGCTAACGGCGACCTGTTCGGACGCCGCGGATAATATAGCACAGTTTTTAATCCGCGTCAACAATTTGTTGCGCGCCGGACAGCCCGGCGCGGAGCGGGATTCAGATTACAAAACGTATACTTTTGTAACTTTTTCCGTATGGCCTGACACGTAATTTTATATTCATGTGAATATTCCGTTTTTTGCCCTGAAAATTTCGCGGCGCTTTTCCTCGAAAAATTGCTTTTACAGGGATTTTTTCGAGATGTTTATCTCGTCCGATTGTAGTAAAAACGTTAACGTAAACCCATGATATAATTTAATCTACAGATAGTTATACACATTCTCCACCGGGTTTTCCACCGGCAAATTCTCGCTGTACCGCAACATGTTTTTTCTTTTTTCCACTGTTTTTGTCACAGGCCGCGAACGATAATTCAACAAAAATCGGCAGGTCGTATTTGATTTACATAACAACATTCGCTGGTATTCAGCACGAATATTCATACCTTTATATCAAATCGCCGAACTTCGCGCTGATATCCATGGTCGCGTATGCGTTCAGATCGCTCCCGGCGGTCACTCCTGAGAGATACTCATAGTACGCCTGGGAGCCGATCATTGCTCCGTTGTCGCCGCAGAGCCCGAGCGGCGGCACAAAAAGTCGTTTGCCCTCTGCCGCACAGGCCTTTTCAAAATCGCCGCGTATGCGGGAATTGGCCGCGACTCCGCCCGCTACGACGACTTTATCGTATCCCCTGTCGCGCGCGGCGGCCATGGTACGCGGCACGAGCGTATCGCTCACGGCCGCTGCAAACGATGCGGCAAGTCCCGCGCGGTCTATATCCTCACCGCGCTGTTCGGCGTTGTGCACTATGTTGACGACGGCAGTCTTGAGGCCGGAGAACGACATGTCGTACGGGTGTCCGTCTATTCTGGCGCGAGGGAGCTCGTACGCCTTATCGTTCCCGCTCTGTGCGAGCTCGTCCATGAGCTTGCCGCCGGGATACGGCAGACCGAGCACGCGCGCGGCTTTGTCAAAGCACTCACCGGCAGCGTCGTCGTGCGTGGCACCGACTATATCCATATCCGTATAGCCGCGCACATCTACTATTATCGTGTTTCCGCCGGATATCGCAAGACACAGGAACGGCGGCTCGAGCTCCGGAAACGCCAGATAGTTCGCCGCTATGTGTCCGCGCACATGGTGCACCGGTATGAGCGGCACACCGAGCGCAAAAGCCACGGCCTTGGCGAAATTGACCCCGACGAGAAGCGCACCGATGAGCCCCGGCGCGTATGTAACGGCGACGGCGTCTATCTCGCCTTTGGAAAGTCCCGCCTTTTTGAGCGCGGAATCGGCAAGACGCGAGACGACCTTTATATGACTGCGCGAGGCTATCTCCGGCACGACGCCGCCGTAAACGGCGTGCATATCGATCTGGGAAAGCACCTCGTTTGAAAGTATCTGCCTGCCGTCACGCACGATGGCGGCGGCAGTCTCGTCACACGACGACTCTATCGCAAGTATGTTCACGCTGATCTCTCCAGTTTCATAAGTATCGCATCCTCGCCGGACGCGCTGTAATATCCCTTTCTCAGGCCCACGGGCTCAAATCCGAACGATGAATACATCGCTCTTGCGGGCACGTTCCCCGAGCGGACCTCAAGAAAAACGGCGTCCGCACCGCTTGCCCACGCATGGTCCACCGCATCGCTGAGAAGCGCGGAACCGACGCCACGGCGCCGCATATCCGCGCGAACGGCGATATCGTATATCTCCGCCTCTGTCCCGAGAAGTTTGAGTATGCAGAAGCCGACACACTCCTCTCCCAGTTCGGCGGCGGAAAAATATGCGTCCGCGCTTTCGAGTTCCTGACGGAAGCTGTGCTCCGACCACGGGGAGTCGGCACCCTCAAGTTCTATCGCGAGTACGGCAGGTATGTGGCCGTCTCGCGCGGGTACGATAATAAATTCCATCACTCTTCTCCATAAAGCTCGTCTGCAAGTCTGCCGACCGCCGCGGCGACAGCCTTTGCTGCACGCCTGTACGCGCGGGCTGTATCGAACGGCTCGTTGATATCCTCGTCGTCAATGGCGAAAATCCGGTAATCGAACTGCGGATACCGCTCGGCAAGCTCATCCGCCTGCTCCTCCGTCATACAGAAAACCGCGTCGGCCGCGCGCACCATCTCGCGTGTGACCTTTTCGGGTACAAAGTCCGATATGTCCATGCCAAGCTCGGCCGCTGCCTGTACGGCAGATTCCGGCGCGGCGGCGCCGCTCACGTCGAGCGCGGCGCTGGCGCACTCTATCTCCTCGCCCGCGTCGCGTGAAGCGCGTCGGAAAAGCTCCTCCGCTATAGTGCCGAGATATGAATCCGCACCGCCGACGAACAGGACGCTGTCGACTGTGACGGGTTCGCCGTTTTCGGTCGCCCGGCGATCTTCAAGATACGTCGCGTCGTCCTCCTCGAGCGAGCGGTCGCCCGCAAGCGCCTCGACATGGTGCGTGAGTTCATGATGGAGCGTTCTGACAAGTCGCTGCTTTATCTTATCATCCGGCTCGTCGGCATACGCCGCAACAAACGATCCGTAGAATATCTCTATATACCTGCCGAGCGGCCCTTGGTTATACCGGCCGAAAGTGTACAGCCCGTTCCCTGCCGACATGACATCCGGCAGCAGGTTTATACCGCCGTTAAGCCCGTTGAAAAGCTCCTGCGGCAGGGCGTCCGCAGCCTCATCGAGCACTGCTCCGGCTTCTTCAAAGGTTAACATAATTCTCCTTACTTGGCCTCATACCAGTTTCTGCCGACTCCGGCCTCTGCCGTAAGCGGGACCTTGAACGACGCCGCGCCCTCCATCGCCGCACGGAGCGTCTCTTTGACGAGCTCGGCATCCTCCTCGGGACACTCGGCGACGAGTTCATCGTGCACCTGCAGTATGAGGCGGGCGCGCGGCGCCGCCTCCTTGAGCATACGCCCGGCGCGTATCATAGCTATCTTCATTATATCGGCGGCCGTGCCCTGTATGGGCATATTCAGCGCCACCCGCTCGCCGAACGAGCGGATATTGAAATTCGACGACTTGAGCTCCGGCAGATTCCTCCTGCGGCCGAAAACGGTCGTGACGTATCCGTCCTCTTTCGCCTTTTCAACGACGTTTCTCATATATTCACGCACACCGCTGAAGCGGGCGAGATATGTCTCCATATACTGCTTTGCCTCCGCGACGGGTACTCCGATATCCTGCGCCAGCGAGAAGGCGGATATGCCGTATATTATGCCGAAATTCACGGCCTTGGCGCTGCTCCTCATCTGCGGCGTCACATCTTCCGGGCTGACGCCGAAGACCTGCGAGGCCGTCAGCTTATGGAAGTCCTCGCCCGAAAGGAACGCGGCGCACATATTCTCATCGCCCGATATGTTCGCGAGCAGGCGAAGCTCTATCTGGCTGTAGTCCGCGTCTACAAGAACATTGCCGGGCGCGGCTACGAACATCTTGCGGAGCTCTCCGCCGAGGCCCTTCCTTATCGGGATATTCTGCAGGTTCGGGTCTGTCGACGAGAGGCGGCCGGTGGCAGTCACCGTCATCTGGAACGTAGTGCGGATGCGCGAGTCCTCGCCTATAAAGCGCAAAAGCCCGTCGGCATACGTGGAACGGAGTTTTTCAAGCTCCCTGTACTCGAGTATGAGCGCTATTATCGGGTGCTTCCACTTGAGCCTCTGAAGCACCTCCACATTTGTGCTGTAGCCCGTCTTCGTCCGCTTCGGAGCGGGCAGCATAAGCTTTTCGAAAAGCACCGTACCGAGCTGCTTGGGCGAATTTATATTAAACTCTTCCCCCGCGAGCTCGTATATCTGCTCCTCTATCCCCGACTCGCGCTCACGCAGGAGCGCACCGAATGACGTTAGTGCGCCAGTATCAACGAGAAAGCCCTCTCTCTCCATGCCGGCGAGAACGGGACACAGCGGCAGCTCAATGTCTCTCATGACCCTGTCGAGGCCGGTTTCCGTGAGCTTCGGCTCCAGAACGCCGCGAAGGCGCCAAACGGCCCTGACTTCGGCGGCGAGATCTGACACGCCGCCGCCGCTGAGGAGCGATATCTGCCCATCCGGCTCGGCGTTTCTCAGGCTCTCGCCGAGATACCGTTCGCTCAGGACCTCAAGGCTGTACGAGTTGTCGGTTGGCTCTATCAGATACGCGGCGAGCGCTGTATCGAAATCCCACTTGCCGTACGTTATCCCCCGCCCCATGAGCGCGCGGATAACATCCTTTACGTTGTGACCGTACTTTGCCGCAGCCGATGAAAAAACGGCGGCAAGCGCAGCGGACCAGTCGCCCTCAAAGCTGTCCGCACCGATAACATATATTCCGGCCGCAGTAGCTACGGCCATCCGGTCGAGCGTGACGTCCGGAACTATCGCGGCGGCTTCCGCCGAGAGCACGGCTTTGAGTTCACTTTCAGTGCGTACGGTCGTGAAGACGACCTCTTCCGTTTCTTTCGGCGCGGCGGCGGGCGGCGTCAGGCCGAATCTCTCCGTCATGCGGTTGAATTCGAGGCGTTTGAAAAGCTCCCAGAGTCTGTCGTTGTCAGGCGGCACACGCAGACATGCGTCCGGCGTGAAATCTATGGGCGCGGCCGTATCTATCTTGGCGAGCGTATATGAGAGCTTCGCCATATCGCGGCCCGCTTCCAGCTTCTTTACGAGCGAGTCGCGCAATCCGAGCGCGGAGAGGTCCGCGTATATCTGCTCGACCGTGCCGAAGCGGCGGATGAGGTCGAGCGCGGTCTTCTCGCCGACACCGGGCACGCCGGGTATCTCGTCGGAAGAGTCGCCCATCAGCGCCTTAAGATCGACCATCTTCGGCGGTTCAAAGCCGTATTCCTCAAAAAAGCGGGCGGGTGTATACAGGACTGTCTCTGTCTGTCCCATGCGGGACTTGACGTGATTGACGCTCGTGAAATCGGATATGAGCTGGAAGCTGTCCTTGTCGCCCGTCGCAAGAACGCACTCCCAGCCGGCGGCGGCGCATTTTGCGGATATAGTACCGATAACGTCGTCCGCCTCCCAGCCGGCGAGCTCAAATACAGGCACGTTCATTGCGCCGAGCACTTCTTTCATGACCGGCATCTGCATTGCGAGCTCCTCAGGCATCTTCTTGCGGCTGGCCTTATAGCCCTCGTACATCTCATGCCGGAAGGTCGGAGCCGAGACGTCGAACGCAACGCACAGCGCATCCGGCCTCTGATCGTCCAGCAGCTTCGTCAGGATGTTCAAAAATCCGAAGACGGCGTTCGTATAAAGCCCGTCGCGTGTGGAGAGCAGACGCACGCCGTAAAACGCGCGGTTTATTATGCTGTTGCCGTCTATCGCCATAAGTTTCATATCAACGCCCCCTTATCTGAGCTCTTCGCCGGGTTTGAGCCGCTTGAGCGGTATATAGACCGTGAATAGCATCGTGAGAGAACACGCGAGTCCCGCTATGGCAGAGGATATCGGCTCGGAGATAAACACGCCTGTCACGCCGAGCCCCCACAGATGCGGGAGTATCAGCATGAGCGGCATCGCCATGACAGCCTTTCTGAACAGCGAGAAGCACAGCGCTTTCTTTGACTGTCCGAGACCCATGAACGTGCACTGGCCGCTCATCATGAACGCCATCATGAAAAATCCGCAGAAGTAATACCTGAACGGCGGGACCGCCATCTCGACGATTGCCGGCGTCGGCGTAAACACGCTTATGACGGCGCGCGGGAAGATCATGAACGCCGCCCACATGCTGATATTGTAAAGGAATGTGAGCAGCACCGTGAATCTTATGGCGCGGCGTACGCGCTCATATTCACCCGCTCCGTAATTGAATCCGAGCACCGGCTGCGAGCCGCTGCTGATACCCTGTATAGGCATGAATGAAAACTCGCGCACGGAGCTTATTATCGTCATGATGCCGACGTATACGTCTCCGCCGAAGGAGCGCAGGAGCCTGTTGCCGATTATCTGGATCAGGGAGTTCGTCGCCGTCATCTCAAAACCCGTTATGCCCATGAGGAGCGACTTTCCGACTATATCCCTCTTCAGTATCATGCGCTTGAACGAAAGCTTTGATATCGCCCTTTTGCCGGTGAGAAACAAAACCACCCACGCGGCGGATATGAACTGCGATATCACTGTGGCTATCGCGGCGCCGCTCACGCCGAGGCCGAAAACGTATATGAACAGCGGGTCGAGCAGGGTATTGATAACCGCCCCGATTATTACCGTGCACATGCCCGTCTTTGCAAAGCCCTGCGCGTTTATATACGGGTTCATGCCCGACGAAATGAGCACGAATATATTGCCCATGAGATATATGCGGCAGTACGGCGCAGCGTATACGTACGTGACGTCGCTCGCGCCGAAAGCATAGAGTATCGGCTTTGTGAAGAGGAGGCCGACGGCGGTCAATATGACGGCGCAGATGCAGAGCATGGTCATGGCGTTGCCCATTATCGTGTCGGCTTTCTCCATGTCTCCGCGGCCGCGCTCTATCGAATAAAACGGCGCGCCGCCGGTCCCGCACAGACGTGCGAAAGCGGCGACGAGCGTTATGACCGGCAGACAGACGCCGAGGCCCGCAAGAGCGAGGTCACCTATCTCCGGTATGCGGCTTATATATATCCTGTCCACAAGGTTATAGAGTATGTTTACCAGACCCGCCGCAGTCATCGGCACGGCAAGGCCGATTATTGCGCGGGACACGCTCCCTTTTGAAAAGTCGTTTCTCCTTGCGGCGGTCTCTGCCATGTCTACCTCTTCTTATCGATTCAGGCGCGCTTCCACTGTATCCCCTGCTTCGTATCCATAAGGACGATACCCATGTCCTTGAGCTTGTCGCGTATCCTGTCCGCCTCGGCCCAGTTCTTTTCCTTTCTGGCGGTCTGACGCGCCTCTATGAGCGCCTCGACCTCTTTTGCAAGCTCGTCTTCGCCGGAGTCAGCGCCGTATATTATCCCGAGCACTCCTACGAGCTCGTCGAACACCGAAAGGCACTCTTTCGCAAGAGCCTTTGTCGGCGCGTCGGCAGTGGCCGCGTTCATGCTGCGGACCATTTCGAATATCGCCGCGATCGCGTCCGCAGTGTTGAAATCGTCGTCCATGGCGGCATTAAACGCGTCACGGTACTTGCCGAGAGTCGATACGAACTCGCGCTCGGTCTCGGTCATGTCGCCGTCGGCGCCGTTCGAAACGAGGAACGCAAGATTCTCGCGGGCGGTCTTTATTCGCTCCAGCGCGTTTTTCGCCTGCATGAGTATTTCTCCGGAATAGTTGAGCGGAGAGCGGTAATGGCTCATAAGCATGAACATGCGTATGGTCTCATACCCGTAAGCCTCCGCCGCCTCGCGCACGGTGAAGAAGTTGCCGAGCGACTTGGACATCTTTTTGTTGTCTATGGATATGAAGCCGTTGTGCAGCCAGTAGTTGACGAATTTGCAGCCGTTTGCGGCCTCGGACTGCGCTATCTCGTTTTCATGGTGCGGGAACGCGAGATCTGCGCCGCCCGCGTGTATGTCTATCGTGTCGCCGAGAAACTTTTTGGCCATGGCCGAGCATTCGATATGCCAGCCGGGACGGCCTTTCCCCCAGGGAGACTCCCAGTAGGGCTCGCCGGGCTTCGCCGCCTTCCAGAGAGCGAAATCGAGCGGATTTTCCTTGACGTCGTTCACCTCTATCCGCGCGCCGGACTGCAGATCGTCAATCGGCTGGTGGGAGAGCTTGCCGTAGTCGGCGAAGCGGAGAGTCCTGTAATACACGTCGCCGTTTACCTCATATGCGTAGCCCTTGTCGATGAGCGTCTTTACTATATCTATTATCTCCGGTATGGTCTCAGTAGCTTTCGGGTGCACCGTGGCCTCCCGCACGCCGAGACCGTGCGCGTCAGTGAAATACTCCGCTATATACTTCTTTGCGACCTCCGAGGCGCTTATTCCCTCTTCGTTTGCGCGATTTATTATCTTATCGTCCACATCGGTAAAGTTCTGCACGAACTTCACATCGTATCCGCGGTACTCGAAATAGCGGCGCAGAACGTCGAACATTATGATGGGGCGTGCGTTGCCGACATGTATATAGTTATAGACCGTCGGTCCGCAGGCGTACATTCTGACCTTGCCCGCCTCTATGGGGACGAATTCTTCCTTCTGCATAGTCATGGTGTTGTAAAGTTTCATTTTTCGCTGTCCTCCGCTTTTTTAAGCAACTTTTCCATCGCCGCGATCCGCACTCCGAGAGCGCAGAGCTCCTGCGCCACCGGGTCCGTGATATTGACCTGATCGACGGCCGATACGTAATCTTCTACTTTCTGCCCTGCTATACGCACGACGCGCGCCGGCACGCCGACGGCCGTACTGTGCGCCGGTATCTCATTGAGAACTACCGCATTCGAGGCGATGCGCGAGCCATCCCCGACTTTGAACGGGCCGAGCACCTTTGCGCCGGCGCCGATCATGACGTTGTTGCCGATCGTCGGGTGGCGCTTGCCGCGCTCTTTGCCGGTGCCGCCGAGCGTTACTCCCTGATAGATAAGGCAGTTGTCGCCTATCTCCGTCGTCTCGCCGACGACTATGCCCATGCCGTGGTCGATGACAAGTCCGCGGCCTCTCACCGCACCCGGATGTATCTCTATTCCCGTCCACCAGCGCGAGGTCTGCGACACGAGCCGCGCAAGGAAGCGCATTTTATGCACGTAAAACCAGTGCGCTATGCGGTGATTTATTATCGCGTGGACGCCGGGGTAGAGCAGAAATATCTCAAGCCGTGAGCGCGCGGCCGGGTCACGGCGCTTATATTCGTCTAAAAGCTCATTCAACCGTTTGAACATTGGTTGCCTGCCCTCCATGTCTAAATAATAAACGCCTCTGCGCCGATGGCGCAAGAGGCGTTTTCACGCGGTCCCACTCTCGCATTATACTCACGGCCCGAAGGCCAGGCCTTAACGCGGCCGCACGGAAACGTATTTCCCCGTTTCAGCTCCCGGGCGCACTTCAAACCGTCGGCGCAGGCGCCGCTCACAGCAAATGCGGCCCCTCTCTGGTGCGCTTATACAGTCCTACTCTTCCCGTTCACAGCAAAAATATTAAAGCGATTTTAGCACAGCGCTCTGCGGGTGTCAAGCGAGCGCGTCACTCCGTCTTGAGCACGTCCTTGTTCTTTATGAAGTACTCGACGCCCGACCAGACGGTGGTGACGAGTATGACGAAGATGCATATCCAGTTGAGCGTTATGGGCCCGAACAGCACGAACCTGCTGAGCGACGTCAGCATGATCGCTATGCAGATTATGGACGCCGTCGTCTTTATCTTGCCGGCCTTGGCCGCAGCTATGACGCGTCCGCCCGACGCAGCAACAAGGCGCAGGCCGGTAACGGCGAATTCCCGCGCTATGACTATCATCGCCGCCCAGGCGGGCATCTGCCCGCGCTCGACGAACATGAGCAGCGCGCACGTGACAAGCAGCTTGTCGGCGAGCGGATCCATAAACTTTCCGAAATTCGTTACAAGGTTGTATTTTCTGGCGATATATCCGTCCAGCGTGTCCGTCAGGCTAGCTATGATGAATATCGCGAGCGACACTATCTCCATCGCTCTGCCGCCTATGTACATCGTTATGATAAATACCGGAACAAGTGCCATACGCAGGAGCGTCAGCTTGTTCGGTGTGTTCAGCTTGTTCATCTTTACACTTCCTTAACGGCGGCGCCGAACGTCTCGCCGTCAGCGCTATCGATCTTTATATCATAGAATTTTCCGAGCTCTGCGTCTTCATATGCGAAGCTTATGTACCCGTCTATATCGGGCGACTCTGCGAAGCTCCTGCCGAGCCAGAGCCCGCTCTGCTCGTCATATCCGCAGCACAGAACGCGAACGGTCTGACCGATGCGCGAGGCTTCAAACTGCTCCATTATCCCGGCCTGCAGATCGTTTGCGAGCTCCGCGCGGTGCTGAGCCGTCTGCTCGTCGGGATATTCCATCTCCGCGGCGGGCGTCCCCTCCTCCGGCGAAAACGCGAACACGCCGGCGCGCTCTATGCGCGCCTCGCGCAGAAACTCACACAGCTCGTCAAACTCGGCCTCTCCCTCGCCGGGCAGGCCGACTATGAGGCTCGTGCGCAGGACGACGCCGGGTATGCGCTGTCTGAGTTTTTTGAAGAGCGCTCTTA
>JAEEGL010250146.1_pt1 | contig 10192 bp, 5 predicted proteins | sample 9134231 | NCBI WGS metagenome assembly JAEEGL01 (sample SAMN16246548, study PRJNA631951) | gut metagenome | biome: gut microbiome; feature: rumen; material: fiber-attached | host: Bos | place: Iran: Karaj | collected 2018-10
GAACAAGGCTGCCAACCTGAAGTCAAGCCTCTGCAAGCACATCAACAAACTGGGTTAAGACAACGACATAACATAACCTAACCATATCTGGCCGCGCCACGGAGCAAACAGCTTCGTGGCGCGGCTCTTTGTCGGGCATGCTTCACCGACTGTCCAATTCTTTTTTACATGCGCCGTGTGTTAATTCTGTTAAATTATTTGCGAATATCAACATCGTTGTGTATTTTTGCAGCATAAAAACAATATCGTTAACAACACTAATTTCAACCCACTATGAAGAAAAACTACTTCATTACTGCTTTTCTGATGCTTTTCTTAGGGGCATCAAGTGCTATGGCCGACACGTACAAGGTCGACTTCGAGACAACACAGGACGTCAGCGACCATGAGTTCCGCGTCGCTACGGGATGGTCGCACATCATGGATGCTGACATCAATCCCTATTTCACGTGGCTGACTTCGTATGTGATGTATTCCTATGAAGCTGGTGCCGGCGTCAACGGCTCACAGGCTCTGAAGGTTACTACACAGAAACTTTCCGAGGTGGATAGGTACGACCTGCTCGTCACGCCGAAAGTGAACGGCACGGTGAGCATCATGGTGAAGTCGGCCTCAGAGAATGCTGAGTACGAGGTGCCCAGCATCAAGTTCTTCGTCGTGGACAACGGCGTGAGGGGCGACGAGATTACGCCCACGGCTGCTCCTGCTCTGACCACCGACGGCTACGTGAAATACGAGCTGCCCGCTCAGACGGACACACAGATTGGCATACGCGGCGAGTTTGTCTTCATGGACGACTTCGAGGCTGAGAGCATCGGCGAGGTCACGCTGACGAAGAGCCTCGCCGTTGTCGGCGTCACCTTGGCCAGCGATGCCAATACGACCACGGAATTTGACAACAGTGGATGGATTCCCCAGCAAGTCACCTATATAAACTGCGATGCCGACGGCTACTACACGCTGTCATACGACATACAGCTGAAGAACACGGGCGACGTGACGCTGAACCCCGGCGACGAGGGCTTCACCCTCTCCATCTTCGACTATGACAACGGCCGCGACGACATCGTCCTTGCCGAGAACCTGCCCATCACCAAGGCCATCGAGCCGGGCATGACCGAAACGGTGAACATCAAGGTGGAGAACCTGCAGGTCAGCGAGCCCACCGTAATGAAAACCCTCTATCTCGCCATCCGCTAGAACTTGACCAGTACGGCGTTCGGCAGAGGGTTCGACAACAGCATCAAGGTGAAATACAACGCACCCGCACCTCAGCCGACACAGGCCCTGACCATCACCGCCGCCCAGGCAACGTTCGAGACCTTCACTGACGGCAACGGACAGACCTGCGTAGTTGCTGACGCTACAGGCAACTTCACCCTGTCGTTCAACGTCACGGTGAAGAACACCGGCACCGACCCCATCACCGTGGGCACCGAGAACTACTCCATCCAGATGATGGACGCCGGCGGATTTGGCTCTTCGCCTGTCGGCGACGCCGTGGTCATCAATGAGGACATTCAGCCCGGACAGGAGATTGAGGTTCCCGTCTCCGTCACGCTGTCAAGAAATGAGCACCCGAGCACGATGGTCATCAACTTCAAGGAGAACATCACCGAGACCGTCTTTGAGACCGGCATGCGCGTTATGGCCGCCGACGACCCCAGCATCGAGAAGCGGGAGATGGCCATCCAGAGGGTTGAGAATAAGACCGCCACACGCAACGAGTTCTCTGGTTTCTCCTTCAAAACCTATACCGACACCGATGCCGCCGGCAACTTCACCATTGAGGCCGACGTGACCGTGAAGAACACGGGCAACGTGACGCTGAACAACGACGAGGTGCTCATCTCGCTCTACAACAACGCCGATGAGTCGCAGGTGTTTGCCACAGCCAAGATGGGCAAGGACCTGGAGGCCGGCCAGGAAGTGAAGGTCAACCTGAAGGCCGTGCTCAACATCGCCGACTATCCCGGCACGATTACCTACTACGTCAAGGAGAATGTCTCCAACACCAATGAATATGTCGTCAGCACACAGGCCTTCAAGAAGCAGACCACCGTCGACATCACCATCGGCGAGGACGGCTGGGCCACATACAGCGGCGACAAGAACCTGAGCTTCGCCAACTGCGAGGGCCTGACAGCCTACGTGGTGACCAAGGTGGAGAACGGCGTGGCCAAGCTGGCTACCATCACGGAGATTCCGTCTTACCACGGCATCCTGCTGAAGGGCGAACAGGGCACCTACACCGCCGACATCGTCGACAATGCCGAGGCACCTGAGGAGAACATGCTACGCGCCAGCCTCTATGGAACCACCGTCGTTGACAACCAATCTGCCGATGCACCTTACGGCTCGACCTACGCCTTCGGCAAGAAGGACGACAAGGTGGGCTTCGCCCTGGCCTCTGTAGAATATTACATCCCCGCCGGCAAGGCTTATCTCCTGTATGCCAACGAGGTTGAGGGTGCCCGCGAGTTCATCGGCTTCGAGGATGACACCACGACCGCCATCGAGGGCATGCAGCTCAGCCAGACGGCCGGCAAGGTCTTCAACCTGAAGGGCCAGAAGGCGGGTGCCGACTATAAGGGTCTCATTATCATGGACGGCAAGAAGTTCATGCGCAAATAATTAGCCTTAAACCACCGAGATTATCAACTGTGCGCCGCCGCTCCCACACACAGGAAGGGAGCGACGGCAGCACGCTTGACATCTTATCAAATAAAAAATATCATTATGAAGAACCGCTATGAAGCACCAGCAATTGAGAAAGATTCTTTCGTTTTGGAATCTCTGCTCGGCACCGCATCGCTGAGCATCCTGGAAGGTGAGACCGGAACAAACAACGGTGGCGAAGACGAGACGACCGGCAACGGATTCAAGGGACTCTCGCGCCAGGACTACGACATCTGGGAAGACGAGGAGGAAGAAGCGTATTAAGCAGATAATTATAGAATAACCTGAATTATATGAACAAGATTCTTACATTCGCCACAATGGCAATGATGGCCATGCCTGCAACGGTGATGGCACAGGGAGTGGATATGGGCGAAGAGCCCGTATTTCCCACTATCGAGAGCGGCTACGTCCGCTTTGTGAACAATGGCTACGGCGACGTGCTCAGCCTCGACGGCAAACATGCGCTCAAGCTCAGCCAGACGGAGAACTCGGCACGCACACTGCCCTCCACCATCTTCTATTATGACACCAACGGCATCTATAGCTTCGCCGAAGACGTGGAGCAGATGGGCGGCGAAAACATCTCCGTGGCCGACCTCATGTTCCTCATGGCCACATCGTCATGGAAGAGCGGCAGCTACACCACCTACGACATCACTGCCCAGGGCATCAGCCTCGGCGGCTACCTGCGCCACCTGGCTGACTATGTGAGCGCTGCCATCGACGACTACCCGCAGAGCGAGGCCGTGAAGAACTTCTACGAGAACGGACCCGCATGGTATCTCGCCGTCGCCATGAGCGGCGTCTTCTATCCCGCCGACATGGAGACGCTCGACACATTCCGCGCAGCCGTAGCCCGCTACATGAAGCGCTGGAAGCAGTTCTTCGACTTCAACATCTACCTGAAGCCCGCACAGAACCTTGAACACGGATTCCTGCTCCATTTCCATGCACCCCTGGACATCAGCAAGGCCAAGGACACGCAGGAGCAGATTAACAACATGAGCGACCCCGACACAGGTCAGCCCTACGGCTATAACTTCGACTTCTTCGGCTCCTTCAAGCGCCTGGTGGTCGAGGAGGCCGCCAAGGAGCTCGACGCCGAGGGCGTGGCCTACGTGGAGCGCGTGATTGAGCCGCTGGTGCTCGACTATGAGTATTACATCGGCGAGAACGAACAGGGCGAAATCTACATGGCTGGGCTCTCAAGGGAGGCTATGTTCGGCGAGAACGGCGAACTGGCCAACATCAATCAGGATGAGCTCATCTGGACGGTACAGCCCGTCGACGAGATGAACCCGCTGATGGTGGAAATGAACAACCTGCAGGACACTGAAGGCTACTACTACACCACCCTGTTCACTGAGTTCCCCTATCAGCTGGGCGAGGGCGTGGAAGCCTTCTACATCGACGCCATCAACGAGGGTCAGGCTCACCTGACGCAGGTGGAGGGCCGCGTGCCCGCCATGACCGGCGTCATCCTGCGCTCGAAGAGCCGCGCCGCCGTGAGCAACGTGCTGCTGCCCCTCAACGAGGAGGTGGCCGCCATCGACGGCAACCTGCTGCAGGGCTCCTGTCTGTCTGTCGAAGGTGCTGAGGGATGCTGCACGCTCGGTGCATCGGCCTCGAATGCCATCGTCATGGGCAAGGGGGCCACGGCCATTGAAGCCAACACCTGCTTCACGGAACAAGAGTGCATCATCGCCGCGCTCGACGCCTCGGGCATCTCTGCCGTCAACAATGCGGGTGCCGCTGAACTTAGCGTCTACGACCTGCAGGGCCGCCAGCTGACAAATACCAAATGGTCCAATGGCCAGATGCCCAAGGGCATTTACGTCGTAAACGGCAAGAAGGTGGTGAAGTAAAAAGCCTCTACCTTATTTTCATACTATGACTACCCACTGAATGCGCAGCCATTCCCCTCCCCACAGCGGAGGGGAGAGGCTACGCATCGTCATTAACCCAAGACTAACGCAATGAAAACGCTAAGAAACCTTGTCTCACTCCTTCTGCTCGCCCTGCCCGCCACGATGCTGGCACAGGCAACGGAGATATGGGTGAGCCTGCCCGATAACCCTAACCGCGAGACGAACGGCATCTACGGATTCCCCGCCACCGACCCGCAGGCCATCAGCCCGCGAAAGACGGCCCCGGAGCTTTACTTCCAGAAGGGCTTGGGCTATCAGTACGGCACCATCTACGGCATGGACTACCGCCAGGGATTCTTCTCGGCTGACCGCTATATGCTCTATGCCGTCGACACGAAGACCTGGACCGTCACCGAACGCGACGTCGACAAGAAGTTCGCACTCAGAGAGGCTGCCTGTGGCGCCGACGGCTCCGTCTATGCCTTGTTCGAAGACTATGTCATCGGCGCACTCGACTACCAGAACCTCACCCGCAGCGACATCTACAAGCCTTCACGCAACTACGTCGCACTGGGTGTCAGCAGCATCGGCGAACTATACGGCATCGACGACAGCGGCAACCTGATTCGCATCAGCACCACCGACGGCGAGGAAACGCTCGTCGGGAAACTTAATATTGAAATTTATTCCTACGCTAACGCCACGGGCGAGATAGACCCCGTCAGCAATATGTTCTACCTGGCCGCCAAGACAGGATGGAACGGCTCATACACCATCTTTGCCATCGACCTCTCGACAGCCAAGGGGGAGGCCATCGGACAGCTGCCCACGGACTTCAGCTACCTCGGCGGCATGGTCATCGCTGGCGAGGCTACGGCTGCCGGGACCCCCGCCAAGGCCACCGGACTGAAGGCCACGTTCGAGGGCACTTCGCTCTCGGGCACACTCTCGTTCACGGCTCCCACGGAGACTTTCGACCACCAGCCGCTGGAAGGCGAAATGGGCTATACCGTAGTTTACGGCACCGACGGACAGTATCAACTGACTGGCACGGCCCTGGCCGGGGCCGATGTCCAGCTGCCCGTCACCCTCACGGAGGGCGGCAACATCACGTTCAGCGTGAAGTTCGCCAATGCAGCCGGCGAGGGACAGACGGCCTCCATCACCCTGTGGATTGGACCGGATTCACCTCTGGCACCCGCTAATGTTCAGCTGACCATCAGCGCCGAGGGACTTGCCCAGCTCACCTGGACGGCTCCCACCGCCTGCGTCAACGGCGGCTATCTCGGCACACTGACGTATAATGTCTATCGCAGCATCAGCGGCGAGGAGGTGCTCGTGGCTGAGGGCATCAGTGCTACCAGCTTTTCGGAGCAGCTCGAAATCACGACGCTGAAGGAATATGTCTACACCGTCGTGGCCAGCAATGAGGGCACGCTCAGCGAGCGCACCGCATCGAACCGCGTCGTGGCCGGCGATGGCTTCGGCGTGCCGTTCGTCGAGCAGTTCGGCGAAGGTAATCACCTGGAGTATTTCTCCGTCATCAACGTGAACCATGACGAGGACCGCTGGGGCGAACTGACCTGGAAACTGCACAAGCAGATGACCTACTGGGGCGATGGCATTAGCTACGAGGAAATGTGGGTGGAGACCACCGGCGCCACCGACGACTGGCTCATCACGCCGCCCATACAGCTGCTGCCCGGCCATGCCTATATCCTGAAATTCCGGATGAAGACCGGCGACGCCAAAACGCCGGAGAAGTTTGAGGTCAGGATGGGCCGCACTGCCGCCGTCGGCAACATGACGACACAGCTGCTCGGCGAGCGCACCATCGCCAACGACGAATACCAGCTGTTCACCCGCGAGTTCACCGTCAGTGAGGCTGGCAGCTACTGCATCGGATTCCATGCCACGCCCAACACGGGCACGGCCCTCTATCTTGATGACCTCGAGGTGCGCCAGAATGCCTCTTCGGCCGCACCGGGACTATCCACGGACCTGATGGCCGTGGCCGACCCGACGGGCGAGCTCGTGGCCACCATCTCGTTCAAGGCACCCACGCTGACCATCGGCGGTGACGCCCTGGAGAGCCTGACACGCATCGACGTGCTCCGCGATGAGGCGCTCGTCGCTTCCATCGAGGCTCCAGCACCCGGCTCACAACAGCAGGTGACCGACCGTCAGGCCGTGAACGGATACAACGTCTACACCATCATTGCCTATAACGACGAGGGCAACGGTCTGCGCACGGAGCTGCAGCCCCTCTATGTGGGCGTCGACGTGCCCCAGGCACCCGTCGTCACGCTGCTCGCCGACCGTGGCAACAGCATCCACTTCGAGTGGGCCGAGTCGCCCGTCAAGGGTGCCCGCGGCTATGTGGTCCGGCCGGAGGAGGTCAGCTATGAGGTCTATGCCACCGACGCCACCGGTCAGAAGGCCGACCTCATCTATGAGGGCCCGGAACGCACGTTTGACGCCGAATATCAGGACACGGACGTCTTCGACCTCGTCAAATGGTTCGTCGTGGCCCGCAACACGGCCGGACGCAGCGCCGACGGCGTGGTCAAGACGGCCACGGGCTATCCGCTGACGCTCCCCTATCGCGAGACATTCGCCATGGGAGCCGTCAAGACCAGCATCTGGACGGAGCAGAGCGGCATGCGCTCATGGCATCCCTCCACTGAGGATGCGGTATCGACTGACGCCGGCGCACTGCTCTTCGTGCCCTACGCGGACGGCGACCGCAGCAACTATAACACCCAGCGGCTCACCTTCGCCGGCGTGCGTCTGCCACGGCTGTCGTTCTGGTATAAGCTGGAGGGCGGCATGCTGCAAGTGAAGGCCTGGCAGCCCGACGGCAGCGAGACGGTACTTTACCACCAGCAAAGTGCCGCCGCAACACCCGCGAAGTGGTCCCGCGCCACCGTTGAAGTGCCGCTTCTTAAACAGCAGGCCTATGGCATCGTGAAATTCGAGGCCACGGGCGAGGCCGGCAAGCGCATGTTCATCGACGACGTGCTGATTTGCGACGGCGCCTATACCGACGACATTGACGGCATCGACGACCTGGACGCCCCGGAGCGTTCTTCCTCGTCCATTGACCATTCGGTCTACGACCTGCAGGGCCGCCGCGTCGCAATGCCTGCGAAGGGACTATATATAAAGAACGGAAAGAAAATCATCAAGTAAACCGAACACTATGAAGACGACATACACACTCCACACCGCACGCTATTCGCAACGCTTAGCACTCTGCGCCCTGTTCATTCTTCATTGCACCTTGTCCCAGGCCCTGCCCCGCACCGAGGCCCAGATGAAACAGGCCGCCGCCCAGGCCCTCGCCGCCGCCGGTGCGCAACCGGTCTCCCCCGCTGCCGGTGCGCAGCACGGTTTAGCCGCGCCTGCCCGCAGCCAGGGCCGGATGATGACGCTGGAGCGCCGCTCCCACCTGAGCGTCATGGGCTATGCCGATGGCGGTTTTGACATCGTCACTATCGACGACATGCTGCCCGCCGTCGTAGGCTACAGCGCCAAGCGATCTTCCAACGAAAACCTCGCCGACGGTTTCAAGTGGTGGCTGGAAGCCATGAGCGAGGCCGCCGACTACTACGTAAAGAACGGACAGCCTGCCCGCATCGTGCGGCCTGACACCGACAAGGTGCTGCCCTTTGTCCGCCCGCTGCTCTCCACCGAATGGGGACAGGAGGAGCCCTTCAACAATGCCTGTCCGCTGCTGCCTGACGACGAGTTCTATCCGCGCCATTGCGTCGTGGGCTGTGTAGCCACGGCGACGGCACAGATTCTGAACTATCACAAGTATCCCGAGACAGGACAGGGCACAACAACCCTGCAGGTGCCCTTCGGCGACCCCCTCGGCACCACCTACAGCTTTGATTTCTCCACCTGTCATTTCGACTGGCCCAACATGCGCAACACCTACACCGTGGGCAACTACACCGACGCCGAGGCCAAGGCCGTGGCCAACCTGTCGCACGCCATGGGCATGATGGCCCAGATGCAATACGGCATCGGTTTCTCCGGCGCCATCAGCGACGACGCAGCCAACGGCCTGCGCGACTACTTCGGCATCAGCACCGCCACCTACTATGCCCGCAGCGACATCTTCGGCTTCGGCGACAACTACTCGGAGCAGGAGTGGTGCGGCATGGTGTTCCAGGAACTGAGCAACGTGGGACCCGTCTATTACGCCGGGGCCGACGCCAGCGACCAGGGCGGTCATGCCTTTGTCGTCGACGGCTATAATGCCGACGGACTGGTGCACGTCAACTGGGGCTGGCACGGCCGTTTCGACGGTTACTACGACATCAGCCTGCTGAATCCGCGTATCTACACCTTTTCCAAGCAACAGGAAATCATCTTAGGCATCTGTCCGCCACAGAAGGCCAAGGGCATGACGGAGGTCATCACCGTCGACGAGGCCGGCACGCTGGGCGCTGAACTGGAAGCCGTAAAGACCATGTTGGGCGATGCCGCCCGCATCAGTGCCATGAAAGTGCAAGGGCCGCTGAATGCCAACGACCTGCATGCCCTGGCCGTGATGCAGGAGCTGAGCACCATCGACCTGAGCGGTGCGACGCTTGAGGGCGACCTCCTGCCGCCTCACGCTTTCTACGGCTGTGCCAACCTGCGCACCCTGCTGCTGCCAGAGAGCATGCGCTACTATGGCGACGGTGCCCTGGCCGGATGTTCCAACCTGAACCAGCTCAGCATACCAGAGGGCAACGGACAGGGCTACGTCATGCAGGGCGGCGTCATCTATTCGCCCGACATGACCGAGGTCATCGCCGTTCTGCCCACCGCCCCTGACACGGTCAGCGTGGCCGACGGCGTCACCCGTCTGCACGACCATGCCTTTGAGGGCTGCAAGTATGTGCGCATCGTCACCCTGCCCCGTTCGCTCGACGCCATGGGCGAGCGTGCCCTGGCCGACGTGCTCATCCTGCGCGAGCTCCACATGCAGGGTTCCCTGCCCGCCGAGGTCAGCGCCAGCACCTTCGAGGGTGTCGACCCGGGCTTCCTGAAGCTTATGATTCCCGCTGGCAGCCGTCAGGCCTATCAGCAGGCCAAGGGCTGGAGCGACCTCTTCCGCAGCGACAACGTCTACGAGGTGGGCACGATGATACGGGCCCGCGACATCACCCGTGCCTACGGTGAGGAGGTCAGCGAATACTATTATGAGATTGTCGGCGAGCGCGTCAAGGGTCTGCCGCTGCTCACCTGCGAGGCCACGAAGGATTCGCCCGCCGGACAGTATCCCATCGAGGTGACAAGGGGTACCGTCGAGGGCGACAACATCGAACTGGTCAACGGCACACTCACCATCGTGGGCGGTCCCCTGGGCGTCAACGACCTGCCGCAGCCGACCGCCACCGACGAGCCGACCTTCAACCTCGGCTACTGCGGGGGTGAGGTGGCCACACCGTCGTCGTGGGGCGGCAAGGGCAACGGCTACACGTCGGCTGCCATCTTCATCCCGGCCTCAACACTCGCCGGGATGGCCGGAGCACAGCTAAAAGCCGTCCGCGTAGGACTGGCCACCCGTCTGAACATCGACGAGCTGAGCGTCTGGGTGCGGGCCGCCCTCGACGGTGACAACCTGGCCGGCGGGGTGCGCAACC
>JAEEGL012472485.1_pt1 | contig 10192 bp, 9 predicted proteins | sample 9134231 | NCBI WGS metagenome assembly JAEEGL01 (sample SAMN16246548, study PRJNA631951) | gut metagenome | biome: gut microbiome; feature: rumen; material: fiber-attached | host: Bos | place: Iran: Karaj | collected 2018-10
AGACCGCAAGCATTCAGGAAGACCTCGAAGAGGCGATCGCAAACGCGAGCGGCGCGACCGAGGACGCTGCAGAGGCCCTGCGCGAGCTTGAGGCCGCGCACGAGGAAGCGCAGGCCGCGATGGAGAACTATGACCAGGTCCTTATGTCCGGTACGGACGACCTGGGCGAGCTCGAGGCCGCGGCTGAAAGAGCGATGCATGCCGCGGAGCGCCTGGCCGAAGCGAACGGCAAAGCCGCCGATGCGACGGCGGACCTGGGCCGGGAGTCCGATAAAGCCGGAGACGCGATGGAGGACACCGGCAAAGCCGGCGTCAGCGCCTTCGAGGCGATCGGCAACACTCTGATCGGCGCGGCGATCGCGAAGACCCTCAAAGAAGCGGCGAGCGCGGCGTACGAGCTAACCGACGCATTCAGCGAGGCCGAGAGCGTGATCGTCCTTGCGACCGGCGCCTCCGGCGAGGCCCTTGACAGCTTGAGCGCGAGCATGTCGCGCGTGTACGCGACCTCGAAGACCGGCTCGCTCAACGATACGGCCTCCGCGATCGGCGAGATCAACACCCGCCTCGGTTATACCGGGCAGAAGCTCGAAGAGACGACGAGTCTCTTCCTCGACTTCACTGCCGTAACAGGCGGCCAGGTCGCCGGCAACGTGCGAAGCGTTACGCAGCTCATGAAGCAATGGGACGTCGGCGCGGAGCACCTTGAGGAGACCCTGGACAAACTGACCTACGCAGGCCAGGCGAGCGGGATCGGCGTTGACAGTCTGACCTCGCAGCTTACCTCCAACAAGGCGGTCCTCGACGAGCTGGGCTTCTCCCTGGACGAGAGCATCGCGCTCTTCTCGCAATTCGAGCTGAACGGCACGCAGGCCGCGTCCGTTATGACCGGCTTCCGTACGGCGATCAACAACGGCACGATCTCCTCTCTGGAGGACCTCAACGAGATTTTCGACCAGATCGCGAAGGGCGAGATCAGCGCGGCGGACGCCGGCGACATCTTCGGCGGCCGCGCCGGTACGACGATCGTCAATGCCGTTCGCAATGGGACTTTCGCCCTCGACGGCATGGTCTCCGCGCTGGAGCAGACACAGGGCGCGACGGTCAAGACCGCCGAGACCGCGCAGACGCTCGGGCAGAAGTGGGAGCAGGCCGGCAACAACATCGAGACCGCCTTCACTTCGGCAATCGAGCCGACGCTCTCGAAGGCCTCCTCCGGGCTCGCCAATATCGCGAACAAGGTCGGCACTTTCCTCAATGAGCACCCCATGGTCACGAAGGCGATCACCGCGGTCGGCGTCGGCGTCGGCGTGGTAGCGGTAGGGATCGCAGGCGTCGCGGCCTCGTCCCTCGCGGCCATTCCTGCGGTCGCCGCTTTCGGTACCGCGCTTCATGCGGCTATGGGTCCGATCGGTTGGGTCGCTGCCGGTATTGCGGCCGTTACGGCGGCTGTGCTGCTGCTATCTGACGCTTTTGAGGACAGTGAAGCGGAATACCGCTCCTGGACTGAGTCCACCCGCGAGCAATACGACGCTATTCAGGACCTGACCGCCGAATACGACAATCTTGTCGAGGCCGGGCAGGGCGAGTCTGAGCAGGCGCAGTATCTCAAATGGCGGATCGATGACCTCACAAAGAGCTTTGAGGACGGCAAGCAGACCCTCGAGGATTATATCAAGGAATGCGATACCCTGGCTGACAGCATCGAAGACACTCTTGCCTCCAATCGCGAGGCCTATAACGAGATCAGCAAGGACGAGGGCACGACTCTCGCGCTTGTGCATCGGCTGGAAGAGCTTGCGGCGCAGACGGATAAGACCGTCGGCACGCAAGAGGAGATGAAGGCCATTATCGCGGAGCTGAACGAGACAGTTCCCGATCTTGCGCTTAGCTATGAGGACGTCGCCGGCGGAGCTGTCGACTTTGCGACCGCTATTGAGAACGTCGTCAAAGCCCAAGCCATGATGCAGAAGTACGAGGCCGCCCAGCAGGGCATGGTCGATGCCTATGTCGCAAAGACCGATGCCGCCGAGCAGCTCGAAGACGCGCTTGAGCAGCAGGCAATCGCGCAAGAGCGCTACAATAAGGCCAAAGCGGCATATGACGCTTCCGCCGACTACCATGGCAATTATGAAAAACACGGCTCGGCTGAGACTGCGGAGCTCAAGGCCGCAGAGAAGGCCCTGAATGAGTATAACGCTGAGGTCGAGCGGTTTACACAGCTCGAAGCGGACGCGGATCGCGAGTACAACAATTACCTTTCTGATCTCGAAGAGTTTCATAATGCCATGGAAGAGGCGAAGCAGGCGCAAGAGGAAGCTGCCGAAACGCAGATGACCTTTAAGGACGCAGTCGGCACGGCTTTGGGGAGCGTCCAGGAAGACCTTGACACGCTTTGCAGCGAATACGACGAGGCCTATAACCGGGCTCGGGCCAGCATTGACGGCCAGATCGGTCTCTTCGAGAAGATGGAGACTAAGACCGATACGACCGTCCAGCAGATGCAGGACGCTTTTGCGAGCCAGCTCGAATACCTCGCCCGGTACACCGAAAACCTCCACAAGGCCGCGGAGTACGGCCTCGACGACGGCCTGATCGCTTCGCTCAGCGACGGCAGCACGGAGAGCGCTGGCTACATCGACACGATCATCAAGAACATCGAAGAGCTCGGCGCCGGAAGCGACGCGGCCGAGGCCTTTGTCAAGGACTTCAATGCTTCCTTCAACGAAGTCGAGCAGGCCAAGAACAACTTCGCGAAGACGGTCGCCGAAATGGAGACCGACTTCAACGCTCGAATGGAGGAGATTGAAGGCCGTCTGACCGACGCGATCGGCGAGCTCAATCAGGAAGAGGACGCCGCGGCGGCAGCGCAGGCGACCGTCGAGGCCTACACTCAGGCGATCCTTGACGGCGCGGACGGCGCGGCAGCGGCCGCTCGCGCAGTCTCCTCCGGCGTGGCCGCCGCTTTCTGGTCCGGCTTTAATAGCGGAGCGCCCGGCTACGACCTGAGCGGGTACGTGTTCGGCGTGCCGGCGCATGCCGGAGGCACGACTGACGCTGAGGATGCTTTCGTCGCAGGCGATGAGGGCCCGGAGCTCGTCATCGGTCATCGCGGCGCGACCGTGTTCCCCGCGGACGAGACTGAGAAGATCGTCCAGGCCGTGTCCGAGTATTCGACCTACAACAACGGCAATACGGTCGTCTATGCCGCGCCCGAGTCCGCGAGCGATGCGGACGCGCGCGAGACGGGCAGCGAGGCCGGCGTCAAGAAGATCGTGCTCGCGCTGGAAGGCAAGGGCAGCATTGAGGTCGGCGGCTCTGGCGGCGCAAGCACCGAGCAGGTTGTCGCGGTCCTTTATGATTACCTCAAGCCCGTGCTGGCCGAAATCCTGAGCGAGGAAATCTTCGAGGAGGGAGACGGAAGCTATGAATACTAACTACCAAATGTGGATCACCTGGAATGCGGAGGCCGAAAAGCTCCGCATTCCGGTCCTCCCGGAAAAGTTCAACGTGTCGATCGGCAGCAGCAATATGAAGGTCGACATCGCAGGCCTCGGCGAGATCACGATTAAGCAGTCCCGGCCGGCGTATCAGTTTTCCTTCTCCAGCTTCTTCCCCGCAGGGCGTTTCCCCGGCCTCAGCGTCGGCACGCCGCCCAGCCCGCTCTCCTGCGTCGCCAAGCTCAAGAAATGGCTGGAGAGCGATAAGCCGGTCCACCTCATCATCACCAACGTGGGCGTCAACGTCTATTGCACGATAGAGAAGTTCACCTACTACGAGGAGGGTGGCGACGTCGGCACGATTCACTACACGCTGACCCTCAAGGAATATCGCGAGGTTACGGTCCGTACCGTCACCGTTACTGTCGAGCCGGAGAAAGAGGAGACGGAAGCGGTCGTCGAGCCCCAGGAAGAGCGGGTCGACAATACCGTTCCTCCGCAGACCTATACCGTCAAGAGCGGGGATTGCCTCTGGCTGATCGCGCAGAAGTTTTGGGGCAACGGCTCGCGCTGGGAGGAAATCTACTATGCGAACACCTCAGTCATCGACCCGCACAAAGGCGGTCATCAGATGATCTGGCCCGGCGACGTGCTGACGATCCCGGCATGATGGGAGGTCGGACATGGGAAAAATCAACCTGACGATCTACCCGACGGCCGGAGGCAACGGAAAGGACATCTCGCAGCTCGTCAGCTCGATCAAGTGGGGCGGCCGTAAAGGAAGCCCCGCTCGTACTATCAGCATTACGCTCCTGGACGACGACGGCTATAAGCACGCCCGGAGCGGGATCGACATCGAGGAGGGCTGGCAGGCGATCTTTACCTACGACGGCAAGGAACTCTTCCGCGGCATCTTTATGACGCAAGGCCAAAGCGAGAAAAAGACCGCCGACTTCAAGGCCTACGACCTTGGCATTTACCTCAGCAACAACCGGGACACTTTCGTCTATGAGAACATGACCGCCGATGCAATCTTCAAAGACGTCTGCAACCGCTTCGGCATTCCCATCGGCGACGTCGCGGCCTGCAGCTACATCATTCCCGACCTGACGAAAAAGAAGACGACCGGCTGGGACGCTATCGAGGACGCCCTGAGCTTGGAGTTCGACAACACCGGCAACCGCTTCTACGTTATCAGTGAGAAGGGCAAGCTCTGCCTCCGAAAGCGGCAGGACAACATTTTGCAATGGGTCCTGGAAGTCGGCGTGAACGTGTCGAAGTACAAGCTGACGAAATCAATCGAGAACGTGAAGACGAGGATCAAGCTCCTCAGCGACGAGGGCACCGTCCTGGCAGAGGCGGGGGACGATGCCCTCGAGGCGAAGATCGGTATCATGCAGGACGTCGAAACGCCTGACGAGACGCTGAACGCCGCGCAGCTTACGACCCTTGCGAAGACGCTTCTCGCGACGAAGAAAGTTCCCAATCGGAAGCTGACCCTCAGCAACGTCCTCGGCCTGACCGAAGTCGTCTCCGGCGTCGGCGCCTTCATCATCGTCCCGCATATCGACGTCAGCCGGACGCTTTACGTGGACTCCGACGCCCATACCTTCAAGGACCAGGCGCATACCATGACCCTCCAAATGTCCTGGGCGAACGACGTCAGCGAGACCGCCCCAGAAGAAGAGAAGGCCGAGGAGGAGAAGGAGTACAACGTCGGCGACGTCGTGGACTTCTTCGGTGGCTATCACTACGTGAGCAGCGTCGCGAGCACGCCGGTGGGCGGAATGCGCTCGGCCGGCAAGGCGAGGATCGCCTACAAGAATCCCGGCTCGGCCCACCCCTGGTCTCTGATCGGCGGCGCGTACAACGACCTTGAGGGCAACTGCAACGTCTATGGCTGGGTCGACGAGGGCACGTTCAGTTAGGAGGCGAACGCTATGGATAAGAATAACGGCGCGGGGACGGGCACGAGCTTGAAGGCCCTGTTTCAGGGCATGGCTCCCGAGGGCCCCGAGCTGATGATCGGGAAGGTGATTCAGGCCTCTCCGCTGAAGATTCAGATGCTCAATGACGAGAAGCTCGTTATCAACGAGCGGATCACCGTCGTCCCCTGGCATCTCACGGATTATACGACCAAGGCGACCTTCGAGGTCGGCACGGGCGGCATCGCTTCTTACACCGAGGGCGACGGCAAGCACTCCCACGGGAGCTGCGGTCTCGGCGGCGGGCACAGCGGCGACGGAACGCATACGCATCACCTCGTCAGCTTTAAGGTGACGAGCGGCACGATCACGGTCCACAACGCCCTGAAGGTCGGCGATCAGGTCCACGTCCTCGCGCTGAACAGCGGCAAGCTCTACTACGTTTTGGATAAGGTGGCGACATAATGGCTTCTGTTTTTATCCCGATCCCCGTGGACACCGTAAAGACCGCGGAGGAGCGGCCCAGCAAAACCTATAAGCTCGACCTCGACCGCGGCAGGATTGCGGGCTACGTCGACGGGCAGGAGGCGGTCCGCCAGGCGATCCGAAAGGTCCTCCTGACGCCTCGCTTCAAATGCCTGATCTACGATCACCAATACGGGACCGAAGTCGAGGACGCGGTCACGGTCAACGACGCGACGAGGGAATACACCGAGGCCGTCGTTCCGGACTTTGTCAAGGACGCGCTCAAGCCAGACACGCGGGTCCTGGACGTCTACGACTTCACCTTCGAGTTTACGGACGAGAAGGCCTATATCAGCTTCGTCGCCGACACCATTTTCGGCAGAGTAAGCATTGAGGAGGTTATCGAATAATGTTTGAAGCAAAAACCTACGACGCCTTGCTGGCGGAGGTCCTTGCGGCCGCACCCGCCGGGATCGATACCCGGCAAGGCAGCATTTTTTATGACGCGGTCTCCGGCATCCTCCTCCAGATCGCGAAAATGTACGCGGACCTCGACCAAATCTTCGAGCTCGTGTTCATCATCACGGCCTCCGGCGAATACCTCGACCTAAGAGCGAACGAGTACGGCCTCTCCCGCAAGCCCGCGGGCAAGGCCGTTTTCAGTCTGACCTATACCGGCACGCAGCCGCCGGTGGGCGCCCGCTTTTTCCACGGGGACACGCGCCTCTACTTTGTCGTTACGGCCGATGGCGAGGGCAACCTCTACCTGACGGCGGAAGTCGCGGGCACCGGTCCCGACGAGATCGAGGTCGGCGATCCTGCCGTTCCCGTGAACACGATTGACGGACTGACGGCCGCGAGCTTTGGCGCGGTCTACCGTGCCGGCTCCGAGGAAGAGAGCGACGACGACCTCCGCGAGCGAATTCAGAACAAGATCAGCGGCCCCGCCGAGAATGGGAACAAGCAGCACTATAAGCTCTGGTGCGAGAGTCGGGCCAATGTCGCAATGGCTCGGATCACGCCTCTTTGGAATGGCCCGAACACCGTCAAGGCGGTCTTGATCGGCAACGACGGCCTCGGCTGCGACAGCGATACCGTGGCCGACGTCCAGGAGTACGTCGACCCAAACGATGCGGGGACGACGGTCACGATCGACGGCAAGACCTACAACGTCGGGGACGGCCTCGGCGAAGGCGTCGCCAACCTGGGCGCGCATTTCACGGCCGTGGCCGCCAGCGACGTTCTGATCGCAGTCTCGTTCACCGCCGAGCTCGCGACCGGTGCGACGGTCGACGACGCAAAGTCCGAGGCCGCTACGGCGATCACTAAATACTTCAAGGACCTGGTCCTCGAGAACGACGACCCCGCAAATATCGTGATTCGCGTGTCTGCGATCGGCGCGGTCATCGCCGGACTGGAGAGCGTGCTGGATTACAGCAACCTGGCGCTGAACGGCGCGACCTCGAATATCTCGCCCGGCGCGGACGAAGTTCCGAAGCTGAATGGGGTGACGGTCAATGTTTGAGCTTTTCCGCGATCCCTATTGGCCAACGTCGTATGACGAGCTGATTACCTTCTACCCTCGCTTTTATCGGGACGTCTACGAGATGACCGAAATCCTCAAGACCGAGGGCGGGCTTCTCGACGACACGATCGACGGGGCGAAGGCCATGCTCGCCAACCTCTTCATTGATACGGCGGACGAGCCCACGATCCGAGCTCTGGAAAAGTGGATCGGTATCTCCCTCTACACCTCGCGGACTCTGGAGGAGCGCCGGCGCTTTGTGCGGGCCTTCTTCACCGGCTTCGGTACCGTGTCCGCGACCGCGATCGAGGAGACCATTCGCGCGTACACGGGCGCGGACGTGAAGTGTCGCTTCGAGCCCTTCGACGAGACGGGCAACAATCGGCTCTATATCTACTTCGACCGCGGCGAGGAGACGACGCTCTACTACAGCGACATTATTCAAATCCTCGACCGCATGATCCCCGCGCATATCACCTATACGGCTTACGTGACCTACCGATACCCCGTCGGAGTCGAGCGCAAGCGAGTTTACTACAGGTACGGCTACGAGTTCGCCGGCACTAAGCCGGAGACTGTTCTGCTGGCCGCGAATCTTGAAATTGACGCTGTTACCGAAGCGACTCCCATTCGGTACGACGTTGATTATATTCCGTGCGGCACGATCGCGGCCCACAGTTAGGAGGTGAAGAGCAATGGCATTCTGGACAAGCGCGTTCCTCGCGAAAAGGCGGGCCGAATGGCTGCGCCGGATCGACAAGATTCAGTATTACGCCGGCGGGACCTGGTACGACGCTCTGATTACGAGCAAGACGATCGAAGGCGACACCCTCAAGATCGTTTCGCAGACGGTCGATAACCTGGCCCTGACGATCACGAGCGTCCGCCTGCTGGACACGGACGGCGACGTCGCCGGCCAGGAGAGCGAGAGCATCACGAAGCTGGCTACGCAGGGCGTCATTACCCTTTGGGAGTTCCCGCTCTATGAAATCACTACGTAGTAGGAGGTGAAAACCGCATGTACGACATTCTGACCTGGCTCGACCACGCAATCACCCCGGACAAGACCTACACCCTGACGGATAACGGCGACGGCACCGTGACCCTCATTCCGTACGGCACCGTTATTCAGCAGGGCACCAACCTCAGCGCCGGCAACTTCAACCGCATGGAGTTCGGTATTCTGGACGCCGGCCTCGCGGCCGCGATCCTGGGCTTTGGCAATCTGCAGCAGCAGCGGCAGAACGACGAGCACTTCACGCTCATGGACAGCGAGGTCCTCGGCGAGACCAAGACCGTGACGCTGACCAACTCCGCAAAGTTCCCCTTCAACAGCACGATGGACAACCCGACCACCGTGTCTCTGTCGACCACCCGCAAGAATCTGTATTACACGGTCGAGGCAGAAGTTACGGCGCATACCGGCGAAGTGGGCTCGATTCACATCACCGACAAGGCCCTGAACGGCTTTAAGGTGAGCTTCGACGGCAGCGCTACGAGCGTCACCTTGACCCTGAGAATTAAAGGAGGCATGACCTAAATGGCAAACAATCAGCACGACGTGCAGGTCGTGGAGAAGAACGAGGGCACCAAGATCGCCTTCGAGCAGAACGGCGTCCGCCTCTACTTCGGCGACGACGACATCATGATCCGCTGCGACAACCGGCAGCGCGACATTCCCGTTACCGTCGACGTGTGCGCCGACGATAACAACAACCTGGTGATCGGCGTCGGCCCCGGCCGCTACTACGTCGCCCAGGTCGGCATTCCCGCGGCCGAGTACATCGAGGTCGAAGACGAGGAAGGCGCCCATCTTGAGCGCGTCCCGCTCGATATGGCCGACGTCGTCGTTACTCTCTGGAGCATCGACGATCTGACGCCTACCACTTAATAAGGAGGAACAGCAATGTCTAACTTCGACTACGCCGGCCTGGCCCTCAAGATGGTCGCCCCGGCGAACAAGCTCATCACCGACGACAAAGGCCTTCCCGGCGCGTACGTCTACCGGGCCAAGAAGATGCTCAGCGAGCTCTTTACCGGCGGTGACGCCAGCATCGTCCACCCCGCTTTCGTGATCGACGGCGTCACGAAAGACGGCATCTACTTCGGCAAGTTCCAGGGCAAGAGCCACAACAACCGCATCTACTCCCTGCCGGGCGAGGACCCGACGGCGAGCATCTCCCTCGACACCTATGTCACCTACTGCCGGAACAAGGGTGCTGGCCACCACTGCATCACTGCGGCAGAGTGGGCCTTCCTGGCGCTCCTGGCGAAGAAGAACGGGACGCAGCCCAAGGGCAATAACAACTACGGCAAAGACTCCACCGAGAGCTCCGTAGTCGCGATCCCGACGTATTACGCCAGCGGCAGCATTGCCAGGGTCGCTACCGGCACCGGCCCCCTGACCTGGTCCGACACCGGGACGATGGAGGGCATCTGGGACCTGAACGGCAACGTCTGGGAATGGATCGCCGGCATCCGCCTCGTCAAGGGCGAGCTGCAGGTTATTCCGTATAACAACGCGGCTATGGCCGACGTCGACATGGGCGCCAGCTCCAACGCCTGGAAGGCGATCAATGCCGAAGCGACCAGCTACAGCGATCTCTTCATCACGCCCAACGGCTCCGGCACGACTTCCGGCAGCGTCAAACTGGATTACGTGTCGAGCCATTGGCAGTGGCAGAAAGCCGCGATCACGAGCCAGAGCGACTCCTCCAGAAATGCCGCTTTCGCCAGCACGACCATGAACGGCTTGAGTGCCTTCGCCCAGCAGTACATGATCTCCATGGCCCTGGCCCCGATCTCCGGCGATACGGACTACGGCGGGGACTACTTCTACG
>JAEEGL012855036.1_pt1 | contig 10192 bp, 9 predicted proteins | sample 9134231 | NCBI WGS metagenome assembly JAEEGL01 (sample SAMN16246548, study PRJNA631951) | gut metagenome | biome: gut microbiome; feature: rumen; material: fiber-attached | host: Bos | place: Iran: Karaj | collected 2018-10
AACCAACTTCCTCTTCTAGTAATTTTATTTGATATGAAAATGTAGGCTGGCTTACAAACATATTCTCAGCCCCTCTTGAAAAGCTTTCTGTATGAGCTAGTTCTATACAATAATCAATCTGCTTTGTTGTCATATTGCACCTCTGATATTTAAAAATTAAATCAATTATCTAATGTTTCTATTGGATATTATAAGTTAAGCGTGAGATAATGTAAATAACAAAAGATAAGACTAATTAAAACATGTAGTTATTAATAGAAATAATAAATGGAGGAAATTAAGATGGCAAAAACATTAATAGCATTTTTTTCAAGAGCTGATGAGAATTATTTTGGCGGCGCAATGAGATATGTAAAGGTTGGCAATACAGAAATCGTGGTTAATCAAATGAAGGAATTAATCGACGCTGATACTTTTAAGATTGAAATGGCAAATCCTTATTCGCCTGTGTATATGACTTGCATTGATGAGGCTAAGAAAGATTTAAGAGAAAATGCTCGTCCAGAGCTTACAAATTATTTAGATAGCATAGATGAATACGACACAATTGTGCTTGCTTATCCAAATTATTGGGGAACATTTCCTATGGCAGTTGCAACTTTCCTTGAAAGATACGATTTTACAGGGAAAAACATTCTTCCTCTTTGCACAAATGAGGGAAGTGGCATGGGCTCTAGCGAGCGTGATGTTAAAAAATATGCTAAGGGCGCAGAGGTGAGAAGTGGTCTTGCAATTACCGGAAGCCAGGCTGCAAATGCAAAGGCTGAAGTAGAAAAGTGGTTTGCTGCAAATGGATTGATGTAAAGAAATAGAGATTGAGGCAAGGTCACAAACCCCGCCCCCTAGGTCCATTTCTGATGAAAAAAGAGCTATAATATAATCATATATTATTTTCTAGGGAATAGTTGGGACAATAATTATGGCAGCAGGGTATTTGTTGAAAGAAGGATTATATGTTGACAGACCACTATCTGATGATGAGATGTGGTCTGCTTTTGCTTACCTTTTTTCCAGCAAGTCTGTTAATGATACCAGTTATAAATTTGGTTTTTTAAAGTCTATACTTGATAATTTGTACAATACTGATGACAAATTGACTTTGACATTTGACCAGCTTTTTTCAAAGTTTGCAGAGATATATTGGAATCTTGTCTTGAAGCATCATATCAGACAGAAGAACCCAGGAAAGTTAAATCGCCAATCTGAGTTGGAAAAGGCACTTATATATGGCAAGGAAAAGTATGGAATACTTGAGGATATTCCATTTGAAAGTCTTTCCAATGAGATGCGGATTGATATAAGCCATAGAGTCAAGATGAAATGCAAGGAAAATGTTGTTGGTGCTCTTTATGCGGATCTGGGCGGATTGTTTTATTCTTTTTCTAAGAGCAGAGAGTGGATTCAAATAAATCCAAGAATGTATGAATTTGTATGCAAGCATAAGGTGGCTATAGAGAAGCTCAACTATTATGAGTGGGCTAAGTTCTTGGAGAAGGTTAATGTCGATAGCGCAGTAGATCATCTGCTCAGTAAGATTGATGAAAGTACTCTTAGAACCAGAAGCAGTCTTGCTTATTACAGAGATATCTTGTTTCAGGAATTTGAGAATAGATGTTTTTACTGTGGAAAGCCTGTTACTAAACAAAGTGTAGAAGTTGATCACTTCATTCCATGGTCATTTATCAAGGATGATCAGATCTGGAATTTTGTCCTTGCTTGCCCTGAGTGTAATAACAGAAAACGCGACAAATTAGCGCGTGAAGACTACCTGATCAAGATTTCAGAGCGCAACGAGGCCTTGTTTGAAAATACAAGGAAATCAGCGGAAGTAGATGCTGGTAAGCGTATAAAAATGATATACAACTGGGCTCAGAAAAATGGCTATAACGAAATCTGGACTCCAAAGAAGATGAGTGTATAAAAATCGTGATTGTATGTAGAACAAATGAGGATTTCCTATGTTAGAACCCGGATTATATGAGCAGGTCATAAATAAACAGATTCAGACAGAACTTCAAGGAACGACAGAAGATATTAAATATGTTGAGAAAATTGACGGTGCAGAAGCTTCAGAAGTATTAGCACGTTACGTCTCTGAGATTGTTCATAAAGCTTTAGACCGTATATCGGAGGACGGAGATCTTACTGCCAAGGTGGAACTAGTTAACAAGGTAGTAGGCCTGATTTCTAATGATGCAAACATGGACGATCTTAAAGATATGGCTGTAGCAGATAGCGCAGAGCAGCTTTTAGCGCTACTGTCTGAGTCTGACCCGATGTATAAGATTGGTCAGAGAAAAGCTAAGGACATCGTACGCCCTGAAACATCAGTTGCTCAGAGTAGCTTGTTTACTGGAGCGACACATGAACCGCAGATGTATTCTGAGCTAAAAAAAGAAATGGAAACAGCAGATCGTATTGATATGCTTGTTTCATTTATCAAATGGAGTGGCCTAAGACTTCTGTTTGATGAGTTAAAGGCATTTGTTGGAAGAGGCGGACAGCTCAGAATCATCACAACTTCATATATGGGAGCAACGGATGTAAAAGCTATTGAGGAACTTAGTAAGCTTGCAAATACTGAAGTACGTATTTCCTATGATACCAAGCGTACTAGGCTTCATGCAAAAGCTTACATCTTTTACCGTAAGACTGGGTTTACCACCGCTTATGTAGGCTCATCAAATATGTCAAATGTAGCTATGTCAAGCGGACTTGAGTGGAATATTAAGGTTACTACCAAGGACATGGCACCTACAATCCAGAAGATAGCTGCAACTTTTGACAGCTATTGGCATTCAACAAATTTTGAGAAGTATACTCAGGATAGTTATGAAAAACTGAAAAAAGCGCTTAAAGCGGAGAGGCATGGAGAGCAGGTTAATAGCTTTGGATTTATCGTTGATGTAAATCCGTATCCATATCAGCAAGAAATTTTGGATAGGCTTGATGCTGAAAGAGTTATCAGGGGCAGGAATAGGAATCTGGTAGTTGCTGCAACGGGTACAGGAAAGACCTTGATAGCAGCTTTTGACTACAGGAGGTTTTGCAAGAGAAATCCTGATAAGCAGAATAGGCTTCTTTTTGTTGTACACAGGGAAGAAATCTTAAGGCAGAGCAGGGAAGTATTCAGAGCAGTTCTGAAAGATCCGAATTTCGGGGAACTATATGTGGGCGGAGAAAAGCCGTCGAGCTTGGATCATCTTTTTGTGTCTATACAGACTGTGGCTTCACAGAAACTATATGAGCTGTTAGCAGAAGATTATTATGATTTTATAGTTGTAGATGAATTCCATCATGCTGCAGCACCTACATATCAGGGACTCTTAAGCTCTTTTAAGCCCAAGATCCTTTTGGGTCTTACTGCTACACCAGAACGTATGGATGGCAAGAATGTTCTGGACTTTTTTGATGGGCGAATTGCTGCAGAGATAAGATTGCCGGAAGCAATAGAAAGAAAGCTTCTGTGCCCGTTCCAGTATTTTGGTGTTTCTGATGATACAGATCTTTCAGAAATAAGATGGGTTCGGGGCGGCTATGATAAGACTGAGCTTAGTAACCTGTATTCTATGAACAGGTCTATTGCTGAGAAGAGAGCTAATCATATCATTAACTCAATATATAAGTATGTAACAGATATGAGCAGTGTGCATGGTCTGGGGTTCTGTGTTTCAATTGAGCATGCCAAGTTTATGAGCGAGTATTTCAATGAGAAAGGCATTCCTTCTATAGCACTTACTTCAGGATCTTCCGACAGTGATAGGGCAAGTGCCAAGGCAAAGCTTTTGTCAGGAGAGATAAAGTTTATCTTTGTTGTAGATCTGTATAACGAGGGAATTGATATACCGGAAGTTGAGACAGTTCTTTTCTTAAGGCCGACAGAGTCTCTTACAGTCTTCCTGCAGCAGCTGGGAAGAGGACTTCGTTTGTCTGAGGGAAAAGAGTGTCTCACAGTCCTTGATTTCATTGGGAAGGCAAACAAGAAGTACAATTTTGAAGAAAAGTTTGCTGCGCTGTTATCTAATACTAATCACAGTGTTCAGTATGAGCTAAAGCATGGATTTACTGCGCTTCCTAAGGGATGTTATGTGCAGCTTGAAAAGAAAGCATCTCAGGTTATTTTAAACAACATACGTCAGTCCTTCGATAGTAAGGCGGGCCTTATATCCAGAATAGAGACTTTCAAAGAGGACAGTGGCTTAGAACTGACGTTAAAGAACTTCTTGCGCTACTACCATATAAATGTTAATAGCATATATTCAAAATACTCTTTTGCAAGACTATGCGCAGAAGCAGGAGTTATTGATAACTTCAGTGAAGAAATAGAAGAGAAGCTGACAAAGGCGTTTTCAAAGTTTATTGCAGTAGATTCTTATAGATGGATCAAGTTTTTACTTGATACTTTGCCAAGACTAAAAGATGTCGATGTTAGTACTCTCCCTATGGTCTATCAGCGCATGATGCAGATGTTCTATGTTACTATATGGCAGAGTACGGTGGAAGATTGGAATGATCCGGAGGTTAGACAGAATTTATCAGAGCTTTGCGATAGCAAATATATGCTTGGAGAGCTCTTGGAGATTCTAAATTATAATCTTGAAAAGATAGATGTTGTAGGCGGAGACGTTGATTTGGGATTTGATTGTCCGCTGGACTTGCATTGTACATATACAAGAGATCAGATCCTTGTTGCCATGGATTTCATGAAACCAAATACAGTACGTGAAGGAACCAAGTGGTTGGAGGATAAGAAAGTTGATGTATTTTTTGTCACCCTGAACAAGTCAGACAAAGATTATTCGCCTACTACTATGTACGAAGACTATTCTATCAACGAAGAGTTTTTCCATTGGCAGAGTCAGAGCACAACATCTGATACATCACCAACTGGACAGAGGTACATAAATCATGTAAAAGAGGGAAGTAAGGTACTACTATTTGTTAGGGAGTTTAAAAAGGATATGGCAGGTGCGGCGCCATATACATATCTGGGAACTGCTAAGTATGTGAGCCATTACGGCAGCAGGCCTATGAGTATTACATGGCATTTGGATAATCCAATACCGGCTAAATATATTAAGAAAACAAGTAAATTGGAAGTTGGATGAGTATGAAAACAGTAAATGTTGTCGCAGCTATAATCTGTGACGATTACAAGAAGAAAACAAAGATATTTGCCTCGCAGCGTGGATATGGGGAGTTTAAGGATGGCTGGGAATTTCCTGGGGGAAAGATTGAGGAAGGTGAGACACCTGAGCAGGCCCTTATTCGTGAGATAAGGGAAGAACTTGGAGCTGAGATTGAAGTACATGATCTGATCGATATTATAGATTATGACTATGAGAAGTTTCACCTTCACATGAATTGCTATTGGGCAACAGTAGTGGGAGGTGAGCTAAAGCTATTAGAACATGAAGCGGCAAAATGGCTTGAGTACAGTGAGCTGAAAAGTGTCGATTGGCTTCCTGCAGACTTGGCGCTCATTCCAAAGATTGCAGCTGGAATGGTAGATAAAAACGTTGAGTATTATAACGAAAATGCTGATTCTTTCTTTGAAGGAAGCGTTGGCGCAAATATGTCTGATGCTAGAAATCAGTTTACATCCTATCTACAGGATAAGGCTCGAATTCTTGATGCAGGATGTGGAAGTGGAAGGGACAGCAAGGCATTTCTTGATGCAGGGTACGATGTAGTAGCTTTTGATGCATCCACTGAGATGTGTAAACGTGCATCGGAGTTAACCGGTAGGAAAGTTATGAACATGCGATTTGAAGATATGTCTTTTACAGGCGAGTTCGACGGTATATGGGCATCTGCAACGCTTCTACATGTACCTATGCCAGAACTTCCTAAGATCATGCAGAAGATGAATGCAGCACTTGTGGATGGCGGAGTAATGTACGCATCTTTTAAATATGGAGATGGAACCAAGATGCGTGGAGAACGCAAGTTTAGTGACTTTAACGAGATGAGTGTTGTTCCACTCTTTGAAAATGCTGGTTTTAAAATACTCACCAACGAAGTAGGACATGATAACAGGCCTGGCAGAGAAAGTGAAATGTGGGTTGAGGTAATAGCATCTAAGACGTAATTATAAAAAAGTGCCAGTCAGTGCGAACTGAGTTATGACTAGAAGACAATAGTGATATTAAAAAAATAGCATCCCTAGGTGCTGGTGAAATGTCGTCACCTATACTGTGGATGCTATTTTTTTACAATTTTTCTACAATAAAGCAGAATAAAGCAGAATAACCTTTTTGTGTGAGATGTGTGTTTTTATTCTCTGAAAATTAAATTTTGCGTAATAAAATTCAAATTTAGATTTCTAAAGATTAAACATGACTTCCGAGTACCGATATGATAGAATTTTACTAGACGCGTCAATGCGGACAGAGAACTGTCTGTTTGTGGTGAAAGGTGAAATTATATGTCTATCTCGTACAACGGATTATGGAAAATGCTCATAGACAGAAATATGTACAAGAAGGATCTTGCAGCTGAGCTAAATATCAGTTCAGCGACTATGGCAAAAATGGGGAAGGGCGAAAGTGTTTCTATGGATGTTATGCAGAGAATATGTGAGTACTTGGATTGTAACATAGGGGACATTATGAGCTTTGAAAAAGACACTAAGGAAGAGAAGGTAGATTGACATGGAATATAACGCTAACCTATGAGATAGTATCAAAAACTATGTGCAAGAGTAAATTCCGTTTTTGTTATTTTTGGCTTTAAAAACCGGAATTTAAAAATTCACATTACGGAGGCTAACTGCATATCATGATATAATCAGGTTACGAAACGAAAATGAAAAGTTACGCTTCGTAACCTTTTCTATTGCGTAAATTTATGTGCCTGAATATAATCACCTCATCAGAGTCGACTACTGAGAGGTCGGAACCATCATGACGAAGTCATGATTTAATTGTTCCGACCGATATGGCAAGATTACGAAGTAATCGTGCCGATTCATCTTTAAGGTCAGAACCATCATGACGAAGTCATGATTTAATTGTTCTGACCGATATGGCAAGATTACGAAGTAATCGTGCCGATTCATCTTAATGGTCGGAACCATCATGACGAAGTCGTGATTTAATTGTTCCGACCGATATGGCAAGATTACGAAGTAATCGTGCCGATTCCTTAAAGGAGAGCTAACAAAATGGATGAAAAAGATAAGCAGATTTTGAATTTGATCAAAGGCAATGCTCGTATGAGCTATCAGGAAATTGGTGATGCACTGGGCATTTCAAGAGTTGCAGCCAAGAAGAGGGTCACAAAGCTTGAGAGTGAGGGAATCATCCGTCAGTACAACACCTACATAAGGCGCGATGATGAGATCACAATGTTGATTGATATTATCACAACACCTGATGGCTTTGACCGAGTGCTGGATTATGTGGCAACAAGAACTGAGGACGTGAGACAGATCTTTACCACTATGAAAGAACATCATATTCACATTGTCGCTGTATCTACTTCATCCCAGAAGATCAATTACATGGCTAAGATAATCAAGAAGGCTTGCATAAATGATATTGAAGAATATCATGCTCGCACAGTCCGTGAGATTATCAAGGATGTATACGGAGGAATTGAATATGAGCGAAAACAAAAGTCAGGCTCTGTCACAGATAATTGAGCAGATAACCGGAGATCACGTATATGAGAAGAAAGGCAGCAGGTTCTTTTTCAAGATATATCTTAATTCTCAGATGAGTGAGACACCGATTGAATCTTTAGAGCTGGGGGTGAGAGCCTATAACAGTTTGAAAAGAGCTGGTTACAGCACTATTGGAGAACTGGCAGAGGCAATCGCTTCCGGAACGGAAATCAGCAAGATTAGAAACTGCGGCACCAAGAGCTGCAGAGAAATAATGGAGAAGCTCTTTTTATACCAGTACAGCGCACTTCCCAAGGAAAAGAGAGCAAAGTACATCATGGAAGTAGTGCAGATGAATGCAGAGAGAAAGAACTAAGGGAGGGCTTTACTATGGCAATTAAAGGAGCAGTTCTTGGAGATATATTGGGAGCTCAGTACGAGTTCGACAGGCCAAAGAATCTGGATTGGGAGCATGTAGCTCTTTTGTCTGATCAGGGAGTTGGCTTCACGGATGATTCTGTAATGAGCCTTGCTATTAAGAAGGCCCTTGTAGAGGGTAAAGATCTAGTTGAGACCATGGTGAGTGTTGGACGAGAGTATACTTTCTGTGGCTATGGCGGACGGTTTTATAACTGGATCAATGGTGAGAGCCACGAGCCCTATAATAGCTGGGGAAATGGTTCTGCCATGAGGGTGTCTTTTGTTGGAGAGTACTATGAGAATTTTGAGGAAATGCAGCGTGTAGCTGAGGCTACGGCAGCAGTTTCCCACAATCATCCTGAAGGAATAAAGGGAGCTGTTGTAACTGCAACCTGCGTCTGGATGGCTGGGCACGGTAAGAGTAAGCAGGAGATTTACGATTATGTGCTAGAGCAGTATCCAAAGGAAGATTACGAGTACAGCATTGGCTATAGCCTTGATGAGATCAGGCCGCGCTATGTGTGGACTGAGAGTTGCCAGGGATCAGTTCCTGCGGCTATGAGATGTTTTTATGAGAGCAGAGACTACGAGTCATTCCTTAGAAATGTCTTTTCCCTGGAATGTGATTCTGATACCTTCGGAGCAATTGCTGGAGGTGTGGCAGAGGAATTCTATAAGGGATTCGGTAATATCGATGCTGAGGGGCTACTCAAGACATATTTGACTCCGGATCTTTATGAAATTTTGGTGATGTGATGGCCCCTTTTTTGTAGGCCAGGACTGGCTTCGCGGATAGAGGGAGTTTTATTACCCACCTTATCGTATAGGCTGTAAATGTAAGGTAAATGTGAGGACAGAAAGTTATTTCACAGAAATAGAAAAATAACTCATCTGAAATCACAAAAGAAAATATTTTTGAAAATGGGTTGAGGTTTTATGATTGAGATACAATAACACAAACTCACCCAAGAGGGACATTACCATGAAGAAGATAATGCATATTATATTTGTAATGCTTGTAACTGCTACATTTGTTTTAGGTAATCCGATAACTGCAACGGCAAAGGGAACAAGCAAATGTAGCGTAACTGGATGCACACATAATGCTGATGAAGGCTGTTTGTACTGCTTCGCTCATAGATGTCATCATGGCACCTGCACAAGTAAGAGAATGAAGGACTATTCTTATTGCAGTGCTCATAAATGTGCGGTGAGTACTTGTCATATGGATGTGGATGGAACAAGTAAGTATTGTAAGGATCACAAGCAGTCTTACACAAGCACAAATAGTACATCCAAGTCATCTTCATATAAAAAGAGTGGAACAAGCAAGAAGACGACAAGCTCAAGCTCTAGTAAGAGCAAGTCTAAGAGTACATATGGCAACAAATCAAAAAGCTCAAGCCGCAAGAAGTATGATTCATACGATGTTTATAACTATAAATCAGCTCAGGACTTCGCAGATGATAAGTACGAAGAGTTCTACGATTACGAAGATGACTACGAGGACGAAGACGAGGCTTACGATGCTGCAGTAGATTACTGGAATGATTACAACGACTAAAACTAATAAAGTAGTGGTAGGAAAATGAAAAGCAATGGCCGGGCGCCTCACTTTCTATAATTTTGCCAGGGCTTTTGCTCTGGCTTCAATATTTGGCTATAACGTCGAATGAGAGACTTACCAGAACGGTAGTCTCTCATTTTTTCTTATGAATGCAGGAGACACGACAGCTCCTACATGAAGGTGAGTAAATCATAACATTGTTTCATTGAAAAAAATATGTAAATAAAATTAAATTTGATATCCTTTTAGCCCGTTTAGTGGGGTGGCCTTTGCGATATAATGAATAATAGATATGGAAAAAGTGTTATGGAGAGTTGATGGAGGGGCATTATGGGGAATGGCGCAATAGAATTGGAAAGAACTATATATAATTGGTACCTTGAAGGAGAAGATGCTGCTCCGGAACCTATTTTCAATGTTATAGCGGATGGCTATGAGTATGACTTGCAGATGATAGTTCCAATAAAAACTCCTGATAAAATGGTAGAAATGTTGGGTAATCCAGAAGAACTAAAACCTGGAGATGTCATCACTTCACAAGAAAATATAGGGATAAGCTTTCGACATCTTGTTGTCAATGATAATGGGCAGTATTTTAT
>JAEEGL013097995.1_pt1 | contig 10192 bp, 10 predicted proteins | sample 9134231 | NCBI WGS metagenome assembly JAEEGL01 (sample SAMN16246548, study PRJNA631951) | gut metagenome | biome: gut microbiome; feature: rumen; material: fiber-attached | host: Bos | place: Iran: Karaj | collected 2018-10
ATCACGGATGACTCCGAAATGGAGCTGGAAGACCCAGCCGCTCTTGGCATCCATCTCCGCGACCTCATTGAGGAAGAACGCCTTGAATTGGGCGACTTCCGCAACATCGAGTCTTTCTCCAGAACGCGCCTTGGCGAAGAGCTTCACGGCGACAGCGCGTTCGACCTGCTGGCCGTATGGGATGTAGATGCCGTGGTCGGAGGCGCGGGCACCCAGGCGTTCCATCAAGTCGTGGCCTTTCTGAAGGGCAGTGAAAAAGTCATCTAAGTCGTTAATTTTCATGCACCAGCGGTTTGCCAGATGATCCACGTAGGCATTCCAGGTGGGCTTTTCGATGTTCATCGCGGCATCCGGGCGGAAGGTCGGCCGCACCCTTCCGGCCAGGCGACTGGACGCGAGAGTGACATGGTGTTCCAGCGTGTCAGCCGGATCGTCGGTCGAGCACATCGCCTCCACGTTCATCGCCAAAATCAGCGACTGCGGGCTGCACTCCGGAGTGGCGAGCTTCGCCTGCGCGGCCTGCCAGATCGCCTCGGCGTTCTCCGCGTTAATCTCCAAGTCGATGCCCAGCCGACGTTTCAAATCCAGGTGAATCCACTCGTAAGTGGGATTGCCCGCAAAGAGTTCGAAGACACCGGCCAGTGCCAGCCACTTCGCATGGTTGTCCGCCGTCTTGCCGGTGATGAGTTCCTCTGGAACGCCGCATTTGCGCTCCAATTCCCAGACATAGTGGTCGGTCGCGCCCTCGGCGTCCCAGATGTCGGTGAAACCACGGTCTTCGGCAAGTGCCTTGACATCACAATGGTTATGGGGATCCAGAATCGGCAACTCTGCGATTTCTTCGTAGAGGTCGCGCGCCAGCGGGGAAGTGAGCAGGTAGTTTTCGTCGAGGAATGCCATGTTCGTGTGAATTGGGTATGCCGTGAAAAGGGAATTTGCTTCAATATAGCGGTTTCCACGTGTTCTGGCGGTCTTTGTGACGACACCGCCGCCGGAAATCCAAATCTCCCGAGTCCCTCGACTCTGAGATCCGAGATCCGAGATCCGGCTTTTTCCACCCCTGTCAGGCGTAAGAAAGCCCGCAATGACTTGAAAATCGGGAAAATGGCATTACAGTATGGCTTTTACGGACTTTCCCAAACATTTTCGGTTGAAATAATAAATTCCATTCCAAGGAGTCGTAACAATGTACGCAATCATCAAGACCTCCGGCAAACAGTACAAGGTCGAGCCGGGTCAGGATTTCGATGTCGATCGCATCGCGGGCGACGAGGGTGCGGCCGTTGAGTTCGCAGACGTGCTGGCCATCGTGAAAGACGACAGCACCGTCTTCGGAACCCCCACTGTCGCCGGTGCGAAGGTCACTGCTGAAATCAAGAAGCACTTCCGCGGTCCGAAGCTCATCGTTTTCAAGATGAAGCGCCGCAAGCGCAGCCGTCGCAAGAATGGCCATCGTCAGGAACTCACCCGCGTCACCGTCAAGGAAATCGTTGGTGCCTAGTCGAATGGTTTGATTTTGTTGTCCTGAAAGGCACGGATGCCCTGCGGTTCCCGTGCCTTTTTCTTTATGGCAAAGTAACAAATAGGCGTTATGACTATGCAGAAGAATGCGTGGGATATCCTTCAGGAACGTGGATTCATCTACCAGGCCACGGATGCGGCATCCATCCAGAAGCGTCTCGGCGAGGGCCCCATCACCTTCTATATCGGCTTTGACCCCACCGGCAACAGCCTGCATATTGGTCACCTTCTGCCCATCATGGCAATGCGATGGCTGCAAGCCTGCGGCCATCGGCCACTGGCCCTGGTAGGCGGTGGCACGGCGATGATTGGCGACCCCTCCGGCAAGATGGAGGCGCGCCCGATCATGACCGTCGAGACCATCGATGAGAATGTCCGCTGCCTCCAGTCACAGCTCGCCCGCTTCCTGGATTTCGGCGAAGGCAAGGCGCAGATGGTCAACAACGCCGAATGGCTCCGCGGCCTCAAGTTCCTCGACTTCCTGCGCGACATCGGTTCGCTGTTCAGCGTGAACAAGATGCTCACCGCCGAGTCGGTGAAACTCCGCATGGCCACCGGACTCTCTTTCCTGGAGTTCTCCTACCCCCTGTTGCAGGCTTACGACTTCAATACCCTCTGTGAAAAGTTCGGTTGCCTCTGCGAGTTCGGCGGACAGGACCAGTGGGGAAACATCGTCGCCGGCGTGGACCTGACCCGCCGCCTCCAGCAAAAAGAGGTCTTCGGCGCCACCTTCCCGCTCCTGCTCAAGTCCGACGGCACCAAATTCGGCAAGACCGCCGGCGGAGCCGTGTGGCTCGACGCGAAACGCACTTCGCCCTTCGAGTACTATCAATTCTGGCGAAATGTCGATGACGGCGATGTGCAGAAGCTCCTGGGCTACTTTACCGCCCTGCCGATGGACGAAGTGCGCCGTCTGGGCACCCTCCCCTCCCCGCAGATCAACCGCGCCAAGGAGATTCTCGCCTACGAGGCAACCGCATTGGCGCACGGCGCCGACGAGGCGAAGGCCGCATATCTGGCGGCCGGAACCCAGTTTGGCTTCGCGGACCCCGAAGGTCAGATTGAGACTTCCTCTCCCGTCGCAAAAATCACCGCCGCAGACGCCAATGACGCCATTCCGTCCGTGGACCTCCCCCGCGCGGAACTTGGCGACGGCATTGGGTTGTTGACACTTATGGTCAAGGCCGGTCTCTGCGCATCGAATGGCGACGCACGGCGCCTCATCCTCGGTGGCGGATGCTACATTGGCGAAGAACGCATCTCCGACCCCAAGACAGTCGTCAAACCCGATGACTTCCCGGCCAATGGCGAAATCATGCTCAGGGCCGGCAAAAAGACGCGCAAGCGCATTGTGCTGAAGTAAATTACCGTCCCCGCCGACATCAAGCTCTTAAACCTCCACCTCTAACCTCTAACCTCTAACCTCTAACCTTTTCCGATGAGTAACATCGACCCACGCGCCGCGATTTCCCCTGATGCCCAGCTAGGCGAAAATGTCACCGTCGGACCGTTTGCCGTCATCGGGCCAAAGGTCCAGGTCGGTGACAACTGTGTCATCGGACCGCATGTGAATCTCTCCGGACGCACCACCATCGGGCGCGGCACCAAGATCCATGTCGGCGCGAACATCGGCGACGAGCCGCAGGATCTCCACTACGAGGGGGCGGACTCCTACACCGACATCGGAGAGGAATGCGTCATTCGCGAATATGTCACCATCCACCGCGGAGTCGAGGAGGACTCCCACACCCGCGTGGGCAACCGCGTTATGCTGATGGCCTTTTCACATCTGGGGCACAACTGCCAGCTGGCCGATGACGTGGTGGTGGCCAACGCCTCGCTTCTGGCCGGGCGCGTCGAGGTCGGCTACCACGCCTTTATCAGCGCCCAGGTGATGGTCCACCAGTTCTGCCGCATCGGCACCCTCGCCATGGTCGGCGGAGGCAACGCGATCCTTCAGGACGTGCCGCCCTATTCCCTCGTGCAGTTTGCCGTGGTCCGTGGGCTCAACGCCGTTGGCGTGAGACGCGCCGGATTCTCCGCCGAAACACGCCAGGCGCTCCAGGACGCCATCCATGCGACCTGCTTCGAGGGACTTTCCCGCCCCAACGCCATCGCCAAGATTCGTGGCGAACTCCCACAACTCCCCGAAATCATCGCCTTCGCGGACTTTTTGGAGGGCTCCAAGCGCGGCATCATGCCTGGTCTCGGAACCAAACACAATACCGAAGAATAGCCTTATGGCTCATCTGCCAAAGACAATCCAAGCAATTGGCTTATTGTAAATTGCGAATTATCTGTTATATTATAGAACTTTACCCTTTTGATTTTACTCTTTTCTTCGACGAATGCCCCGCGAAGCCACCATCCAAAGAGAAACCAAGGAGACCAAGGTCGCTGTCCAGCTTAACCTGGACGACGGCCCGGCGGACAATTGTCTCGCCACGGGACTCCCATTCTTCGACCACATGCTCAACGCGATGGCGCGCCACGGGCACTTCGCCCTGAAAATCAACGCCACGGGCGACCTTGAAATCGACCCGCACCACACCATGGAGGACATCGGACTCGCGCTTGGCCAGGCGTTTAAGAACGCCCTTGGCGACAAGCGCGGGATCACTCGATTCGGCAGCGCCGCCATTCCGCTGGACGAGGCGCTCGCACGTGTGGTCATCGACCTCTCCGGACGCCCCTTCCTTGCATGGCGATGCAATTTCCCCGAGGCGATGGCTGGCGGAATCAGCCACCGGCTCTTCCACGAGTTCTTCCAGGCGCTGGCAAACACCGCAGGCATGACACTCCACATTGACCTGCTCGCCGGTGACGAAAACCACCATTGTCTCGAAGCCATCTTCAAGGCCTTCGGCCGTGCCATTCGCATGGCGGTCGCCATCGACCCCGCTTTGGCGGACGAATTGCCGTCCACCAAGGGCGTGCTGGAGTAACTCTTTGGATTCCAAGAATTTTGCGAATGTATAATGCATTCGCTTTGAACCATAGGATTTTTCATCATGGATGCTTTAGAAGCATTGCAAACCTCTCGCCACAGCGCGGCCCATGTCATGGCCGCCGTGATTCAAAAACTCTGGCCCGATGTGAAATTCGACATCGGCCCCGCCACTGCCGACGGCTTCTACTACGACTTCGACATGGAGCACCACCTGGTGCCCGAGGACCTCAAGACCATCGAGACCGCCATGCGCAAGATGATCGGCCAGAAGATCCCCTTCGTGCGCAGTGAAGTCTCCCGTGAAGAGGCACGCAAGTTCTTCGAAGAGAAAGGCCAAATCTACAAGCTCTCGCGTCTGGACGACATTCCAGAGGACGGCGTGATTTCCCTCTATACCTGCGGAGATTTCGTGGACCTGTGCCGCGGACCGCATGTCGAGAACTCCAGCCAAATCGGCGCGGTCAAGCTGCTCGGCATCGCGGGTTCCTACTTCCGCGGCAACGAGAAGAACAAGATGCTCCAGCGCATCTACGGCACCGCCTTCCCCTCCAAGGCCGAACTGGACGCATATCTCCAGCGTGTCGAGGAAGCCAAGAAACGCGACCACCGCAAGATTGGCGTCGAGATGGAGCTCTTCTCCACCCACGAGGAAATCGGCCCCGGATTGATTTGCTGGCACCCCATGGGCGCCCGTATCCGCAATACCATCGAGACCTTCTGGCGCGATGCGCACTACCGGAACGGCTACGAGCTGGTTTACACCCCGCATGTCGGCCGCGCGAACCTCTGGGAAACCTCCGGGCATCTGGGCTTCTATAAGGAGAACATGTACTCTAGCATGGACATTGACGGCGACCCCTACTACGTCAAGCCCATGAACTGCCCCTTCCACATTGAAATCTACAAGACCAAGCCGCGCTCCTACCGCGAGCTGCCCTGCCGCTGGGCCGAATTCGGCACGGTGTACCGTTATGAAAAGGCCGGCGTCCTCCACGGGCTCATGCGAGTCCGCGGCTTCACGCAGGATGATGCGCACATCATCTGCACGCCCGAACAGATCATGGATGAAATCCGCGAGGTCATCCGGTTCTCCATGTACATCTGGAAGTGCTTCGGCTTCAAGGAAATCAAAGCGTACCTCTCCACTCGCCCCGCAAAGGCAGTCGGCGCCCAGGAGAAGTGGGACAAGGCCACTGAGGCACTGCTGGCCGCCATCAAGGCGGAAGGAATGACCTACGAAGTGGACGAGGGCGGCGGAGCCTTCTACGGCCCCAAGATCGACCTCAAGGTCAAGGACGCCATCGGCCGCGAGTGGCAGACCTCCACCATCCAGTTCGACTTCAATCTGCCCGAACGATTCAACCTCGAATACGTCGGTGCCGATGGCCAGCGCCACCAGCCCTTCATGGTGCACCGCGCACTCCTGGGTTCCCTGGAGCGCTTCTTCGGCATCCTCATCGAGCACTACGCCGGAGCCTTCCCGACCTGGCTGGCTCCCGAACAAGTCCGCGTCCTCTCCATCTCCGAGAAGTTCGCCGACTACGCCAAGCAGGTCGAAGCACAGCTCCGACAGGCCGGACTGCGCACCTCCGTGGATGTCGCCGCAGACCCCATCGGCGCCAAAATCAAGGCCGCCGGACTCCTGCGCACCCCATACCTCCTCGTCGTTGGTGAAAAGGAAGTCGCCGACGGAACGGTCGCCGTCTCCGTCCGCGACCGCACCAAGGGCAATGGCAAGTACTACCAGAAGGACGCCGTGATGAGCGTCCCCGACTTCCTCGCACGCATTCAGAAAGAGATCGAAGAAAAGTCATAACTTGCTGACAACCAACAAGTTAAAACAAAACACAACTCAGATAGGCTCCCGTGAAGCAACTCAGACCCGGTGATCGTCTCATGCGCGGACGCCAAGTCCGCCTCATCGACCAGAACAATGCCCAGGTCGGCATTGTCTCGTTTGAAACCGCAATGGCGCGTGCCCAAGCCGCCGGCTTGGATCTGGTGCTTGTTCCCTCCAAGGGTGACCCCCAGGTCACCCGCATCATGGATTTCGGCAAATACCAGTATGAGGAGTCCAAGCGTGCCCGCGAAGCACGTCGCGCCCAGCAGCAGCCGAAACTCAAGGAGGTCAAGCTCCATGTCAATATCGACAGCAATGACTTCGCGATCAAACTGCGCAAGGCGCGCGAATTCCTGGCTGACGGTGACAAGGTGCGCGTGCTTCTGACGTTCCGTGGTCGTGAGATGGCCCACAAGGAACTCGGCATGGACGTGCTCAACCGTTTCTTGGGCGAACTGGCCGAAATCTCCACGCCGGACGGTCCGCCCCGCCAGTTGGGCAAGGCCGTCAACGTCACCCTCAGCGTGAAGCCGCAGTTCCGCAAGGAACGCACCGCCAAGCCGGAAAAGCCCGCGCGGGAAGAAAAGTCCTCACCCGAGGAAGCCGCCGCCAACTAACCACTGAAATTTCTAATTGCTAATTGCTAATTGCTAATTAGCATAAGTTTTTGCCATCGCCGTTTTTTCGTTCCGTTGCCGTCGGCAGGGCAAAGGGTTTGTTTTCTCTACCCCAGCCCGGACGACATCGGAAAGCGATGGCCAGACCGAGGGACTCATCCCTCCCAACATAGGAAGCAAAACCATGCCTAAGATGAAAACGAGAAAAGCTGCCGCGAAGCGCTTCAAGCAGACCGGTACTGGAAAGTTCATGCACAACCGCGCGGGCGGGCGCCACATTCTGACCAAGAAGAGCGCCAAACGCAAGCGTCGCCTGGGCCAGGTGGCCGAGGTCAAGAGCACCGAGAACAGCCGCATGAAGGCTTGTTTCCCCTACGGGCTGTAGTTCGTGAACCACCAACCATTCAACTTGGAGAGCTAATACAATGAGAGCAACCAACGCCCCCGCTTCCAGAGCCCGCCGCAAGCGCGTGCTCAAAATGGCCAAAGGTTTCCACGGCAACCGCAGCAAGCTGATCCGTATGGCCTATACCGCGACCGATCGCGCTATGAGCTATATGTACATCGGCCGCAAGGACAAGAAAGGCGTCTATCGCAAACTCTGGACCCAGCGCATCAATGCTGCCTGCCGCGCGCTCGAATTCAAGTACAGCTGGCTGATCGACGGCCTCAACAAGGCCAATATCGAAATCAACCGCAAGATGCTGGCCGACCTCGCCGTGACCAATCCCGACGGCTTCAAACAGCTCGTCGAGACCGCCAAGGCCGCCCGCGCCTAACGCTGTATTGCGACAGTGCAAAAAACTCCGCCCGCGACGGGTTCATCCCGCTGCGGGCGGTTCTGTTTTTCTGCAATGCATGAACAACAGCGGTCCAATATGCCAGCCGCAATCGTCCACGCCCGACCTTAACTATTGGCAATCAGCAATTTCTAGCACCATATGCAATGTAAATATAAAACGGCAAGAACACCAAGGACATGATATCAACCGGCAGACACAGCAGGGCGACCGGAAGCGCGTAAATCGGACGAACAAACGCCATTGTCTTGCTGCGGACCTTCCAGTCCACGTCAATCGGCCCCTCCCAAGTCTTGTCGCCAATGCGGTTCTCCGACATGTCCTCCGGAAGGAAGACGGTTATTTTGTCGTCCCCCTCCCACCTCGTACACAGAACCGACGGGTGCCCCTCCGAAACGGGGAGTTTTTGGATTTCTTCATCTACCCGCTCCTTGGGATAGTAGTGGGGAGGATGGACACCAAAGACGAGACACGCGGGAGCCACTTCAGGCAGGTCGCACGCATCGTCCTCGAAGGCAACCACCTGCCCATACCCGTTGGCGTCAATGCACACGTGCAGTTTTCGACCATCGCCCTTGAGAATTCCCGCAAAGCAATAATGGTGCATTTTCCGGCCCTGCCGGAGCTCCGTTCCAAGATAACTTCCCCCGTACAACTCCATACCTTGCCCGAATTCATGCCCTTGGTCATTGGGTTCGATAGCCAGCCGATGGAACACCTTCCCGGACAAGCAACCAGTGTTGCACAAGCACAGCACTGTCAACATCAAAGTCCCTGCGGCAAGGGGACGAAGAATTTTACGGCATTTTTGCATCTTCATGGTTGCTCCAGTTTTGTTCTAGTTGCGCAGCGATTCAGTCATCGCCCATGACTGCTTCAATCACATTGGGATATGCCCACGCCTCAATACGGCAAAAGGGCATTTGGGCCACCGTGGCAACGGTCAGCACAGCCCCTGCCGGCAGGCAAAGTAGCGCCACCGGCAGCGCGTAGAGCGGGCGAACATACGCCATCGCCTTGCTCCGCACCTTCCAGTCCACGGAAATCGGCCCCTCCCAGGTCTTGTCGCCAATGCCGGTCTCCGACATGTCCTCCGGCCGGAAGACGCATATCGTGTCATTCCCCCAGCGAGACGCGCACAGGACTGTGGGATGGTCGCCGTGAACGGAGAGTTTCTGGATTTTATCCGCCAGCCAATCGATTTCCTGGGGATAATTTGGATGACAGGAAAAAACCAGATATGCCGGTGACACCTCTGGCAGAGCACACGCATCATCCTCAAAGGCAACCGCCTGCCCATACCCGTCGGCGTCAATGCACACATGAAGTTTCCTCCAATCACCCTTGAGGACTCCCGCAAAGCAGTAATGGTGCATCTTCCGCCCTTGACGCTCCTCCGTTCCCAGAAAACACCCCGTCAAAAGCTCCGTGTAAAGCTTGCGCCAAGAATCCTGCTTAAACTCCAGCCGCTGCTTATTGGGCGCAACCGCCAACCGATGAAACACCGCCACCGACAGGCAGCCCGAAGTCCCCAGGAGAACCGCCAGCGCCAGAGACACAGTGGCTAGACAAAGAACCCGACGGCATTTGCGAATGGTCATTGGCTTGCTCCGGTTGCATTCTTGTGTTGGAACATCTGTTGTCCCAAATCATAAGTTTGTTCATTTCCAGCGAAATCGCAATTCATGCATACTATACTTCGGTTTTCCGGCCTTGCAGCCAATCTTCCCGAGGAAAATGCTTCCGGACGGATGGTTCGAGCCCCGGCCACTTCATCTCCCGGACGGATTTCGTCGTAAATTGGAGGCAAAGCCCACTTCATACTGATTCGGATGAAATTCTGTATTATAGTATAGCGATTAACCATTTCAGGAGATAGACATGCCCCTCCAGACAACGAAAGTCCCACAGCGCATCGAACTCTTCAACAAGCTGCGCAAAACCAACTATTGCACTTTGCTGGCACTGGCGCTGGCATTCTTCGCGGCGTTCTTCGTCTTCCCCGTATGGCAGATCCTGCGCGGCGGGGTGCTGGACAGCGGCGGACACCTGACCGGCTTCTACCTCGCTGAGGTCTTCCGCAATCCGCTCTATCGCAGCGGCTTGACGAATTCCTTCGTCATCGCGGCGGGGACCACGTTGCTCTCGCTGGGCATGGCGCTGCCGCTGGCCTGGCTCTACGACCGCTTCGACTTCTCCGGCAAGGGTGCCTGGAACGGCATACTGATGCTTCCGATGATTCTTGCGCCTTTCGTGGGCGCTCTTGGCATGCAGTGCATCTTCGGACGCTACGGTGCCGTCAACGAACTCCTTGTGCATCTAGGTTTTATTGCCAAAGGCGCTGAACCGGACTGGTTTGCCGGCGGACTTCTGGCGGTCATCGTGCTGGAGGCATTGCATCTCTTCCCGATTCTCTATCTGAACCTCGTTGCCGCCTTCGCCAATGTTGACCCGATGCTCCTGG
>JAEEGL013384724.1_pt1 | contig 10192 bp, 7 predicted proteins | sample 9134231 | NCBI WGS metagenome assembly JAEEGL01 (sample SAMN16246548, study PRJNA631951) | gut metagenome | biome: gut microbiome; feature: rumen; material: fiber-attached | host: Bos | place: Iran: Karaj | collected 2018-10
AAATAACCGTTTACCGGTCCATATAAAACATTATACTCCAAATGGTCACTTTTCTTTCGCAAGTTTCGCGCGAACGATCGTAAACGCGGGAATGACCAGCACGACGATGCCGATATAGCCGACGTAGGTCGTGCCTTTCTGCAGGAGCCTTTATTGTCCAGCAGTTTAGCGCGGCAACGCGCAAAAGCTGAATTAAAGTAACTTTACAACTTCCGGCAGTGAAATTCAATACAGAAACATCCTCCGTCCTGCGCGGCATTTCCGCCATGGCAAAGCCCCGCAGCCGGGAACCGCAGCAGTGCCCATAGAAAAGGCCCTGCCGGAAACCGGCAGGGTCCTGATTCCTGATCTCATATAGATTTAACTGCCTGCAGGACGCGGATCCTGCGATCCGTGCCTGAAGACCGGTCTTATGACCTGGGCTTGAGACTTTAGTCTCATGACCTGGGCTTGAGGCGTCAGCCTCATGACCATGTAGGCTTGTAAGCCGCGTATTCCTTTTTCTTTTCGGCCAGGAAATCCTTGTGCTCCTGGAGGAGCGGGATGCAGACACGCATCATCTCGCCGATCTCCGCATGGTGCTCGCCAAGGCCGATCAGAGTGTTGCGGGCGCGCTTGAGCTCGTCGTGAGGGAACGTGATCTTCAGGTGGCCGTCTTCTACGGCTGCGCTTCCGTGGATGCCGCAGACAGGGCAGGTCACGGTCGTCGAGCCGTCTACCAGCAGCATGTTGAGGTGGCAGACAGGGCAGGTCCCTTCTTCGCCGAACCATGTCGTCTCGTCATAGGGCACGCCGAGGTTCGCGGTAAGGTTTTCGCCCATCGCGAACATTTTGTCCATCATCGGCGGATCAAGGAACGGGCTGGCCTTGCGGCCCTGGTCATTGGCATTGATCTGGCCGACGACTTTCATGGCCTGGGAGCAGCTGAAGAGATGCATCATGGGCAGACCGAAGCTCGTCCAGTCTTCCGTCCAGGCGCCGCCTACCGCGACGAAGCTACAGTAGCGGTCTTTGAAGTATCTTTCGTCCAGAAGCGGGCGGCCGTCTTTCCTGCGCTGTTCCTGCTCGTCGATCATGCTCGCGCGGTCGTGCGCGGCACCGAAGCGGTCCAGGAAATTCTTCAGCTGGCCGACGATGCCTACCGAATAAACAGGAGCGGCGATAACGATGCCGTCGGCATCCAGGACTTTTTCTTCCAGTGTCAGGTAATCATCCGGAAGGATGCACTTGATCTTGCCGTCCGGTGCTTTACTGCAGGCCCCGCAGCCCCTGCACTGACCGATATTCATGGTCACTGTGTTGATGAATTCCACTTCAACGTCTTTTCCGGAAGCCTTTGCCGCCGCTTCTACGCCCATGAGGACCTGCTTGCAGTAGATATCGCTGCGTTCGTTCTTGCGTCCCATGGAAATACCTAATACCTTCATTTAAACCTCCCTATTCTCTGAATCAATAAGACTGATCACCGGCAGCCGTACTTCACGGGCAACCTTTATTATATATTTTATCATATCAGGCTTGATATTTAAGAAGTCTTTGTCATCAGCAATTCCGATACGTGATACAATCACTGGTGGCACGACCACTGACGACACGGCCGCTGGCGGCGCAGTCACAATTGACACGATCACAGGTATCACGATTACTGCGGTAAAGCTCACAGATGACCGAACGTATACGGGAAAGACTGACCGGATGAAAAAAGACATGACGAAGGGCAGTGTATTCGGCTCCCTGATCGTTTTTTCCCTTCCATACCTGCTCTCCTGCTTCCTGCAGTCCTTTTACGGGCTGGCGGACCTTTTTATCGTGGGCAGGTTCAACGGGGCCGATTCCATCTCCGCCGTATCGGTCGGCAGCCAGATCATGCACATGCTCACGGTCATCATCATCGGTCTTTCGACCGGGACTACGGTCACAGTGGCACATGCCGTGGGCGCGGGAGATGAAGCCGGAGTCAAAAGGGCGGTCGGCAATACCATCCGGCTGTTCGCAGGGTTTGCCGCAGGCGCGACGATCCTCCTGCTCTTTTGCGCAGGCCTGATCCTGAGAGCCCTTTCCACGCCGCAGGAGGCCTTCCTGCAGGCCAGGCAGTATATCCTCATCTGTTTTGCAGGGCTCCCTTTTATCGTCGCCTACAATGTGATCGCCGGCATCTTCCGGGGCATCGGGGATACCAGGTCGCCCCTGCTCTTTGTCACAGCCGCCGGCATTATCAATATCGCCCTGGACTATCTCCTCGTCGGGCCGCTCGGCCTGAAAGCTGCCGGTGCGGCAGCTGCGACCACCGTTTCCCAGATCATCGCCGTGATCCTTTCCCTGGCTTACCTGAAAAAGAGCGCCGGCAGCGCCCTGCTGGTCCCGGGTAAGGCCGGCATGCGCTACAACGGCAGCACCTTCGGAGCCATCACGAGGATCGGCGTCCCGATCGCGCTGCAGGACGGCCTGATCCAGATCTCTTTCCTGGTCATTACGGCAATAGCTAACGCCCGCGGGCTGGAAATGGCAGCCGCCGTGGGCGTCGTCGAAAAGTTTATCAGTTTTGTTTTCCTTGTCCCGAGTGCGATGAGCGCGTCCGTCTCCGCCATCGCTGCCCAGAACGCCGGCGCAGGGTTCCATGAGCGGGGGAAAAAGACGCTGTACTATGCGCTTACCGTATGTATAACGTACGGGATCCTTATCTCCGTGCTCTGCCAGTTTGGCGCGGAAGGCATCGTTTCCATCCTGTCGGGAGAAAGCGGCATGGTCTCGGTCTACGGCGGCCAGTACCTGCGTTCCTATGCCTTCGATACGATCCTGGCCGGGATCCATTTCTGCTTCAGCGGCTACTTCTGCGCCTACTCCATGGCCATGATCCCGTTCATCCACAACATCACGTCCGCGGTCCTTGTCCGCATCCCGCTGGCAAAGCTGACTTCAGTAAAATTCCCAGAAACGCTTTTCCCCATGGGCTTCGCCGCGCCTGCGGGCTCGCTTTTGTCTGCTGTCATCTGCGTCACGGCATATATCATCTTTAACAGGAAAGGTGCTTTTTCAAAGGACATGAGCGGCGCCTGAAGGGCGTTCGCGCCACCCGCTTTTCCGCGTTTCCTGCCGGCACCGCTATTCCCGCCGTTCCCTCTTTTCCTGCAGGCCCCTTCTTACTGCGCTGTGTATTTCTGCCACGCCTCGCCAAATGCCCGGCAGGCCTCTTCCGTATCTTCTTCACTTCCGTAATTGAAGACCACATACCGGAAACCTGTCCCGTCCGCACCGCTGACCTCATCAATCAGTTCCACTACGATGAACCGGCTGTTCCTGTCGTACCGGTAAAACATATACCTGCCCAGTTCGGCGTTTTCATACAGGCCGTAGTGGTAATTGCTTCCCATACTGCCTTCTTCGCCGATAAGGCTTCCCGGCTCAAACTCCGTCCGCAGCTCCATATCCCGGATATTGTCGTACCGGATGAACGTCTGCGCTTCGCCGTTCTTCCCCGAAAGGATAATCCCGCCGTCCACCGGCTGCAGCGGAACACTGCTTTCTCCCCTGATCCTGGTGAATACAGTAAACAGTACAATGACGGCCAGCGCCACTATGATCCCCATCGTCCGGCGCTTTCTCATCTCATCAAAACTCTGATCAAATCCCATCGTCATTCTCCGTCCGGGACCGCCCGCGGCCATGCCGCATCAAAACTCCCGGTCTGCTGTGTTAAAATGAATCTGTCCGCAGCTGTCAAAACTGCTTTTCAGATCATAGAGGTACCCCATGGAAAATATTATAATCGAAAATCACGAACAGTTTAAAGTAACGGAAATCACGGATGGCCTGCTGCGCATCCTGATGCCCGGCAACGTCTATACTTATCTGGCTGTCGGAACAAAAAGGGCCATGCTTATCGATACGGGGTTCGGCATCGGTGCTTTCAGGCCTGTCGTTGAAAGACTTACAGACAAGCCTTACGACGTCCTGCTTACACACGGACATGTGGACCACGCCGGCGGCGCCGCCGAATTTGATACGGTCTTCATGGACCTGCGGGACCTGCCCGTTGCTGAAGTACATACGACAAAAGAGATGCGGATCGAATTCCTGACGGGGGAACCGCGGGAAGACGGCAAAGAGGCTCCCGGTCCCGAATGCCTGCTCGATGCCCGCCCCCTGGATTCCTATCTGCCTCTGGAAGACGGACAGGAATTCGACCTTGGCGGGATGACCCTGAAAGTCCTTTCCCTGACCGGCCATACGCCGGGGAGCATAACGGTCCTCTTCAAAGAGGACGGCCTTATGCTGACAGGCGACGCAGTCAATTCCATGACGCTCCTGTCACTGGCCGGCTGCCTTACCGTACATGAATACAGGGATTCCCTGATCCGCTTTAAGGACAAACTGGCCGCTGCCGTCCCGGATCCCGGCACGCTCCGGATCCTCTACTCCCACCTGCATAACTTCGGCGGGCCGGAGATCATTGATGAAATGATCGAAGTATGTGATGAGATCATGGCCGGGGCCGCGGATAACATATCCATGCCGGGCCGTCCCGGCATACTGGCCAAAGCAATGGACTTCGAGCACGGCATGAAGAGGACAGACGGTAAGAGTGCGAATCTGGTATATATACCGGACCGGATCTGAATAAAGACCTATATTTGACCGGCTTTTCTACAGCTCGTACACCCAGATCGTGTACGGGCTGTTTTCGTCCGTATATGTACCGATCAGGGTGATCCGCCTATCAACCGCGTTGGAGAATTCCACGCGGGAGAATATATAGCGGCAGCCCAGATTCCGGAGTTCATCCGTATCGGCCATCAGGCGTTTGTCTTCCGGATCCATGATCCGCTGATGTGCATAGGTATTCTCGTCAGAGCCGGAGTACAGGTAGCACCTGGCGCCCCAGCTGTCATAGTAGCTCTTGAAGAAGGGCGAGCCCTCCAGGGCCGGCGCGATCACCTTCCCCCATTCATCCTTATATGCCTGGGAATACATGCCCAGGTACCCGTCCACCGTAGCGATGCCGTTGTAGTTGAGTACCGCCGGATGCATGCCGTAGGCCGCTGACCATTCCCCGTCATAGCTTATATCGTCCATGATCTTCTCAAACAGAGGAACTGAATAGAACTCGTTATAATTGACCGTGCTGGTATCTTTTTTCAGCAGGATCTTATAGGCATGGTTATAGCAGGTGTTGTAGAAATCGTTATAGACCTGCGGGGCGAACATGACGGCCATAAGCGAGAGCGCCGCGATCACATTGGCACAGAGCTTCAGGCGGCCCGCCTTATTCCCTGCCTTTGCCGGCTGCAAGGCCGCAGGGTCTGCATGAGCCGTCTGGCCTGCACGATCCGCGCAGTCAGTGCAGTCCGCACGGTCCGCATAGTCGTACATCCTGACGCAGACCAGCAGGAGCTCCGCGTACCACAGGAATGTATTGAAGAAAGCCGTCCTGGCAAACTCAAAGCCGGTCAGGGGCGGCACCAGTCTCTCAAACAGTTCCCTGAAAGGCGCGAACTGGTAGAATCCGAAGATCAGCACGTTGAAGATCATCCACAGGAAAACAAGGTTGACCGGATCCTTCAGGATCCGCGCCGCTTCCCTGCGCCGGATATAACCGGCGTTGATCAGTATTACGGCCGCCAGCACGACCCAGAAGATGATGTATGTATGCGCGTCCTCCGAATGGAACGACGCGTTGACGAACTCCGAAAAAGCCGTTCTCAGCGCCTCTCCGAATGAGATCTCGCCGTGGGCCATGGTGGTCCGGATCGTGACCGTACTGTCGAAAAGCATGGCCTTGAACAGCCTGTATTCGATCGCCATATACCCGAGAGAAAGCACGACCACCGACGCGAAGGTGCTCTTCGGGAATCGTTTGTCCTTTATCCACAGGATAATGACGGCGGCGCACATATAGCACAGGATAAAGAAGCCGTGGTAGGAAAAATAAGACAGGACGGGATAGAAAAAGACGCCGGCATAATACGGCAGCCTTTTCCTGAAGGTCCCCGCGAAGTAAAGCCTCCGGAGCAGCCAGACGATCAGGGGTACGGAGGTAAAGGCGATCCCGTAGGCAGGGAACACCGGTATCAGGCCGAACGCGGCGGCAATGCAGATGATAAGGGGCCGGTACTTGTCATACTTTTCTTTATAAACGTCTTTGGCCAGAAGAATGAATGAGAAGATCCCTATCGCGATCTTGGCCGCGTACCCGGCCAGGTACGCCCAGACCCCGGGCAGCAGGATATAGAAGAAGTTATAGAGGATGAATTCGGATCCGAACAGGTCTCTGGTGATGCCGTGCAGGATCGGCGCGTCCTTCCCGTGAGCGAACCACAGTCCCGCCTTTTTGAGCATCTCGTAATGCGCCATGAAAAGATCCAGGTTGTCATGCACCTGTATGTAGCTTTCCCCGCGGAAAACAAGGAATACTGCCGCCTGTAAAAGCAGCAGTACCCCTGTCAGATACAGATACCATTTTTGTCTGATACTGGAAACTGTCTTTTTCATCTTCCTATTCCGCACCGGCACCCGCCCGCGGGCGGATGGCCCGGATCATGATTCGTAATCTTCACCGACCGTGAACTTCGGCACCCATTTCCCGTCGATCTTCTCAAACAGGTCCCTGTTGACATACCGGTCCACGACCTCCCAGAATTCTTCTTTGGTAATGGACAGATATCTGCAGGCTTTCTCGATATACTTTTCACCGCAGAGGCCGTCGTACTCTTTTACATACCACTTTCCCTCTTCCCTGGTGAAACGGCCTTCCCTGATATCGTAGCAGATCTCGTCGGTCGCGTAGCCGAAGCCGAACTTCAGGTACTTGATCATCTGGTTAGGGATCTGCAGGTCGGAGTCCAGCGCCGTATATCTCCTGTACCTGCCCAGGTCATGCAGGTCGTCGCTCCTGCCTGTCAGTCCTCTGGCAACGGCAAAATCGGCATTCCCCACCTGGGACCATTCCTTCGTGTAATACTGCAGGAAGATCGCCTTTATGCCCCTTGCCTGCATTTCCTCCACAGAAGGGATCTTGTAGAAGAACAGGTCCTTCTCCGTGATATTGTTGGAGAGGTCTATGAAGCTGTCCACGCTGGCGCCGCGGATGGTCTCCAGCTGCGTTACGGAGAAAGCGTTCCCCGTCGCCTCCTGGTTTTTGGCTGTCCCCAGTGTCAGGGCCGCGTTCTCGCCCTGGATGATCAGAGGGATATTGAACTTGACCGCCATGATATAAGCCGAAGCCCAGAGGCAGTATTCCGACGCGGCAATGATGTTCCCGCGTTCAAAGAAGGACTTCCTGGCCAGCTTTTTGGCTACGACGGGGTTCGGACGGATAGAAATGATATCGAAACCCAGCCTGTTCAGGTTGTCGATATTCTTCTGACCGATCTCCGTGATCTCATCCGGCATACAGTTGATCAGGAGGGGATTCAGGCCAAGCTTCTCTTTCGCGTACACCGCCTGGAAAGTGGAATCCTTGCCGCCGGAAACGCCGACGATACAGTCGTAGATATTCCCGCGCTTTGCCGATTCCGCCTTTGCCTCCTCGGCAAACGCCTTCAGTTCGGCTTCCCTTGCCGCCCAGTCGATCCTGGCCTTCGACTCCTCGTAGCGGCAGGCAAAACACACCTGCTCATCGTCAAAAACAATGCCGGGCCTGGTATCCGGCTGCAAACAGCGCCTGCAGTAACGCATCTTCATATTCTGATCCCTCCTGCCATGCAGTTTTCCCGTATTTTCCGGTTGATTTATCTTCCAAAAAGACATTCTGATTATATCCAAAAATAATACATCTGTATATTTCCCGGAAAAAGAAGTATTATTTCATCCCGCATCAGATATACTTAATAATGAACAGGAAATACTGATTCCGCAGAAAAGGTGAGGGCACTTGAAGAAGAACCGGAACCCCGAAAAAAGCAGAGTCTATATCTGCCATACTTTTTATCACGCGTATATCGCCTGTGTGAAAGAGCTGGTCCTCCGCCAGAGCGGGAACGGTACCGCGGATATCGTCCTCAGCATCATGTCCAACGACTTCGGATCTCTGAAGGAACGGCTGGAAGAGTCCGGCATCTTCGGCAGCGTTTTCATGTATGACGAAAAGAAAGACGATACTTCCGAAGAGGTCATGCGGTATCACAGGGACCGCGGGAACATTTTCCTGAACCTCCTGCAGCGGATCCGATATACGAAACTCCTGGGAAAGCTCCAGGAACCGTACGTCCCGGCGGACCTGTCCTCCTACGGGGATGTATATGTATTCTGCGATTCCGACCCCATCGGATACTATCTGAATTATAAAAAGATCCCCTACCATGCCGTCGAGGACGGACTCAACTCAGGAAAGCTCGACGACCAGGCAAGGAACGCCAACCGCGGCGCGTTCCCGCTGAAATGCATCATGGCAAAGATGGGCCTGATCTTCATCGAAAGCGGCTACAGCCGGTACTGTATCGACTATGAAGTCAACGACATCAGCGCCAACCATAAGCCGCCACAAAATACCGTGGAAGTCCCGAGGGACGCCCTGGACGCGCAGCTGACCCGGGAAGACCACGCCCTCCTGGTCAGGATCTTCCTGCCTGAAGCGGACCGCCTCGTCAGAGAACTGACCGCGGCCAAGCCGGCTGTCATGATCCTGACGGAACCGCTCTGCGAACTCGGCGTCAGGGAAAAACTGTTCGGCGACGTCATTGACATGTACAAGGACGAATACAAGATCATCATCAAGCCGCATCCGAGGGATGTCCTGGACTACGCCGCCGCGTTTCCGGACGTACTGGTCATCCGGGACCGTTTCCCCATGGAAGTGCTGGGCGATATAGAAGGCTTCCGCGTGGAGAAACTGGTCTCCGTCATCACCCAGGTGGACAATATCCGTTTCGCGGACAGCATCGTTTACCTCGGCCTGGACTTCATGGACAGGTATGAGGATCCGAAGCTGCACAGGAAGACGGAGCTGCTGGATTCATAGTATTCCGTGTATCCGGCCGCGAAAGCATGCAGACATCCCGGACACGCTCCCGCTCTGACCTCGCTGGCTACGGTACTAGGGCGCCAGCGTCAGCTGAAGCTTCCGCTATACGCCGCCCAAGTACCGGCCGCTCGCTAAGGTGCCGGGATGGCCTGAATACTTCCGCAGCCCTTACGATCACAGAATAATAAATCAGGAAAAAACATGAAGCTTAGTATCATCGTTCCCGTATACAATATGGCCGCAGACAACAGGCTCACTTTCTGCCTGGATTCGCTCCTGGCCCAGACACTGGCCAAAGAAGACTATGAGATCATCGCCGTGGACGACTGTTCAACGGATGAGTCCCCGTCGATCCTGAGGCGGTATGAAAAAGAATACCCGGAAAGGATCAGAGTGATCCTGAGCGAAGTCAACCGCCACCAGGGCGGGGCCAAGAACCTGGGCATCCGGGCTGCAAAAGGCGACTGGATCGGCTTTATCGACGCGGACGACTGGATCTGTCCTGACATGTACGAATGCATGCTGGAAAAGGCAAAAGAGACCGGAGCCGACATGGTCGGCTGCGACCTGACGCTTGTGGATCATCATACCTATGAAGTGAGCGATTCCATAGAAAAGAACGGCGCTGAAGAGCAGACCGGTGTCCTTGACCATGAGAAGAAAAAGCTGCTTATCCTGGACGGCGGACGGCTGGTTCTGAAGATCTTCCGCCGGGAGACTGTCCTTAAGAACGAACTCTTTTTCCCGGAAAACATCTTCTATGAAGACAACGCCATGAGCAATTCCTACCTGCTCACGGCGGAAAAATATGCCTATATCCCGCGGCCGATGTATTACTATTACCAGCACGAAGGCTCCACCGTGCACTCTTTTTCCGAGCAGAGGTGCGAGGACCGCATGGCTGCCGGCCGGATGATCATTAGTGAAGCAAAGCGGCTGGGGTTCTATGACGAGTTCCTGCCCGAGATCGAATTCACGTTCACACAGCTCTTTTTTGCGAATACACTGTTCACATATATGCCGCGGGTAAAGCCGGCAAGGCCTGCGTTCGTGAAAAGGCTGGCGGCCGAGATGAAGGAGACCTTCCCCGGATTCAGGAAGAACACATATTACCTTGAGAAGACCAACGCCGAAGAGAAAAAGCTGATCGATATGGCATGCTCTTCGCCTCTACGGTTCTTTATTTATTACAAACTTCTCTGGGGCTACAGGAATCTCAGGAAAGGGCTTATG
>JAEEGL013746529.1_pt1 | contig 10192 bp, 10 predicted proteins | sample 9134231 | NCBI WGS metagenome assembly JAEEGL01 (sample SAMN16246548, study PRJNA631951) | gut metagenome | biome: gut microbiome; feature: rumen; material: fiber-attached | host: Bos | place: Iran: Karaj | collected 2018-10
ACTGAAGGTCACAGCGTGGCGCTGCCAGGTCTGGGAACCATGCGATTCGGATTGCGCGCAAAGAGCGTTGCGACTGCCGAGGAGGTTAAGGCTGGTCTGATCAGCACCCGCAGAATTATCTTCACCCCAACGGTGGATCTGAAGGACGAGCTGGCAAACACAGCTATCCAGATTACATGCTACGACCGCACCGGTAAGGAAGTGAAGCGTGTGACTAGTACTGACCCAGGTACAGTTGAGGATCCTGAGAACGAGAACCAGAACGGTGGCAATCAGAATCAGGATGGTGGTAATCAGAACCCAAGTCAGGGAGGTGGAAACACTGGTGGTGGTGGAACCGATGACAGCGGTCTGGACATCGACTAGACCATAGGGGCTATGGGGCCAAAAGAGCCCCACCCCTACTCTACTAATCAGTAAAATTCGTAAAATCCGTAGGAAAAACTAAAACTTATGACTAAAAAAGAGACTATCAAATTTGTAGTTCAGCTAATCGCATCGATCGCATCAGCGATACTGACGGCACTGGGCGCTACATCGTGCGTAGGCGCATAAGGAAAACATCGTTTGCTCATTACTTATTTTTATTCGTTTGAACTTAGCAATGGATGAGGCTCGCAGTGATTGCGGGCCTCATCCTAGTTTTGTTCCGAGCTATAGTATACCCAAACGTCATTTTTACTTTATCGAGAAGCCATTAACGCTGTTTTAACGAAGCTTCTTCGCCCGACTTGGCCGACATGGTGCAGACCACAGGAAAGGAGGCCACCTATGATACTGCTAGTACGAGGCCGGCGACATCACCCTCAGTTCCTCGAGAAGCTTTCTGACCCCAATACTGGCCTCTTCTTCCAGTCGCCTCGCTATGTCCTCTCGTATATAATATAAATTTACAGATGGAAAAGAGATACGGTGTATGTCACGGGACAGATCCCGTGACATATTTGTAGGCTGTTTGTGAAATTTTCATTTCAAATTTCATTCGCAACATGGTAAAAAAGATAAGGTCGGACAGGTTTTGGCCGCCTTTGTGTTTAATTTTGCCCCCAGAAACTTAAAATAGGAGGTAAAGATATGAAACAAGACAAAGATTTAATGTTCTTAGCCAGTTGCCAGAACGATGACCTTCGTACATTGTGCGACATCCTCACCTATAATAATAAAGGTGAGATAAGGCTGAGCGAACAACTGACGGATTCAGATGCCTATCTCAACTGTTATCCGGATAAAATGAACCTGATGGCATCAGAGATTGCGGAAGAGTTGCGAAAGTTTGGCAGCAATACTGTTAAGACGTTCTGTCGTCAGGGAGAAGCTGACAGTTATGAAACCATTGTTCGCCGCGTTTGTAAAAGGATGCACGTAAAAGTGAATGACAGCGATAATACTCAGACAATGGAACACGAACTGTTAGCCTCCATTTGTGAACAGGCCGCAACTAAGATGACAGATGAAGAACTGAGAAAAGTGGCTGACAAGGCTGGTATTCCCCATAAAAGCCTGAACCATCAGATGCTAGTGTCTGCTATCTTGTTTGCTATCCGTCGTAACACCTATCTGCTAACAGAGATGATCTACTACATTACGTTTCGTATTGCAAACTTGTTGTTAGGCCGTTGGATTACTATGATGGGAATGAGCACCGTAGGACGTTATCTGAGTATAGCTGCAGGTCCTGTTGGTTGGGCAGTTGTAGCAGGATGGACTCTCAGTGATATTGCCTCTCCAGCCTATCGCGTCATGATTCCTGCAGTAATCATGGTGGCATCTATGCGTTTCCGTCAGTCATCAGCAATCACCCAAAAGATATAATTATGAAAGCTAGCGACATTATGCATCCAGAAGATGCTAAAGCACTTCAGATGCTTCGAAAGATAAAAGGCTTTGACGAATTGATTCGTGCATCGATGGAATACGGCTATGAACAAGTGTTTCGTGGCGAAAACATGGGCTTTATGGTTAAAGTTAACAATAGGAACTTCCCAGAACTCTATCATACATTTAAAGGTGTTGTAAAACGTGTCGGCATCCACGAGCCTGAGTTATATATCTACAACGATCCTGTGATGAATGCCTATACTTATGGTGAGACCAATACTTTTGTAGCCGTTAGCAACTCACTTGTTGAAAAACTATCTTTGGATGAAGTACGCTCCATCATGGCTCATGAGTGTGGGCACATTCTCTGCCAACATACCTTATATAATACGTTGCTTCGCACCATCGAAGAGTTGGGCATTATTTTTAGAATCATATCTCGCACTGCTATGGGACCTATCTTGATGGGTATGCAGTATTGGAGCCGCAAGAGCGAACTGTCTGCCGACAGATGTGCAGCAGTTGTCGTTGGCGAGCGAACGTTCCAGACAGCAATGCTAAAACTGGCCTGCGGTATGTCCACCATACAAGGCAGTCCCTATCAATTAGTAGAGCAAGCTCGCGAATATCATCGTTTCGAGAACGACTCATGGTGGAACCGTATTCAGCAGAATTGTCGAATAGCTTTTAATAGCCATCCTCAGATGTGCGAACGTGCCTACGAGATAGACCGCTGGAAGAACTCGTGGCAGTATAGAAAATTACGAAACCAATAAAACATATGAACACAATGAAAAGAATACTTACAATTATCAGTGCAGCAACTACAGTACTTGCTTTTTACAATGAAGCAAAACGCGCAGGTTTGATAGAGCCCATTGATATCAAACCACTTTCTTTGACACCCAAGAAAAAGGAAAATGAATAAGATAATTGACTATTTTCCTAAAAAAATGTAAAATAAGTACAATTTACGAAGGAAAAGCGTATATTTGCAATACATTTAAGTAATAGCTACTATATTATCAAACTTGCAACTTGAGTTTCGCTCGTTGAGACAAGCGTGGTGAACAAAGAGCAAGCAAACGATTAACTAAAAACGTAAAACGACTATGTTAGAGAAAACTAAGGCTGCAATAGCAGAAGAGCTAACAATGAAAGAATCGCCAGTCTGCCCCCTACCTAGATCTGGCACTGTCAAGGTATTGAACGCCTTGAAAGAGGATGCTGAAGAAATATTAAATAATCAAAGTAAAAAACGCTAACTATATTATGGAAAAAAGCAAGGAAAGCAATGTCTCTGTACATGTAGACGGAAGCAGCGTGGCATCTAATGCCAAAAAGTCACAAGCAACAAAATACACATGCGGAAAAAATGGAAGTACTGGTGGTGGCTTCGCAGCTGAAGACGTGAATGCTTTAGTTGACGAACTAACAGGCAAAGACGTTGAAAAAGTTGGAGTTGACAACTCAAAAAATGGAGCAGACAGGATATCAAATGGAGTAAAGATTCAAACAAAATACTGCCAGTCAGCACGTGCGACTGTAAATGCAGCCTTTGACAATTCCACTGGTCAATATCGATACACCCTTAGGAACGGAAGACCAATGAGATTAGAAGTCCCATACGATCAATATGATCAAGCAATAGATATACTAAAAGAAAAAATAATAGAAGGTAAAGTCAAAGGTGTAAAAAATCCCGACCATGCTACAAAGATGGTAAAGCGAGGGGTTGTTACTTATGATGAAGCTGTTAAAGTAGCAAAAGCTGGTCGAATAGAGGGTATTCTATACGATGCGGCAACAGGTGCAGTCACATCTGTATTGTCTGCTAGTATAAGTGCTGCGATTACTTTTTATGCATATAAAAAGAAAGGTGCCAAAACAATTGAGGCTGCTAAAGCAGCGGGTAAACAAGGCTTAAAGACTGGAGGTGCCACTATGGCCACACAAGTTATTGTGGGACAAGCAGAAAGAATAATCCTGAAGCAAGCATCAAAAAAAGTAGCTGAAGAAGGTACTAAGGCAGCCTCAAGAGGAGTACTCGCTACCTTAGCAAAATCCGCAGCCAGAACAAATGTTATCACAGGAGTTGTCACAACGGCAGTTACCTCCATACCGGATATCAACAAAGCCCGCAAAGGAGATATCTCTTGGTCAGAGTGTGGTGAAAGAGTTGCTGTGAATACAGGCTCAGTTGCAGCTGGAATGGCTTTAGGAGCAAAATGTGCTGCTTTAGCCGCGCCTATCCCCATTCCTGGGTCTTCCATAGTGGCAGGACTGGCTGGAGGCATTGTGGGCAGTGTGGCCGCCTCGTCAGCGGGAAATGCAATTAAAAACAAAGTCAAAAAGTTTTTCAGCAAGAAGTAAGTGTGCAAGACTTTTGAGATAACGAAACGAATATTAAAAAAATCAAAATGAAATCTTTACAAGATCAAGTTGATGCAATTTGCAAATTGGCAGATGAGGTGATAACTAATCCTAATTTACCTGTAAAAACCACTGCCAAAAATATTGGATTAGGAGCAACCATAGTAGGATTTGCAGCAGGAGGCGCACTAGTACCACTTCCTTTGATGGGGTTTAGCCCTCTATTGGCGTTAGGGATGTGGGCTGCAAAGAAAATCAAAGATAGAGAAAAAGCTCATCAGGAAAAAGAACTTATGCTTCGCGAAATTATAAAAAAACAGCAAGCTGTTATTAGGGAATTACAAAATAGACAAGCTAAGAATGCAGAGGAAATAAAAAATCTTAAGCGCATGTTAGAAATGCTTGAAGAAACGGAAAGTGTTGTAAAAAAAGCTGCTTAACAAATGGGGCGTTATACATATTCAGAATCAGAAAAAGAGACAAATAAAGTCTTGAAAATGCAAGAAGACCAGCTTGCATCATTAAGGAAAAACATAGATGCTGATACTGAGGACTTAAAAATGCTTCGTGCAAAAATAGAAGCTCGGCTTAAGGCAAAGGGACTTGCTATGCCTAAACCTCTTCATGAAGAAACTGAAGATTCATCGAGTATTACTATTAACAAAAAAGATATACCTCAGTGGGAAGAGCTGGCAAACGAGGCTAATTCAAAGTATGAAGGCGATATAGAATTGGAGGATTTGCTTTCAAAAGAAGAATTTCAATTCTGTATTGAAGAGGTTGAACGCATTAATGAAGAGTTTTCGAAGAAAACAGGTATCTTTAACAAGAAAGACATTGCATTTATAACTATAGCAACTGCTCTTCAGACCGCAAGATGGCTGATTATACAGGAAATATGTGGTGACTTAGGACAAAAGATAGACAGTAGTACAAGGCTGGACCACAATGATAAGTCAATAAAAGATTCTATTAACAGATCAAATAAATCATTTCAGAAACAATTTGAGGAGCATGGACACAGGAAGAGCACGAAGAACTATAAAACGTGGGAACAAATAATATTTAGCAGTGCACCATACGACACAGCCGTAAAATCCTCTCTTTTTGACGAAAACCTAGAGGGACGTTATCATAGATATAAAACCCTTGGGCACGATCCTATTCTTGGATGGATTTTTGGTACTGCTAATTTTATAACAGACACATGCACTCTTTCAAATTTTAATTCCTATAGAATCTCAAGAGAAGGTGCGCCGCATTTTTCTGAGCCTACAAATTTGGGGGGTATCTTTTTCGAAATGTTTGATAGCACTATGGAGGATTGGTTAAGATTGCCAGCAGGAATATTTGCCCAATTTGTTCATCTAAAATCGGACTTCTTTACGAAATTAGGTCTACCAGTACCTATCCTCGAAACTTTTTCAGAATCATTGGCAGGTGATTTATACAAGAGCCAATATGACACGCTATGTCTACTACGTGATATAGCTATTATTGGCAATCAAGCCGCTTGGAGCATTCTGATTAATATGATAATTGGCCTTATTCATGGTCTATTCTATAACCCAGAGGATGGCGACAGGAAATTATATGAAGTACGAACGCGTAAAATTATCAGCATATCAAACGCATTAGCGTCTTCTGGTAATATCGCTTATGCTGTTGCTTCGGAAGATTGGCGTAAACTTGACGTTGGTGGTATACTTGTAACCTTGTACAGAATATTTTCAGATACCCGTTTTATGTTACGTGTAAAGAAAGATTTCATTGACAGCAAGATGGATAAAGTATTAGAAAACGAAATAAAGGAATTGGACGCATACTTTATTGAATAACGTGGACAGAACTTGCCCTAAAACATCGAGTATGGTGAATTTAGTGTCAAACTGCTTAATTCAAAGTTTTCTTTATGATGGAAATCTTTCTATTTAGTAGTTAAAGTGGAACGGATTAACAATGTTAGAGCTATGGCAATAATATCAAATACATTATTAAAAGGATCAGACGATCTTGAAGTTGAGTTCACTATCCTACAACAAGATGATTCATCTGATTTGTTAGAAGGAGATAACTGTTGGGTAGATTACGACATTAATCGACTCAATGAAAAGATTGCCAAACTAGACAAGGACATTGATGTTTTTACCAATGATGCTGATCAACTCGACAATGCCGTTGCAGTTGCTAGTGGATTATTATGTGGCCTTATTGATTCCTTTTTCGTTGGAGAGTTTTCCTTTAAGGAAGGAATGGAAATTACCAACGAAAAAATGGAGCAGAAAATCATTGACTTGGCCAAAAAGCATGGTTGGGAAGGAATAAAAAGAGGAGAGCGTAAAGGTCAAACACCTCTTGACGCTGCTATTGCATTTCTCGAGGATAAGTTTAAAATGCCGAGTGATCCACTTGAAAATCAATTTGGAGGAACGCATCAACACCATCTCCGAGACTTTGCCCACCATCATTCTCCTATTGGCTTATTCTTTTCAATACTTACTCAGTTGACAGGTCGAGCCTATGGCACAGACACCAATGGTGTTTTTATGTCTATTAAGGTGCCAGACGAGATGATTGGGACAGATTGGAAGAGAAAATGGGCTATTGCAGTAACTGATTGGGCTTTACATTTAGCTAGTGATATGCATGGTACCTCTGCAACAGCAGGAGCTGGTACAGGTATACCTGGACCTATCGTTTCTTTGTTGAAGGCCATATCTGCATTGCCTATATGGGGAACAAAGCCACATATTCCTGGGGAGAAGCCCAATCCGAATAGTTTGTCTCTTCTTACGGCAAAACTCTATAATGGAACATTACTAGGGCAAAGAGATGAAAACGGCAAATTAATTCCGGTGAAGATTGACCTTCGTGGCGAAAAAGCCATATGGCAGCAAATGGGAAAGCAGTCGATACCTGTGGTACTTAACGATGTTTTTGTCAGGGTGTTCTATTTTATTCGTCGACTGTATATTGCCCTAAAGGATAATGAAATTCATTCCTGGGATGATATTATTAAACTAAACTGGCGGAAGATTATCCCAGTATATAATCGAACTATTAATCATATGATGCTGGTTGCATCAGGCACATTCGTTGCCGTTGATTTCGGCGATGCAGCAATTCAAAGTGCTATTCTATGTGGAGGAAGTTTGGAGAAATTAGTTGCTGGAATGTTACTCAGAATTAATTATCCAGGTATAGGACGTTTTATCGTTGCATTAGGAGCAGAGGGGCACATGGAATTTCGCCGCAGTAAAAAACGCACAGAAAGAATGGCCCTAATGACCGAACTGCTACAAGCACAAAGTATTAAGGTTTTCAATACCCAAAAGCAAATGTGGATAGCTGCAGACCAAGCAGAAATGATAGTCGAAAATCTGTATAATGAAGCTGAGAAATCTTATCCTTTAATTGCTAAGTGTCTTGAGGCTAATAATGATGATTACAATAGTATTGAGAGTTATGAAAAAGGTATTGTAAAAAACAATCCTTGGATTATTGACCTATTAAAATAGAAAAGATGGATACAACTAATGAATTGAAACAGCATGAGGTGATTAATGAAATTGAGGCGGCTGTACAATCTGAGGTCTTAGATGAAAAAGAGCTTGAAAAGGAAGCAATAGAAACGATTGTCGCTCTTGTTGATCAAGCGAAGGTCATTTCTGCGGAGAATAATCCTGTTGAAGAGGCGATATTCTATGAAGATGTCGATGATCCTAAAACTTATATAGATAAGATTGAGGAATATGAATCCCAAGCAAAAAGAGAATATTCCGAACTTAAGAATATGAAAGAATCTCATTTCTGGACGATTGGACGGAATAAGGCTAAGGCAGAAAAAACACAGATAATCTTAAGCTACATAATCGGAGCCATTAACAATAATGCATACGCAACAAAAGCATTATTTAATAATCAAGTGAAACTGGCAGTATTTTCCCAAAAACTATATGGCTTAGGTATTATGGGAATTGCGTCCAATAGATTAGTTGTTCGCGAAATTAAGAAGAGATTAGAGCATGCTAGTCAGGAGGAATTGAACGAATTGGCAAGACATGAGCTCGAATCTGTTGTTAACGAGTTACAACAACAACAAAGATTAGAGGAAAAAATAGATGATAATCATCAATACGTATTAAAGGAATTAGAATCGGCTTATGCTAGATTCGAAAGTAATAAGAAGTATTCTGAAAAGAAATTTGAGGAGGTAAATCAACAATCAAAAGAAATAAGAAATCAGTTATTGTCCGTTTCAAAGGAAATCAGTGTCAAAAGTACTGCTATCGAAAAAATGACGAAAGATGCAATGATAAATTTGGAACAGCAATTCCAAACTTCAATCGATAATCAAGAAAAGAATTACTATGCTTTTCGTTCAGACATACAGAATCTCCTAAGCAATAAAGGAGAAGAAATAAATAAAGAACTGAAGCGAATGAAAGAAAACCAAGATTGGTTCAAAAAAGATTTAAACAAGACTCTTGATGATAAGATTCTAGGATTGACAAACTTGCACAAACAATTCCTGATAGATCAAACGTCAATTATTAACAAGTTAACTCACCAAGTTAATACCTACAAAATAGTTGCTGCAATAGCTACGGTAGTTTCTCTTGCTTCGTTGGCTGTAGCGATTGTGTATTAAAATTGTGTGTCGTAAAAAGAAAAATAATAACTCTATGTCGAAACTGAAAAAATGCCTTTATCTCATTAACCTCATGGAGCGAAAGGGGGCGATGACCCTGAAAGAGATTAATGACTGCTACCAGTATTCATCGCTTTATGAAGGTGACGAGTTCTTGCCTCGTACATTTCTTAGGTATAGGGAATACATAGAAGAGACTTTCCCTTGTTATATCGATTATAATCAACGAACGGGTAAATACGAACTTCGTCACCACAAATCTCTATATGGCGAAAATGATTCTCTCTTTGACTATTTACTTTCTGCCTATCACATAGAGGGAATTACCGAACTTGCCCTGAAACATCGAGAAAAGATTATGCTAACAGAAGCACCAACTGGTGTCGAGAATGTTCAGATGATACTTGAAGCGATTGACAAGAAGAAGGGGATAGAGTGTGACTACTATTCATTCAACAAAAAGACGAAGAAGACCCATGTGATGATTCCATATTTCCTGCGTACATGGGAACAACGCTGGTATCTTGCCGCAGAACTAAACAATCATCATCATGGTATTGCCATTTTTGCACTGGAGCGAATGGACAATATTACACTGACAGAGGAGAAAATGACACCTACTCACAATATAACTGTTGATGAGTACTTTGACGGCTGTTTCGGAGCAAATCACTCTGACGAACAAAAGCCTGAGAGAATTCTTATTAAGGTATATAGTACACAAGTAGAATACGTAAAAGCTCTTCCTATTCATGAGTCTCAAAAGGAAATAGAGACAACTGACGAGTGGAGTATTTTTGAATATTGGCTTGTTCCATGCTATAACTTCTATCAGCAGCTCTTATGGCATAGAGAGAAGTTGGAAGTCATAGAACCACAATATGTCCGTGATGAAATCAAGATGACAATACAGAAGATGCTTGAACACTATTAGGTGAATCTATGCCACACGATAATTTAACAAGAGGGTGTGTCACGATGACTCACCCTCTTGTTATTATCTAGAACTTAGGAAGTTCTGGTTTGTTGATGGCTTTTACTGCTGTACACTCCATCTCGACTAGCCAGCCTGGACGGCATACTGGCGCATGGACAATGACGACGGGTTTGCCTGGGAAACGCTCCTGGTATAGTGCGCTAACCAGATCGTAGTCGGCTATATCGCGCAGGTAAACTATCATCTCGCATACATCATCGTATGTACACTCGGCCTCAGCCAGCAGAGCCTCAACATTCTCCCACATGCGACGTGTCTGCTGCTCTACATCCTTGGCATACATCACCTCGCCCTTGTTGTTGATAGAGGCTGTGCCAGAGATAAACACATGGCGACGATCGGCATAGTCGACA
>JAEEGL014195972.1_pt1 | contig 10192 bp, 8 predicted proteins | sample 9134231 | NCBI WGS metagenome assembly JAEEGL01 (sample SAMN16246548, study PRJNA631951) | gut metagenome | biome: gut microbiome; feature: rumen; material: fiber-attached | host: Bos | place: Iran: Karaj | collected 2018-10
GGTCACCCCTCGCACGGTAGCCCCGTCCACTTCTCCGGTATCAACTATAAAGTGGTTGGCTATCAGGTGAAAGAGGAAACCGGTACGGTCGACTACGAAGATATGGAAAAGAAAGCGCTTGAATACCATCCGAAGCTTATTATCGGCGGCGGTAGTGCCTACAGCCGTGACTGGGATTGGGCTCGCATGCGTGAAATAGCCGACAAAATCGGTGCCATCCTTATGGGCGACATCAGCCACCCCAGCGGCCTCATCGCCAAGGGCTATCTGAACAACGCCGTGAAGTATTGCCATATCGTCACCACCACCACCCACAAGACCCTCCGCGGACCGCGCGGCGGTATGATACTGATGGGTCAGGATTTCGACAATCCTTGGGGCAAGACCACTCCTAAGGGTGACATCAAGAAGATGAGCGCTCTGCTCGACAGCGCTGTGTTCCCCGGCACCCAGGGCGGTCCGCTGGAACATGTCATCGCTGCCAAGGCTGTTGCCTTCGGTGAGGCATTGACCGACAGCTATGACCAATACATCCAGCAGGTGATGAAGAACGCCACGGTGATGTGCGAAGCCTTCGTCAACAAAGGCTACAAGGTCATCAGCGGCGGTACCGACAACCACCTCATGCTTATCGACCTTCGTACCAAGTTCCCCGAACTTACTGGTAAGGAAGCTGAAAACGCATTGGTTGCCGCCGACATCACGGTCAACAAGAATATGGTTCCCTTCGACAGCCGCAGCGCCTTCAAGACCAGTGGTCTGCGCGTCGGAACACCGGCTATTACTACCCGTGGTCTGAAAGAAGCTGACATGCCGGTTATCGTCGACATGATCGACACCGTGCTCTGCAACCCGACTGACGAGGCCGTCCGTGCCAAGATTACCGGTCAGGTCAACGAGATGATGCAGAATCGTCCGCTCTTCGCCTGGTAGTAGATTATTATAAAAGGTCCTTAAGGCCTTTAAAGTCTTCACTAGACCTTAAGGACCTTTTTCTTATACTATGACGAAACAGTTCGAAGAATACAAGTCTGAGAAAAACAAGAGCTTTACCAAAATATTAAAGATTTCCGGGACTATTCTCGTAGTCCTTCTCATTTTGTTGGGCTGCGTGTTTTTATTTATGGTTATTTTCCCTGCTTCATCTTGGGGAGGTAGTCAAGGATGGTTGGAATTTTTTAGATGAACAGACTATCGGCAGTCGTATTTGCCTGAGTCGATGTTTTTCAGTATTTCCTTCGCTTTTTTCAGGACGGTGCTTTTATAAGGTAAAAAGAGCCGGATGCCCCACGTGTGGTAGGCGAAGGTTTGTTCGCGTTCCGTCAAGCGTCGTTTGAAGTCTTCTTCGTCGAAAGGAACGCCGTTTTTCACTGCATCCATTGCTTCAGAGAAAAAAGGTCTCCATCTATTATTCCAGTAGTAATTATTCAGCAATCCACCCCATAGCCGGTTGGCGTAGTCGTTGAGCACGGGGCCGCCCCACACGGTGAGAAGGGTACGGGCCTGGGTTTCGTAGTATTTTTGTAATTCCCTGTTCTCGCCACCCCAAGCGCGGGCGTCGCCAATCCATTTGTAGAAGTCGTACTCTGGCAGATAGCTTAGCAACACATCGGCATCGTTCATCAGCCGTTTGGCAGCGTCGTATGCTTGCTGCATGCCTTCGATGTCCTTGTTTTTGTAGGCTTGGGTGAAGGCGTTGCGGATATCCATGAAATGGTTGCCCATCCATTGCGATAACAGGTTGACGAGGTCGTAGCTGTAGGTGTAGCGCTTCGAAGGCTTTTTCAATAACAGCCGTATGGCTTGCAGCAAGTTGTCGTTGTTATAGGAATAGTAGGGTTTGGTGTAGTAGGTGCCGTGTCCTTCGAAGTCGGGCCGTGCCACCATCTGGGTGCCGAGACCGTAGAAAGACCAGTCCTTGTATACGCTGTCGGCCAATAGGCTCCACGCAGCCCGGGCGTTTTTGTTTTCCTTTCCGTAGCGCATGTCGGCCCATTGGGTTACGAAATCTTTGGTCTGGATGCCCCATACGGAGGCAAAGAGGAATTCGTAGGTCTGCGGACTGCAGTCGAATCCTTCCAGCGTGGAGCCGATGCCGACGAGGTTGCGGTCGCTTTCCTTCAGGGCAGAGTGCATTTTTTTCTCCAGTTCGTAGAGGTCGCCTACGAGCATGGTGTTGCCGCCGAAATTGCCAAGGTAACACCAGATAAAGGGTTGTCCGTAAAAACCTGTTTTTCTAGTAGAAGTACTATCCAATGTGTTCCGCCACACTTCTGTCTTCTCGCAGAAATAGTCAAGTAGCACCAGGCTGTCCTGTGGCACCGCAGTAAGATAGGCACGCAACCGTTCGGGGGTCCATTGTTTGCGCTTATAGTAAAACACCCAGCTCATTTGCAGCCATTGTGCCTGAGGGTCGACAGCCTGCAGGGAACGGTATATGTTTTCCGACACGTTGGCAAGGTAGTCGGGTTCCCACGACGGCGGGTCCATTTCGTTGAAGGGGTCGCAGCCATAGATATGGTCGGTGCCGTAGAGTACCTGCTGTTTGGATAGATAGCGTCGTTGGATGTCGGCAAACAACGGGTCGGTGGAGTTGAGGAAGCAGGTGGACTCGAAGCCACACCAAGGTGACAACTGTTTGATGTCGGTGTCTGGATGCAGTTCGGCGAACCGTCGCGGCACATGTCCCGCAAAGGCAGGCAGCACGGGTGTCATGCCTAGTGCCCGTTCGCGGTCCAGTATCTGTTTCTGCAGTTCTTTCTGGCCGTCAATCCACTGTTGGGGTAGGGGACCTCCGAATCCGTCAAGGTTGGCCATACGGTGCCAAGGCAGATGTGCTGGGTCCGAGAAGTAGGATCGGATTTCCTCGTCGGTCATCCCCATCTCGCACCATACCTCTTGCCATACAGCCTCTTGTCCTGTCAAAGCCAAGGGCATGTTGATGCCGTTCAGGGCCATCCAGTCAATGAAGCGTTCCCATTGCGGCCACTGCCACCATACCATGGTATAACCGTAGGTGCAGTAATTGAGGAAGAACCGCTGTGGCACGACAGCGTGGTGTGACTCTGTTTCCACAACAGGCCATTTTTTGGGCAGTTCTATAGGTTCTGTGTCGAACCATGAAACATGCACCTTGGCATATTTGCGCAGGTAGTGGTTCAGACCGACACAAAGACTGATGTCGTTGTTGCCGGTGATGACTATTCTGCCATTGTTTTGGCTGAGAGCAAAATAGTCGTCGGACAGGTCGCTGGGGTTGGAAACGACAAATTCAAAATGTTGAGAATCCTCTCCGAGCAGCCTTTGAGCCAGTTGCCGTGCAGCCTGCTGGGCTTGGCTATTGTATGCCGCAAACAACAGCAGTAGAGCGAAGAAAAACAGTCGTTTGTGTTGCATTATAATGGAAATTGGGATTGTCTTTTTATGGGTAGTAAATAATAGATACATGAGTTGTCGCGGTAGAATTCGCAGGCGCCCCAGCGCTGCCAGTACTGGTGTGTCTTTAAGTGGTGCATCACTGGGATAAAAACGAAGTCGTATTGCTGTAGGTCGGGCATGATGGACAGGAACATGTCGTAGTTGAGTTGTGTGCCTCGGTATTCCTCTTTGACAATAAAAGAAAATACAGCTGTGTAATGAAGCGCATTGAGCCGGGCCAGCAGGTCAGGGTTGTCGCGGCGTATCTGTTCGGTCTCTTCGTCGATGCGGTAGTCGCTCATGTTCAGCATTCCGATGGTAGTGCCTTGTTCGTCGACGGCTTTGACACTCAGCGGCCAGTTGAAATGCAGATGGATTACCCATGACTCGACTTCCTGTCTGTCGAATCCGTATTGTCGTGTGATCCAATCGACGGTCTCTGCGCTGTCGGCAGCGGTCATGCGTTGCAAATGGTAGTTCATGGCTTAATGGAACGTGACGATGTTGTAGCTGAGCAGATTGTATGGATGATAGGATAGCTTGGCTTTTCGCAGTCCTTCCAGTCCCATGTCCTCTTCGCGGTTGATGAAGCGGAACTGGGGTGGAAGATGTTTGGCAAATTGCTGGTTGATGATGTTGAATGTACCGTCAATACTTCGGTCGGCTTTCTCGATGCTTGTGTCGAAGGTGTCCTCTGTAACAGCAGCGCCACAGGTGAAGGCGACCATGCGGTTTTCGATAAAGATGGCTCCGCCTATCATCCCCAATGCATCCCAGTGGGTGAAGATGTTTTCCATCATCCGTTGTTCCGATTCAAGGGTGTTGCCATACCACGGGTTTTCATGGTGTGTCATATTACGCCAGGTCTGTTCCAGTTGCCGGCATTGTTCGAAGTGTTCAGGTGTGAGACTGCGATATTCGAAATCAGGGTGCTCGCTGAGGAACTTGTTGATATGGTTGCGTTTGTTTTTTAGATGTTTCCCCTGTAACAGCTCCAGGTCGTCGCGTCGATAGATGTAGTCGTAGCTGTCGCGCAGCGGTTCAATGGTGATGGTGTCGCCATATTGTTGCCGCAGCTTCTCGGCCCAATGGTCTTCCACGGCGTTGACTGTTAAGGTGTGCCCCGATTCGGCAGCATGTCGTCGCAGCGCTTCGAAGAGCATAGGGGAGGGCAGCTCCTTTGAGCTGATAAGGTAGGCGGGTATGCGATGATTGAAGTTGTATTTTAAAATCACCGTTCCAGGTAGCAGGCACACTTCGGTGTCAAAGAGGAACTGCCATCCAATGAGGTTGGCAAAATTCAGGTTGCAGTTACGCCGACCAGAGTGCAATGTGATGGATTGCACCGCTTCCTTGTCTTGCAGCGTGAGGCGATGGAATATAAGATTATCTGTATGAACGGTGGTTGGCATTCATATTCTTTTTGTGGTGCAAAATTACACTTTTTTTTCTTTTTGTGTCAAATTTTCCTGTTTTGTTTTTCGGAAATAGGTGATTTTGTGTCATTTTGTCAGTATGTTGCTTCTGGATTGTTTTTTGATGCAGGAGGATTTCAGAAAGGAAAAATAAATTATGACACTAGACAAATTCACAATCAAAGCACAGGAATCGGTACAAAAGGCCGCAGAAATGGCTCAGGCACACCAGCACCCGAGCATCGATACGGTGCACTTGATGAAAGGTATGTTGAGCGTGGATGAAAATGTGACTCCCTATCTGTTGAAGAAAATGGAGGTAAACATTCCTCGGTTGTCGCAGGCTCTTGACGCCCAGATGCAGTCTTTGCCACGCGTCAGCGGTGGCAGCCAGTATCCCAGCAACGACCTCAACAGCGCGCTAATCAAAGCGCAACAGACGGCTACAGAGATGAACGATGAGTTTATCTCGGTGGAGCATCTACTGCTAGCATTGCTCGCTGGCCGGGACAACACGGCACGTTTGCTTAAGGATGCAGGCGCGTCGGAGAAAGCACTCAAAGCAGCTATTGCCGATTTGCGCAAGGGCAGCAAGGTGGGCAGCCAATCGGCTGAGGATACGTTCAATGCCTTGAACAAATATGCTAAAAACCTGAACCAACTGGCTCAAAGCGGCAAGCTAGATCCTGTTATCGGACGTGATGACGAGATACGTCGTGTACTGCAGATTCTGAGTCGGCGAACCAAGAACAATCCTATATTGATTGGTGAACCCGGCGTGGGTAAGACAGCTATTGCCGAAGGCATTGCACACCGTATCATTAGTGGTGATGTACCGGAGAATCTGAAAACCAAAACACTCTATTCTCTTGATATGGGTGCCTTGATTGCCGGTGCCAAGTACAAAGGCGAATTTGAGGAACGTCTGAAGAGCGTTATCCGCGAAATCAACGAAGCTGACGGTGAAATCATTCTCTTTATCGATGAAATCCACACCCTTGTAGGTGCTGGAGGAGGAGAGGGTGCTATGGATGCCGCCAATATTCTGAAGCCGGCTTTGGCACGTGGCGAACTGCGAGCCATTGGTGCTACCACGTTGGCTGAATATCAGAAGTATTTTGAAAAAGACAAAGCATTGGAACGTCGTTTCCAGAGCGTGCTTATTGACGAGCCAAGTGTTGCGGACACCATCTCCATTCTCCGTGGTTTGAAAGAACGTTATGAAGTGCATCACAAGGTGCGTATCAAAGATGAAGCCATTATTGCAGCTGCCGAATTGAGCAACCGCTATATCAGCGATCGTTTTCTGCCAGACAAAGCCATTGACTTGATTGACGAGTCGGCAGCAAAACTGCGTATGGAGATTGACTCTGTGCCGGAAGAATTGGATGAAATCGAACGTAAAATTCGTCAGTTGGAGATTGAACGTGAGGCTATCAGCCGTGAGAACGAACACAGCGACAGCAGCGATGCTGAATCCATCCAGGCCAATAGCGACAAGTTGCACCGCATCGGTCATGAAATATCGGATTTGACGGAACAGCGTGACCAGATGAAGGCGCGTTGGCAGAATGAGAAGAACATTGTCGAGTCGATACAGAGCGAAGTCAAGAATATTGAAAGCTACAAATTTGAAGCTGAACAGGCGGAACGCCAGGGCGACTACGGAAAGGTGGCAGAACTGCGTTATGGACGAATCAAAGAGGCTGAAAAGCATGTCGATGACTTGAAGGTACAACTTCGTTCTATGCAGGCCGACAATGCCATGATAAATGAGGAGGTCGACAGTGAACAGATTGCTGAAGTGGTGAGCAAGTGGACGGGTATACCTGTCACCAAAATGATGCAGAGCGAACGTGAGAAGCTGTTGCATCTGGAAGAAGAGCTGCACAAGCGTGTGGTGGGTCAGGACGAGGCCATCGAGACCATCGCCAACGCCATCCGCCGCAGCCGTACGGGTCTTAGCGATGGCAAACGCCCTATCGGAAGCTTTATCTTCTTGGGCACCACGGGCGTCGGTAAGACGGAACTTGCCAAAGCATTGGCAGAGGTGCTGTTCGATGACGAAGATATGATGGTACGTATCGATATGAGCGAATATCAGGAACGTCATAGCGTCAGCCGACTGATAGGAGCGCCTCCGGGATATGTGGGCTACGACGAGAGTGGCCAGCTGACCGAGGCGGTGCGTCGCAAACCTTACAGCATCGTCCTTTTTGATGAGATTGAGAAAGCGCATCCCGATGTGTTCAACATCTTGCTGCAAGTGCTAGAGGACGGCAGGTTGACCGACAACAAGGGCCGTACCTGCGACTTCAAGAACACCATCATCATCATGACGTCGAATATGGGTAGCAATATCATTCAAGAACGTCTGAGCGATACGATGAATATCAATGACTACACCATAGAAAAGACCAAGAACGATGTGTTGGATTTGCTGAAACAGAATATGCGACCAGAGTTCCTCAACCGAATCGACGAAATCATCATGTTCCGGCCGCTAAACAAAAAACAGATTCGCGACGTGGTGCGTCTGCAACTGGCTCAGGTTGCCAAGATGCTGGAAAAAAACGAGATTCTGGTAAGTGCTACCGACGAAGCTGTCAATTTGCTGGCCGACATCGGTTTCGACCCTGCCATGGGCGCACGTCCTGTGAAGCGTGTCATCCAGCGTCAGATTCTCAACGAGCTCTCGAAGCAGATTTTGGAAGAGAAGATTCACACGAGCGACAACATCATTATCGATGTCATCGACGATCAGTTTGTATTCTACAACAGCAGTTTGAAAACCGATACAGTAAAAGATTAAATTTTAAACGATTTTCATTGTTGTACATAGTGTAATGGTGTCCTGTCTACGGCAGGACACCTTTTTTTATTTGCAGGGGTGGTAATCGTAAAGACTTATTTATGGAGCCACAGGTAGAAGTCGGCCGTCAATGCAATATAGGAATCGCTATAGCTATTGTCCGCATTGCGCATGATGAGTCTTTCGCATAAAACTTCTTCTGATTGTGTCCCGGTATCTTTTCTGAAATTGAGTACAACACGTTTTGCCGGGTCTCCCAGTCGGTTGTGGATGGTGGTACATTTCCTTGTTTGAAGTCCGAACAGGTGGGCCAATGTCAACGCATGTTCGTGTTGCTCTATGGGCAGTATGAGCGCCAGTGTACCGTTGGTACTCAGCAGGGGATATGCGTGTTCGAACAATTCTTTTAATGACAGTGTGTCGTCATGCCGGGCAATCCGTTTGCGCAGACTTTCATTTTTCAATGACTTTGAGAAATACGGTGGGTTGGATACAATCAGGTCATATTGACGTCGGGGGCAGCCGTTGTTTTCATCTCCAAAAGTCTGCATCTCCTGTAGTGAAAGAGGATATGCTTTCAGCTGTTGACTCCAGGGTGATTGTTCAAAATTGCGTGCAGCCACCGCTGTAGTTTCTTTGTCGATGTCAATGGCGTCAATGAAGGCGTCGGGAAAACGTTGGGCAAGCATTAAGGCGATAATACCGCTGCCGGTTCCGATGTCAAGAATGTAGTGCGGTGTCTTTCCTGGGGCGGCCAATACACCCAACAGAACCGCATCGGTGCCCAGTTTCATGGTGGCACCGTTGTCGTCGAGATGGAAATGCCGGAATTGGAACATGTACAGTCAGAAATGAAAAAAGCTGCCGCACGAAGGTACAGCAGCTTTTTTCTATTGTTTAGAATTAAGAGTTACTTCTTTTTGGCATCTTTAGAAGCGTTGTAGAAGATTCTAAGTGCGTTCGAAGCACGGAGTTCCTGTTTGATGTCGCTGATGGTACCCATCTTGACTTTGCTGTCGGCTTTGATAGCAAATGTGATAAGGTCACGTTCAGCACCACTCTTCTGAGCTTTTTCCTCTTCCACGAAGTTGCGTATGTCTGCAACCTCTGAGATTTGGTCGTTCAGCTGGATACGTGGTTCAGTACCATACTTAGCCACATATTGATCAGTGGGAACACCGATATTGATATAGCTGACCAGACTCTTCTTTTCCAGTTTTACCACTTCAGAGCCTTTGGGGGCTGTGATTTTCACAAACAGCGTGCTCTCACGCATGGTGGTGATGACCATGAAGAAGAACAGGAGCATGAAAATAATGTCGGACATTGAACCCATGTTGAGACCGGGTGTCCCTTTGTCATTTTTTTGTTTAAAACGTGCCATTATTTTCCTCCTCCCGTATTTTTAGGCTCGGCTTCGGAGATAGCGACAGGGATAGCCTTGTCGATAGCATGCTGGCGAGCGGTGTCTAATTCAGTATATGCTTTGCTAAATTTTTGTTTAGCCAGGTCGTTGCGCATTTCATTGATGGCGGCAGTCAACTCGTTCTGGACTCTGAAGTAGGTCTCATACGAGGTACCACGGTCGTTTTGCAGCGAGATCACACCCTTCGAAACAGGATATTTGCCCAGATATTTGATGTCGATTATATCTTTCTGCGGCAAATCATCGCGGTCTTGGGGGTTACCCAGGAACTCTTTGGCACGGTCTTTCAAAAGCGAGAGAGCCGTTTCTTTGTCGACAGGTACCTCTTTGTTGAAGAGAATGAGGTCGCTACGGTTGATTTTTACAATGAAAATATTACGCTCACGAACATCCGGCGGTGTAAATGACGGCGGCAGCGGTGGGGGCAGACGCCGTGCGATACCCATATCCGTGTTGATGCTGGAGGTCATCAGGAAGAATGTCAACAGCAAGAACGAGATATCGGCCATCGAACTTGTATTTAAACCTGGAGTTGCTCTTTTAGCCATAATTTAGTTATTTTTTAAATGCTTTGGAAATCTCGACGAAAATCATCAGCACAACAGCTGCCAAGATTGAGAAATAGGTAGTGAAGCAAGCTGTGGAGATAAGTTTTGCTGTTTTTTCACTTGTATCGTATTTCGACAGGAACTCTTGCGGCATGGAGTCGCCACCCGCGAGCAGGAAGGCTACGATTAACACGACGGCAATGATACCCAGTGCGATGAGGGCTTTCTTGGGTTTCTTGATAACACTGATAACACCGAAGAAGAGCCACAAAGCAAGACTGAGTACGATAAAGCAAATGAGAATCCAAAAGGCGACATCGAACAGACCGCCGAATTGCTTCTGATTGATTGCGAACAGGATCGCGCAAACGGAAACAATCAAGGCAATGGCCAGACTGACGATGGTGATTATTTTTCTTAAACTTTCTTTCATAACAGTAAAGGATTAAAAAAGTTAATAATTAGTTTCTATATCCTTACACTATTATCTTTTGTTCTTGATGAGGATGTCCATGAAGGTGATGGAGCCATCTTCCATTTGAGAAACGAGACTTTCGATTTTGGTGAGGAGATA
>JAEEGL014898015.1_pt1 | contig 10192 bp, 1 predicted proteins | sample 9134231 | NCBI WGS metagenome assembly JAEEGL01 (sample SAMN16246548, study PRJNA631951) | gut metagenome | biome: gut microbiome; feature: rumen; material: fiber-attached | host: Bos | place: Iran: Karaj | collected 2018-10
AAGGAAAACAGGAAGTTTCAGTATTCGGAACTGGAGAAGGGCGGAAACGCCAGAAAATACAAGAGCAGTCTGGACTGGCTTTTGAAAGCGTTTCTTGTGGTCAGATCCGACGCGGTGGAACGAATAGAACTGCCACTTTCCGATTGCCGCTCACAGGACAATTTCAGACTCTATGCTTCCGATATCGGGCTCCTCACCGCAATGTACGATTTCGTGGTGAGCGACCAGCTCCTCAAAGATGAATTTGACAGGACTATGGCCTTTGTGAGGGGAGGGCTGTATGAAGCCCTGATCGCGGATATTCTCTACAAAAACTCCCATTCCGGTCTCTGTTTCAAAAAGGACACTAAAGGATCCTTCGAGATGGAGTTTATTATTGAAGAGAACGGGCAGGCGGTGCCCGTTGAGGTGAAGCCCAGAAACAGCCGCTCAAAATCCCTCGATCTGGCCCTTTCCGGGGAGGGCATTCCCTACGGTTACAGGCTGACGGAGGGAAATATCGAGGTGTCCGGGAAAAGGATATCACTGCCCCTGTATATGGCCATGTTCCTGTGAGAAAGATCTTTTCTCCATCTCTTAAACCCACCGGGATCCATAAAAAAATCTCGCCATTCCTGTCATTATTGTGGTAAAATAAACAGGTTACTTTATGGTCTGAAACTTTACTCCAAGAGGAATTGCGAAAAATGGACACATTGGATTATACATCGGAAAGCCGCCTTGTAAGGCACAGCAGTTACCGTTACATCTTTCCTCCCATGGTCGGGATGGTATTCGCCCAGATAGCGCCTGTGGTCGACGGAATATGCGCCTCCGGCGGCTTGGGGGAAGAAGCCCTTTCCGCCATCGGCGTGTCGGGCCCTTTGGGTTACGTGTTCAATATAGTCTGCGCTCTTTTCGGCATAGGCTGCGGCGTCATCGTTTCCCGCTGTTCGGGCAAAGGCGAAAAGGCCAGGGGAGCCAGGGTGTTTACCCGGACCCTCATCGTGCTCTCCTCAGTGGCGCTCATCCTTACTGCGGCAGGCATCATCTGTATCAATCCCCTGTTAAAGGTTCTCTGCGCCACTCCCGAGAACTACTCCTATGCAAAGGAATATCTGACGATGGTACTTTTGGGCAGCATTTTCATGTCCCTGAACTTTGCGGGAGACTACATTCTTGCCAATGACAACAACGAAAATCTGGCGGTCGCCGGAGATATAGTCGGCGCTATAGTGAACATGATAGTGGACTATGTGGGCGTGTTCGTGTTCCATCAGGGGATATGGGTCCTCGGCTTCGGAACATCCTTCGGCTCCTTCTGCTGCGTTCTGGTATATCTCCTGCACTTCAGAAAGAAGGACAGGCTTTGCAGCATCGTGAAGCCCGAGATAAAGGAAGGCGATCCCAGCCTTCTCGAGATAGTAAAGCCCGGCATGGCAGAGGCGATCATGTACATGTTCTTCGCGTTACAGCTCGTGACCCAGAATTTCGTGCTGCGCGAGGACGGGGGCACAAGCGGCCTTGCCAATTCCACCATCATGGAGAATCTGACCCTCGTTTTCACCATAATCATCGCAGGCTGCACTGACGCCATATTTCCCATGGCTTCCGCATTTCACGGGGAACAGAACAAAAGCGGCATGCTCATGGTGAAGCGCACTCTTATGAAAACGGGCCTTATCCTTTTGGCTTTTCCCGTTGTCATGCTGTGCATATTCCCCCAGATATCCATAATCCCTTACAGGGTTGATAATCCTATCATGCTCAATTCACTTCCCTTTGCCATACGTCTTGTGAGCATAACCCAGCTTCTGGTGTTCATTGCAACTCTCCTTATAGACTATCTTTCGGCTACGGAGAGGGAGGGGCTGGCCAACATTGCGTTTGTGGTCCAGTTCGGGATACAGATCCCCCTCACTCTCATCCTGAACAAATGGTCTACGATGAACTCTCCCTGGTATGCGTCCATCATCGCCCAGGCAGGAGTTCTCATTTTCCTGTGCTTTTTCTGCGGAGACCTGCCGAAAGGCCTCTACAGGTTTTACCGTGAGAATCTGCTGATACTCAGGGGCGGACAGCTCACCCCGGAGCTTGTGGCTGCTTTTGAGGAGGAAGCCCGGGAAAATATGGACGAAAGACAGTTTGAGACCTTAAAGCAGAAGATGACGGAGCCGCTTCTCAAGGCGCTGTCAGGCAGCACGGCTCCCTCATGCTGCTTCAGCATCCTGGAACGGTCCGACGACAATCTGGCGGCGGTACTCCATTACGAGTCAAAGAAGGATCTTTTGGAGGATCTTCCCGAACTGCCGGAATCGGAGGATGATGAAGACGAAGATGAAGACGCAGTACCTGTGGATACCTGCATCCGTTCGGAATTCCTGGGCATGCGCAGGATGATGATCATATTGACCGGGGACGGCGAAAGCGATGTCCCCGGAACTGAATGAAAAGGGCGCGTATTGTTTTAAAAGAAAGGACAGATGAGAACATGGAAAAGATGAGATTGACGGCGTCATCAGGGATCAGTGATTTTTGTTCGCGTAACTCTCTTGCGGAGGATGCGTTCTTTAACGCAGTATCCGCTTATTCGAAAAAGTGCTTTTTCTCTTCGGAGGATGAGGGCCCTGAGGCCGCTGCGGAGGATATCCTATCCTACATAGGATATTTTGACGGGCGAAAAGGAGACGGCAGCCCTGAGACCAGGGTGGAAAAGGACGACCAGGGATACAGTCTTGAGTGTATCTGCGACCCGGAAGCCCTTTCGGAATATCTGATCAAAGGGTTCTCAAAGCTGTTCGATCATATTGCGTCCGAATTCACGGTGAAGGAAAAGCTTAAGGATGTGACCCTGACTGACAAGGAGGATGAGGAGAAGATCCTTGCGATCTATGATACGGACATAGACGCAGCCTACAGACCCGGATACCGCATACTTCAGGATGCCGCTGACAGATATCCGGACAGGAAGGCTGTCATTGCCGTTGACAGGACGCTTACTTACAGGGAACTCAACGAGGAAGCCAACGCCATCGGACACGTGCTGCGTGATGACGGGGTCGGGCCCAATACCATAGTTGCGGTGTTTGCCGACAGGGACAGCTACGCTCACGTGATGAGGAACGGAGTCCTGAAGAGCGGCGGCGCCTTTTTGCCCATAGATCCCGAGTATCCCGACGACAGGATCAGGATGATTATAGAAGACTCCGGATGCCGGAGGATCCTTACGACTTCAGGCGTCATGGACAGGCGCGGCGCTCTGATCAATGGTTTTATTTCCCAGGGCGTTTCTGTATTCATCGCGGAACAGGCGCTGGAAAAGGGAAGCCGGGAGAATATCAACGCGGATGTTCCGGGAAATGCCCTTGCTTACGTGATCTATACCTCGGGCTCCACCGGAAAGCCCAAGGGCGTGATGCTTGAAAATCACAACCTTTCGAATTTCGCAAACGACAATGAAAAGAACCTTGAGGCCATGTCCTTCCTCGACTGGGGGGATACGAGCATATCCATCGCCCCCCTTACCTTCGACGTCTCCATTCTCGAACAGTTCGTGCCGTATCTGCGCGGGATGACGAATGTATTCGCCACGATGGAGCAGTTCATGGACGCTGACGCCATGTGCAGTCTGATAGTCGACAATAACGTGACCGTGATGACCTGTACTCCCACTTATCTTCTGAACATGATCGAGATAGAGGCTTTCCGGCCGGCGGTCAGGAATCTCAGGAGCGTCGATGTGGGGGCGGAGGCGTTTCCGGCAGCGCTCTACGAAAAGCTGGTGGAGCTGAATCCGGACCTTTATATAGTCAATACATACGGCCCCACGGAGTGTACGGTGACCTGTACCCTCAAAGTGATGGAAAGCTCAAAGGATATCACCATCGGTAAACCCCTTGCAAATGCGAGGATGGCCACTCTGGACAGGGAGGGAAGGCTGCAGCCCCTGGGCGCCCTGGGAGAACTGGTCATCATGGGAGAAGGGGTCGGAAGAGGCTATATCGGCCGGGACGACCTTAACGCAAAGAACTTCATAAGACTTCTGGGGCGTCCTGCCTACAGGAGCGGAGATCTGGCCCGCATAAGGGAGGACGGCGAAATCGATTTCCACGGAAGAATGGACGATCAGGTGAAGCTGAGGGGACTGAGGGTGGAACTGGGGGAGATCCAGAGTGTGATGAGCACCTACCCCGGCATAAGCGCCAGCACCGTTATCGTGGAAAAGGGAGATACGGATTTCCTTGCGGCGTATTTTACTGCCGACAGGCAGATCGAGATACGAAAGCTCAGGGACCACCTCGCTTCGAGCCTCACAGCCTATATGGTCCCCCAGGCCTTCATGCAGCTTGAGGAGATGCCCCTTACGCCGAACGGCAAGGTGGACAGGAAGGCCCTCCCGAAGCTGACCATTGAGGCGGATGAGATCGTTCCTCCCGAAAATGAAACACAGGAAGCCATACTGAAGGACGCTTCGGAAGTGATCGGGGGCGTTCAGCTGGGGATAACCACAGACCTGTATGCGGCGGGCATGTCCTCCATAGGCTGTATCAGGCTGTGCGCTCTTTTATCCGAACGCTTTAACAGGAGCATAAAGGTCGCCGAGATATTCGAACACAGGACCGTTAAGGACATAGAGAGCCTGATCTCCGAAAAAGAGGAAGACGCCGGATATGAGCTTCTGGAAGAGTATCCGCTGTCAATGACCCAGCAGGGTATCTACATAGAGTGTGAAAAGTATAAGGGTACGACCATCTACAATCTCCCCGAGCTCTATGAGCTGGATCCTGCAGTCGACACCGCCCGTCTGGCAGAGGCGGTCACAAAGGTTATAAAGGCGCATCCCTATCTCATGATGCAGCCTGTGAAGGCCGCTGAAGGAGAACTTCATGCAAAGCGAAGGGATGATCTCGGGTTTGAAGTAAAGAGGGTCAAATGCGCTCATCTCCCGGGAGAGGATGAACTTGTAAGGCCCTTCGACCTTGAACTGGAAGAGCCTCTGTTCCGGGCGGAGATATACGAAACGGATGAAGGAAACTATTTCTTCTTTGACACCCACCATATAGTGAGCGACGGAGGGTCCATAGACATATTGATAAGGGATATAGAAAGGGTCTATCAGGGAGAAGAGGTTCCCAAAGAGACATATACGGCTTATGAATTCGCCCTTGATGAGCAGAAGGCGAGAAGCAGCGACCGCTTTACCAAGGCCAGGGCCTTCTATGACGGGATCTTTGAGGGCTGCGGAGGAGAAACCGTTCCGGTAAAGGACGGCAGCGAAGGGGCCGGTCATTCCGCATTCAAACATGTGACGGGGGCAGGCATCGCCGCTCAGGTACAACGCTTCTGCGAGGACAATTCACTTTCTCTCAACGCTTTCTATACGGCTGTCTTCGGGCTGGCGCTGAAATCCTACACCGGGTCCGAACAGGCGGTATTTTCCGCGATCTATAACGGCAGGAACGACGTGCGCCTCGCGGACAGCGTATCCATGCTGGTAAAGACTCTCCCCGTGTATCTTGCCTGCGATCCCGATGAATCCGTAAAGTCCTATATCGAAGGCTGCCAGAGATTTCTGCTTTCCGCCATGGCCAACGACATCTACAGCTTTGCGGAGATCAGGAGCGCCTATGATATCAGGGCGGATGTGCTTTTCGCCTTCCAGGGGGAGTATGAGCACGAGGTGAAGCTGGGAGGCAGACCGGCAAAGGCCGGAATGCTCAGTCTGTCACAGACCAGGTCTGAACTTGGGATAGATGTATTTACCGACGGGGATCATATCGTGTACGAGGTGGAGTACGACCCTTCATCCTACAGTGAATACACCATTGACGGGATCCTCCGGATGATGGACCGCATCGCCTGTGAATTTACCGGAAAAGGGATGCTTGAGGATGTGACCCTTGTTTCCGAAGATGAGGCTGCTGCCATAGACGGACTCTACGATTCCTCCTTCCCCGTCAGAGAGAGACCTGCGTACCGCCTCCTGCAGGATTCTGCGGTGAAGTATCCGGACAGAAAGGCCGTGGTCGCCACGGACCGTACCCTCACCTACAGGGAGTTAAATGAAGAAGCAAACGCCATCGGCCATGTGCTTATGGAGAACGGGGCAGGTCCCGAGAGCATAGTGGCGGTGATGGCTGAGAGGAACAGCTACGCCTATGTCATGAGACAGGGCGTCCTTAAGAGCGGCGGCGCATTCCTGCCGATCGATCCCGAGTATCCTGAAGACAGGATCAGGTTCATACTCGAGGATTCCGGAGCAAAGATACTCGTTACCACGGCGAAAACAGCCGGCGACAGGGCGGATCTGCTCAATGACCTTTCCGCCGGCGGCATCCGGGTGATCCGGGCGGAGGAAGCGGTGGCAGAGGGCAGCAGGGAAGACCCTGATGCGGAAGTGCCTTACGAAGCCCTTGCCTATGTCATCTATACCTCCGGCTCCACCGGGAGACCCAAGGGCGTGATGCTGACAAATAAAAACCTTGTAAACTTTGTGGATGACGATGAAAAGAACCCGGAGATCCAGGGCTATACGAGACGCGGGCACGTGAGTCTCGCCATAGCGGCTCTCACCTTTGACTTTTCCATTATGGAGGAGTTCGTTCCCATCGCCAACGGGCTGACCGTAGTGCTTGCAACCCAGGAAGAGATCATGAATCCGGAGATGCTCTCGGCCGTCATGAAAGAGAATGATGTGGATATAATGAGCTGCACTCCCAGCTATCTCCTGAACATGCTGGATATGAGCGAATGCACGGATGTGTTCACGGATGCGGTAAAGAACCTCAGGAGCGCGGATGTGGGCGCGGAGGCTTTCCCGCCGGCTCTTTATGACAAACTGAAGGCCGTGAACCCGGATATCTATATCATGAACGGTTACGGTCCCACGGAAACCACCATAGGCTGCACCATGCAGGTCATAGAGAACGGCAACGACATTACCATAGGCGTTCCGAGTGTCAATGTATCGGTGGCCACCATAGACAGGGAGGGAAGGCTTCAGCCTTTGGGAGCCCTGGGAGAGATGGTCATAATCGGAGACGGAGTGGGCCGTGGTTATATCGGCCGGGACGACCTTACAAAGGAGAGCTTCATAAGCCTGTTCGGGAAGAAGGCGTACAGGAGCGGCGATCTCGTGAGGATACGGGAGGACAGGAATATCGAGTTCCACGGACGCATAGACAATCAGGTCAAACTGAGGGGCCTGAGGGTGGAACTGGGAGAGATCGAATCGGTCATCAATTCCTATCCCGGGGTGTCGTCCTGCATCGTCATCGTCGTTAAGCAGGAAACGGAATATCTGGCCGCTTACTTTACCGCAAAAGAGGAAACGGACATAAACAGCCTGAAGGAGCACGTATCCGCGAAGCTCACGGCGTACATGGTGCCCCAGGTATTCATGCAGCTTGAGACCATGCCTCTCACCGCAAACGGGAAGATCGACAGGAAAAAGCTGCCCAAACCCGCTGCCAAACAGGAAGATGTGGTTTCAGCCGAAAATGATACCCAGAAAGGGATCCTTGAAGATGTGGGGAAAGTCCTCGGCAGGGCGGTGACCGGCATCACTACCGATCTGTTTACCGTAGGCCTGTCCTCCATAGGCTGCATCAAGCTCTGCGCATTTCTGTCCGGGCGTTTCAAAAAGAGCGTAAAGGTGTCGGAAATCTTTGAAAACAGGACGGTCAGGGATATTGAGAAACTGATATCCGGAAAAGAGGGAGATACAAGCCATGAGGTCCTTAAGGATTATCCCCTGTCCATGACCCAGACTGGCATCTATATCGAATGCGAGAGGAACCGGGGAACGACTGTTTACAATATCCCCTCCCTCTTCAGACTCGATCCTTCCGTAGACACGGATAAACTTGCCGAAGCGGTCAGAAAAGTCGTAAAGGCCCACCCTTACCTGTTGATGAGGCCCGTCAAAAATGACGAGGGAGATCTCCGGTCCGAAAGAAGAGACGACTTTGAATTTGAAGTGAAGAAGATCAGCTGCCCTCATCTGCCGGGTGAAGACGAGCTTGTGAGGCCTTTCGATCTCGAAGCGGAGGAACCCTTATTCCGCGCCGAGATCTATGAAACGGAGGATGGAAATTACTTCTTCCTGGATACGCACCATCTGGTAAGCGACGGTAATTCCCTGGATATCCTGATGAGGGATATAGACAGGGCCTGCGAAGGGGAAGAGATCCGGAAGGAAAGCTATACGGGTTACGACTTTGCTCTCGATGAAGAGAAAGCGAGATCCGGCGACAGGCTTAAGAAGGCCATGGACTGGTATGACAGCGTATTTGCGGGCTGCCAGGGAGAGACAATGCCCGTAAAGGACGGCAGGGAAGGCGCGGGGCATATGGGATTCCGCACAGTGACCGGGAGCGCCGATGCCGGCAGAGTGGTGAGATTCTGCGATGAGCACGGACTCACGCTGAACGCCTTCTTTACCGCCGCTTTCGGACTTGCGCTAAAAGCCTATACAGCCGGTGAAAATGCGATATTCTGTACCATATACAACGGCCGGAGCGATTCCAGACTCTCCGACAGCGTCAGCATGCTTGTGAAGACCCTGCCGGTATATCTTGAATGCTCTCCCGAAAGCACGGTAAAGGATTTTATCGAGGGCTGCGCAGGTTACCTTCTGTCCGCCATGGCCAACGATATCTACAGCTTCGCAGAGATCCGGAGCGCTTATGACATAAAAGCCGACATACTGTTTTCATTCCAGGGAGAATATGAACACGGCGCGAATATCGGGGGAAAACCCGCAGAACTGAAGCTCTTGGATCTTTCCGATGCGAAATCGGCCATCGGCGTCGACGTTTTCACTGACGGGAACAGGATCGTATATGAGATCGAGCACGATCCCTCCGAATACAGCGATTATACGGTAAACGGCCTCGTGGGGGTCATGGATCGCATAATCACCGAATTCACGGTGAAAGAGAAACTTAAGGATGTGACCCTCGTGTCCGATGTGGACAAAAAGCTCATAGACGGATTGTACGACAGTTACTATCCGGTGGAGGAGAGGCCGGCTTACAGGCTGCTCCAGGACAGCGCCTCCAGGTATCCGGAAAGGACGGCCGTAGTCGCCACGGACCGCACCCTCACCTACAGGGAACTCAACGAGGAAGCGAACGCCCTGGGGAATGTGCTGATCAATAACGGCGCAGGCCCCGAGGAGATAGTCGCGGTGATGGCGGAGAGAGACAGCTTCGCCTACGTCATGAGGCAGGGCATCCTTAAGAGCGGCGGCGCTTTCCTGCCGATCGATCCCGAGTATCCGGAAGACAGGATCAGGTACATACTCGAGGATTCAGGGGCTAAGATACTCGTCACCACCGCAAAAGTCCTGAAGGACCGCGCGGATCTCTTCGGCGAGCTCTCCGTTATGGGCATAAATGTGATAGAGGCCGGCAATGCGGTAGCCAGAGGCGGCAGGGAGGATATCAATGCGGATGTGCCTTACGACGCTCTTGCCTATGTCATCTATACCTCGGGATCCACGGGAAGACCCAAGGGCGTCATGCTTACAAATAAAAACCTGGTTAACTTCGTGGACGACGACGAAAAGAACGGGGAGATACAGGGATATACGAAACGGGGACACGTAAGCCTCGCCATAGCGGCGCTCACCTTTGATTTCTCCATCATGGAGGAGTTCGTGCCCATAGCCAACGGCATGACGGTAGTGCTGGCAACCCAGGAAGAGATCATGAATCCCATAATGCTCTCCGCCCTCATGAAGATGAACAAGGTCGATGTCATGAGCTGCACTCCCAGCTATCTCCTGAACATGCTGGATATGAGCGCATACACGGATGTGTTCACGGATGCGGTAAAGAACCTCAGGAGCGTGGATATGGGCGCGGAGGCTTTCCCGCCGGCTCTTTATGACAAACTGAAGGCCGTCAACCCGGATATCTACATCATGAACGGTTACGGTCCCACCGAAGCCACCATCAGCTGCACCATGCAGGTCATAGAGAACGTCAACGACATTACCATAGGCGTTCCGAATGTCAATGTGTCGGTGGCCACCATAGACAGGGAGGGAAGGCTTCAGCCTTTGGGAGCCCTGGGAGAGATGGTCATAATCGGAGACGGAGTGGGCCGGGGTTATATCGGCCGGGACGATCTCACAAAGAAGCGCTTCATAGGCCTGTTCGGGAAGAAGGCCTACAGGAGCGGCGATCTTGTGAGGATACGGGAGGAC
>JAEEGL015126018.1_pt1 | contig 10192 bp, 7 predicted proteins | sample 9134231 | NCBI WGS metagenome assembly JAEEGL01 (sample SAMN16246548, study PRJNA631951) | gut metagenome | biome: gut microbiome; feature: rumen; material: fiber-attached | host: Bos | place: Iran: Karaj | collected 2018-10
ACCTGTCTTTCTTCTATCTGGGAAACAGACGGAAAAGTAGAGGAGTGGTACGCAATTCACGGACGCCCTGCTGCCTATAAGGAACTTAAGCCTGCAGAGGGTGCTTACTATGACGGCGCAATCGAAATTGACCTTGGCGAGATCCGTCCTATGATTGCTATGCCGTTCCACCCAAGCTGCGCTTATACAATTGATGAAGTAAATGCAAACCTTGTAGACGTATTGCTCGAAGCAGAAAAGCGTGCAAAGGTTAGCTTTGGCGACAAGGTAGATTTTAATCTTCGCAATAAGATTATTGACGGCAAGCTTTATGTAGATCAGGGAATTATTGCCGGTTGTGCTGGTGGTGGTTTTGAAAACATCTGTGCTGCAGCCGACATCCTCAAAGGTAAGGACAGTGGTAACGGAAAATTTGTTTTGAGTGTATATCCTGCTTCTATGCCTGTTTATATGGAACTTATGAAAAACGGTGCCTTTACAGCTCTCATTGATGCCGGTGCTGTTGTTAAGACTGCCTTCTGTGGTCCATGTTTTGGAGCCGGTGATACTCCTGCTAACGGTGCATTCTCTATCCGCCATTCAACACGTAACTTCCCTAACCGCGAAGGTTCTAAGATTCAGAATGGACAGCTTTCTTCTGTTGCACTTATGGATGCACGTTCTATTGCCGCAACTGCCGCAAACAAGGGCTTCCTTACTGCAGCTACAGAGTTTGACACAGAATTCAGCGGTAAAAAATATTTCTTTGACAAGGCAATTTATGAAAAACGCGTATATGATTCAAAGGGAGTTGCTCATCCGGAAGTAGAAATCCAGTTTGGACCAAACATCAAAGACTGGCCGGCAATGAAGCCACTTTCGGACGACCTTCTTATTAAGATTGTTTCCGAGATTCACGATCCTGTTACTACAACAGACGAACTCATTCCTTCTGGAGAAACTTCTTCTTTCCGTTCTAATCCTCTTGGTCTTGCAGAGTTTACACTCAGTCGCCGTGATCCGGCTTACGTTGGACGTGCAAAAGCTGTCCGCGATGGTTCAGATGAGGTAAAGGCCGAAGTTGCTGCCGTAGCCGCCACCCTCGATGCCGCAAAGCCTGAGTTCAAAGGACGCGCCGCTCTTGCAGGCCTTGGAAGTTCAATTTTTGCCGTAAAACCAGGTGACGGATCTGCCCGCGAACAGGCTGCAAGCTGCCAGAAGGTACTTGGAGGCTGGGCAAATATTGCAAATGAATATGCAACCAAGCGTTACCGTTCAAACCTCATCAACTGGGGTATGCTGCCATTCCTTTACAAGGATGGTGACAAAAATCTTCCTTTTGCAAACGGAGACTATGTATTTATTCCGGATGTTAAAAAGATGGTTCAGGACAAACTCCCAAGCTGTAAGGCCTACGCAATCAAAGCCAACGGTACAATAAATGAGTTTGAGCTTTCTACAGGAGATCTTACAGACGACGAACGTAAGATTATTCTTGCCGGATGTCTCATTAATTTTTACCGTAGTTAGTTTTGTATAACAAGAGAATGTTCTATGCGCAAAATCGGTTTCTTCTTTCTGTTCGCATTAATCTGTGTTTTATCTCTTATATTTACAGGCTGTAAAAACCAGCAGGAAGAAGAAGCTCCACGCATTTATCTGGATGATGATTTTTATTATGCAATAGGGCAAAAAGATACTACTGTAGAGGAAGCAGCTCTTTTTAATTACACAAAGCTTCCAAAGCTTGCATATAAAAATCTTTCGGATATTACCGGCAAAGATGGTGCCTATATATGGCTCAAGGTTAGTTTTAATCTTGCAGCCGAACCGGCACTAAAAGGCGATGACCTTTCCATGCTCATTCCGTACCTTCATTTTGCAGAAGAGCTTTATTTAAACGGCTACTATATAGATGATTATGGAATTATGGGCGAAGGACCCGAAGATCCTGCCATTCAGGATGCCGGACTTATGGCGCATCTTTTTGATTTTCCGGAAAGCTTTATAAATCAGGAAGAAGATAATATTGTTCTTATTAAAGTATTCTCACTTGGAAACGCAAGTATTACTCCTGGAGTTTTTGTAGGACTTCGTCAGGATGCCTGGGTAACTTCAGATAATATGACCTTCTGGAGAACACGTATTTATATGTTCCTTGAAGGTTTTATGCTTTGTGTTTTTATCTTCTTCCTTATGATTTTTATTGCTTACCGCCAGGATAGAATCTATTTTTATCTTTCATTTTTAAGTCTTCTTTCAATGTTCTTCTTTTCGGGATTTTTTGGTGGAGATCTTCCTTGGGTTGGTTTTCATGGCGGAATGACTTATCTGTTTTTCTTTAAATTTACCAAATGCGCCTGCTTCTTTGGAATGGAATACATGTTCTCACTGCTTATTTTTGATTTCTTACAGATGAAGCATACTATTGCAGAACGTGTTCTTCGTACTTCTTATGTTGGGATTTCGGTTATAGTTTGTATGGTCGCTCCAAATTATTCTAGCCTCATAAAAATTTCTCACATAATTATATGGTTTGCCCTTATAGATATTACACTTGCAATTGGAATGATAATTAAAAGTGCAATAAAAGGACAAAAGCGTGAACGCGCCAGAATGCTGCTTGTCGCTCTTTCTCCATTCCTGATTTCAATTAATACAGACTTTGTAATTAAAACTTTCTTTAATAATATTACGCTTCCATATTATTCTATTTTTGGATGGGCTTTATCTGTTATTATCTGCTTTTTGTATTTTAGTACTCAATACAATCGTATTGCATTCCGTATGGAATATCTGAATCAGAATCTTACAAAGGAAGTAGAAGAACAGACAAGAAAGTTAGTGGAATCTAACAGGAAGCTTGCCCATGAGCGCGAAATTGCAATTAAAGATATGCATATGGCAGCTGTTGTTCAACAAAAATTCTTTCATGCACCAAAGCAAAAATTTAAATATTGGGATTATGCAGTCTGCTATGAACCATATTCAGAAGTTTCCGGAGACTTTTACAACTTCCATTTTGACGGCGATAAACTGCATGGACTTTCTGTTTTTGATGCATCGGGTCATGGGGTTGCAGCCGGTCTTGTAACAATGCTTTCTGAAACTGTAATCCGCCAGGTTTACGAAGAAAGTCGCAGAAAGCATCGTAAGCTTTCAAATGCAATTGAAGAACTAAATAAAAATCTTATTGCTGCCAAAGGCGATGTAGAAAATTATCTTACCGGCGTTGTAATGCATATAAAAGAATCAAAGGGTAATAAATGCGAAATTAATATTTCTTGTGCTGCACATCCATATCCGCTTTTATATAGAAACGATGACAAGCAGGTTGTAGAGATTCAGCCTCCAATTGGACTTGAGCCTTATGGTCCAATTGGAATTGACGGAATAGAAACCAGATATACAGACTTCTGGTTTGATATGAAAAAAGGCGATATCCTTATCCTGTATACCGATGGTTTGACCGAAACAATGAATGAAAAACGAGAAGAATTCGGTAAAGAAAGGGTAGGTCTTGTTCTTAAAGAAAACAGCCGTAAAGGAGCAAAAGTAATCCTTCAGGCTGTTCTTGATGCTTTGGAAAATCATTCCGGTCAGGAACTCCGCACCGACGATGTTACGGTTATAGTTCTTAAACGAAAATAATTTTATTTACTAAGAGTTTCGTTCAGCTTTTCTACCGAAACAGTGTTTTCTTCTGCAATTGTCTTAACAGAATTTAGAGCATTTTGAGCAATAGAAATTTTATCGCTGAGCGACTGCACTCTGGTTTGAATCTCATCTGTAAATGTAGAAATTCCGGTAATTGCTGTATTCTGTTCATTAATCTCTGTTACAGACTGACTAACGAGAGTATTTGAAGTGTGTGAAGATTCAACTACTGCATTTAAAGAATGCATTACATCTTCTACACCTCGTGCCATTTCTGTAATTCCTGCAAGAATTTCTTCTATGCCCTGAATTGAATTTCTTATGCTCTCATTGCTTGAGTTTGTATATTCAATACAATCCTTTGCTGTATTAGAAGCGTTTGTAACCATCTCCACAATATTGTTAAGTTCTTCTTCAATATTATGAGAGTTCTTATTTGTTTCATCAGACAGCTTTCGGATTTCCTGAGCAATTACAGAAAAACCTTTTCCAAGTGTTCCTGCATGAGCTGCTTCAATAGAAGCGTTCATTGCTAAAAGTCCTGTTCTTCCTGCCACTGCATTTACAGTAGAAACAAAAGAAGAAATAGAAGCTGTGCCTTCCTGAACTTTTTCTACTTCATTAACAAGCTCCTGAATCTTTTGCTGTTGTGCATTCAAATCTTCTTCCATCAGGTTCATCGAAGCTTTTCTTGTATCTGCAATGCTGCTTATGTTTTTAATTGTTTGAGAAATCTCTGCCATAGCTGTAGAAGTCTGTGTCAGGGCAGTATTCTGTTCCATTATGTTAGACTGCATGTTCTGAACATGTTCTTTTACAAGATCAGAGCTGCTGCTGATTGTAGTTGTTTTTTCTGAAAGAGATGCAGCCTGCGAGGTAAGGTAATCATAAAGATTTTTGATTTCGCCAAAGGATTCAGAAAGCATTGTTACCTGTTTAGAAAGTTCACTTCCAATCTGGAGGTTTTCTTTACTTTGAATCAAAACAGACTTTAAGGTTGAAAGAGATGCATCTGTGGTTTTCTGCTCGGTGATTGCCTTATCATTAATTAAATCCTTCTGGCGGTTTAATAAAAGAATGGCAGCGTTGGATCCAATAAACGCTATTGTTCCAATTATGATTGCCATAAGAGTTTCGCGTTTATCAATTGCAAAAAAGTCTTTGAACGGAAACAGAATTGCAATACACCAGATGATGCCGGAACCAATAAAAAAGAAATTTAACTGTTTTTTATTAAGAGAAAACAGCTGATTAAAAATTGCCATTACTACTATAAAGCAGACAGAACGGTAAATCTCAAAAATATTGTCAGGACTATGAAGGAAAAAAACAATCGCAAGAATTGCAATAAGAATTCCTACGGAATCCAGCAAAAGACCAATTTTGATTTTATTTTTTTTGATTAGTATTAAAGAAATCAAAAACGACAGAAAAGCAATGCCCGAACCTGCTGCAGTAAGGTAGGTACCTCTGAGCATTTCGGCTATAAATGTAGTACAAAAGCCTGTAAGAAAAATAAGGTTGCCGTAAACGGCTGTAGGAAGCTGCGCCAGTTCACTAAACGACTTCTTTTCTAAGCTTTCACTATCAGGTAAAAATCGTGAAATAAAGTTGTTCATCCTTTAATTATAACATATTTTTAATAATTGTGTTATAATTAATATATTAATCAGGAGGAATAAAATGGTTGATTACACAGAAGGTTCTGGAAAACAATATCATACAGGAGTTGGTCCGGACGACATTGGAAAATACGTTATTATGCCCGGAGATCCAAAACGCTGTGCAAAAATAGCTGAACATTTTGATAATCCAAAGCTCGTTGCCGATGTGCGCGAGTATGTTACATATACAGGAACCCTTGAAGGAGTGAAGGTTAGTGTTACTTCTACAGGTATAGGAGGCCCTTCAGCAAGTATTGCAATTGATGAACTTGCAAAATGTGGAGCCCATACTTTTATTCGTGTTGGAACCTGTGGTGGAATGCAGGAAGAAGTAATGGGTGGAGATATTGTAGTAGCAACAGGAGCTGTACGCATGGAAGGCACAAGCCGCGAATTTGCCCCTATTGAATATCCGGCAGTGGCAAATCTTGATTGTGTAAATGCACTGGTAGAAGCTGCAAAGCTCTTAAAGGCTCCTTTCCATACTGGCGTTGTTCAATGTAAAGATTCTTTCTTTGGTCAGCATGAACCAGAGGTTATGCCTGTAAGCTATGAACTTGAAAATAAATGGCAGGCCTGGCTCCGCATGGGTTGTCTTGCTTCAGAAATGGAAAGTGCTGCTTTGTTTATTGCGGGCCAGTTCTTAAAAGTTCGCGTTGGTTCATGTTTCCTTGTTGTAGCTAACCAGGAACGCGCAAAAAAAGGTTTACCAAACAAGCAGGCACACGACACAGAGCTGGCAATTACTGTTGGTGTAGAAGCTCTCCGCCGCCTTATCCTTGAGGATAAAAACAAATAAAATATGCGCCGCATTTGTATTTTTGTAATACTTGTTGTGCTGGCATCTCCAATTTTTTGCCAGCCCGTACTCCAGAAAATAGGAACTTATAAATGCGGTAAACAGCCCAAGCAGGTAATTTTTACTCCCGATAACAAACAGATAATTCTTCCTTTGCTGGACGAAGATGGTTTTGATATTTTTGATATAGAACAAAAAAAAATCATAAAAAGAATTAATCCTCCGCAAAGCAAGAAAGTTGGCTTTGCAGAAGGCTTGTTTATTCCACAAAAGAACGCATTCTTTGTTTCGCAGATGACAACTGCAAAAATCTACGAATACTCTTATCCGGGCTTTGTATACAGGCGTGAAATTTCTACAGGTGGTGAATGGTCAAAGTTTATAGCTTATTCTCCCCAAAAAAATCTTATTGCTGTTTCAAACTGGATTTCTAACGATGTTTCTTTTATAGATTATGCTACAGGTAAGCTTTTAGGCCTTTGTGCTACAAGCGCAGCTCCTCGTGGACTTGCCTTTATTGAAGATGGAAGATATCTGATTTCTCTTGCTTTTGATGGGGGAGTTATAGAAAAGATTGACACCCAGACCCGTACAATTGTAAAGTCGCTTTCAAAACCAAAGGCTGCAATGCGTCATATTGTTACCGACAGTACAAGCACCTGGGCATATATCAGTGATATGTATAACCGCAGTATTTACAAGCTTAATCTAAAGACTTTCGAAATAACCGCAAGTGTAAAAGTATTTAATAATCCAAATACAATTGAGCTTTTGGATGATTCTTATTTATTTGTTTCGAGCAGGGGCCCTAATAACACTGAGGACTACACAAAACGTAGTCCACAAAATGGTAAGATTCAATTAATAAGCACAGCCGATATGACCATCACACTTGAGTTCGAAGGCGGGAATCAGCCTACCGGACTTGATATAAGCAGTGATGGAAAACTGCTGTGCTTTAGTAACTTTCAGGATAATACTATAGAGTTATACAGCATTACGCCTTAACAGTGTAGCTTGTAACTCCAAGTTCTGTTTCACCGTCAACCTGAGCTGCGCGTGGAGCATCAAATTCAACTTTGATTTCCTTTCCTGTGTGCAAAATACACATCTTAGGCTTTTTGATATGTTCACCTGTGAAAATCTTAGAGAATACTAAAAGAACCTGAAGTCTGATTTTTCCACGGAATACTAATACAGAAACCTTGTGTTCCGGATCATTTCTATCCTGGTCAGGAGCAGCCATCATACCGCCACCGTAGAACCGTCCCTTCATTGTTGAAGCAAGGAAAACATCCTTATAGTGATATTCTTTTCCATCAACTGTAACAGTTGCATTTGTCTTTTTATACTGGAAAAGGGCTCCCTTAACTGCAATAGAAGTATAGTTAATTGGTTTTGTGCTGTCTTTTGCTCTGAGCTTATCACCCATTTCGCAGCACCAGCCGTCAATTCCGTATCCAACGCCGTTAATAAATTTTGTTGATTTTCCGTTGATTGTAACAACCGGAAGATTGTGCATGTAATTGTTAAGATTGATAAGAGTATTATCAAGTTTTCCGTGAACATCACGGTTAAAATCGTTTCCGCTTCCAAGAGGGAAGTAGAAGGTTGGCTTGTTAAGATCTTCTTCATCAACTTCATTTACGAATCTGTTGACAGTTCCATCTCCACCACAAAGAACAACACGTTCATCGGCCTTTACCTTATGCATAAACGATTTGTAATCAAAATCAGGTGTCATTTCAACATAATCAAGATAATTATTTGCCAGAATATCATCCAGCTTGTAAACTTCTTTTTTTGCTGATTTATTACCCGAAAGAGGATTGTAAAGAATTATGTACTTAGCGTTCATTTTTTTCTCCTGTATTAATATTTTACGCTTATATAAAAAAAAATACAAGATTTATTCTATTGCATATTTTTGCAAAAAGCGGTATATTTTTTGTATATTTATGCATTTTGGAGGTATATTATGGCAAAAGATAAGGTTGTTTTGGCTTATTCAGGCGGTCTTGATACTACAGTTATCATTCCGTGGCTTAAAGAAAACTATGATTATGATGTAATCGCCGTTTGTATTGACGTTGGACAGGGCGATGACTGGGCTGCAATTAAGGCTCGTGCACTTAAAACCGGCGCATCTGCCTGCTATGTTGTAGATGCACGTCAGGAATATATAGAAGAATATATCTGGCCGGCATTAAAGGCCAATGCTGTTTACGAGGATGAATATCTTCTTGGAACTTCAACAGCTCGTCCTCTTATTGGAAAAATCCTTGTAGAATATGCACGCCAGGAAAAGGCAGTTGCAATCTGTCACGGAGCTACAGGTAAGGGTAATGACCAGGTTCGTTTTGAACTTGCAATCAAGGCTTTTGCACCGGATCTTAAGGTAATTGCTGCTTGGCGCGATGACAAATGGAATATGGACAGCCGTGAAGCAGAAATTAAATATCTTGAAGACCGTGGACTTGAAGTTCCTATGAAAAAGGATCAGTCTTACAGCCGTGATGAAAATATCTGGCACCTTAGCCACGAAGGTCTTGAGCTTGAAAAGACAGAAAATGAACCTAACTACAAGCATATGCTCAAAAACACTGTTGTTCCAGAGGAAGCTCCGGATGAAGGCGAATATGTAACAATCGACTTTGAAAAGGGTATTCCGGTTGCTTTGAACGGTAAAAAGATGAACGCTGTTGATCTTTTGAATGAACTCAACGTAATTGGCGGCCGCAACGGTGTTGGTCTTGTTGATATCTGTGAAAACCGCTGTGTTGGTATGAAGAGCCGTGGTGTTTACGAAACACCGGGTGGAGCAATTCTTTACTTTGCACACAGAATGATGGATCATATCTGTCTTGACCGCGAAACTTATCACTACAAGCAGCAGCTTGCAATCCGTGTAGGCGAACTCATTTATGATGGAAAGTGGTTTACAACTTTAATGGATGCATGTATGGCATTTGTTGATAAGACAGAAGAAACTGTTACCGGCTGGGCAAAGGTTAAGCTTATTAAGGGTGCTATCCGAGGGGCTGGCTCTGGTTCTAAATACAGTCTTTACAACGAAAGCATTGCTTCCTTTACAACCGGTGAGCTTTACAATCACAAGGATGCAGAAGGCTTTATTACCTTGTTTGGACTTCCTCTTAAGGTTCGTGCCATGATGGAACAACAAGTCGGCGAAGGTCAGGCTGTTATTGAAAGCAAGAGTTTTAAGAAAAGACCTACAGAATAAAAATGTAACTACTTTGAAAAAAAGGTGTTATAATTAATGTAATTAAAAACGTTCATGAACACAGCTAAAAAAAGACGTGTACATGGACGTTTTTTTTATTTCTGGCCACTAACGGTCTGATTCAGGAGGTATTATTATGAAAAAATTATTTATTGCACTTGTTCTTATGGGCACTGTTTTTGCAAATACCTTTGCTCAGGAATATGAAGTAGTTGAGACTGGAGAAGAGTTTGATTTTAATAACAACGAAGTTTATCTGACTGTTGGAACCCCATCTGGCATGGGGTTAATTATTGGTATGTTTAGTGCTGCTTTTAAGGGAATAGGAGAAGCCTTTGCAAAAAGTGCCAGCGGAAACTCAACCGAAGCTACAGCTGCTCCTGCAAAGAAAAATGAAGCTGCCTTTACCTTAACTGGAGGTTACAATTACTATTTTACCGATAAATTTGCTCTTGGAGCCTTTGCTTCGTATGAAAAATTTTCGGATTTTGATTTCTTTACTACGCAGGCTAAGATTACCGGGCAATATGGATGGGAACACTTTAAGATCTATCATAGTTTAAGTGCCGGTATAATGATTGTTCCAGGAAGCGAAAAGGCAGTGAATTTTATGGGTGATTTAACCTGGCTTGGACTTAAGGCAGATTTTGAAGACTTTACTGTTTTTGTCGAATCAAGTATTCCGTCTACAGCCCTTGTTAAAGTTGGAGCTTCCTTTAAGTTCTAGCCGTCGGGTTTATACCACAAAGCCTTCCAGAAACGCTGTAAAGCTGTCAAATTTGATGGTTTTATAGTCAGTTATTTGGGAGGCTTTTTTTATTGTTTCTTCTATGCTTAAAAGAATCTGCT
>JAEEGL015871467.1_pt1 | contig 10192 bp, 11 predicted proteins | sample 9134231 | NCBI WGS metagenome assembly JAEEGL01 (sample SAMN16246548, study PRJNA631951) | gut metagenome | biome: gut microbiome; feature: rumen; material: fiber-attached | host: Bos | place: Iran: Karaj | collected 2018-10
ATTATATGTAATCCCAACAAACGAAGAAGTAGAAATAGCTAAACAAACAGTTGAGATTGTATCTGAATGCTAAAAGATTTTATAGATACTATTAAGGATAAAAATACAATATGGGTTATGGAAAATAGAGATAATGGAGATAGAATTTTTTCTAAATTTGTTACTCCAAAACTATTTTCCTCAACCTATGTAATAGTATCTTGTGAGGTTGCATATATATTTGTTCATAAGTTAGATGAAGGAAACGTAGGTCAGTTAGATAAAAAGTATTGTAAAGTTTTTGTTTATACTACAGGACAAGAGCTTAAAGACAATATTGCCTTAGTGCTTAAAACTTTAAATTATCCTAAAAAGATGCTTGTATCATATTCTACTATGTCAGATGAGAATACAGATATAATAACTCATAGTAGCTATTTAAGGATGACAAGAATATTTAGAGGAATATATCGTGATGCAGGAAAGAAAGTAAAAGTTAGAAGTGCAGAAATGAATATTTATAATATTTTATCTAAAAATAGTAATGAGACAATAGATAGACTTAGAAAGTTGGCTGGCATTACAGATGAAATATTAAAACAATCTTTTGAAAGTATTAAAGAAGGTCAAATGGAACTAGATATAGCATATTCTACCAAGAAGATTATGAAAAAAGTAATGGATGAGAATATGAAGAAGCTTGGTGTTGTTTCATATGACTTTGCTTGGGATATCTGCCCTATAGTTCTTGTTGGTAAGAACTTAGAAAAAGGAGGGCATGCAAGCCCAAGTAGCACAAAAATAAAACGTGGAGATACAGTGTATTATGATTTTGGTGTAAAAGCAGTTTTTGAAGATGGAGAAATCCTTTACACAGATATGCAAAGAATGGGATATCTTCTTAAAGAAGGTGAAACTGTTGCACCAAAGAAAGTCCAAAAAGTTTTTGATACATTAGTCCATTCTATATCTTCTGGAATATCTGCTATGAAACCAGGTGTTAGGGGATATAAAGTAGATGAAATTGTACGTGGTGAAATTAGAGAAGCATATGATAGAGACTATCCACATGCTACAGGTCATCCAGTAGGTCATGAAGTACATGGTGCTGGTGCCTTAATTTCAATGAAAGGGTCAAAACGTGCACATCTAAAACTTGTTGAGACAGGAGTTTATACGCTTGAACCAAGAATAGATATACCAAATGGTGGATCTATAGAAGAAATGATAGAGGTAACTCAAAACGGAGGAATACCACTATGCAAATTACAAACAGAGATTTATTTAATTAAATAATAGGAGGTAGAAAATGAGTATTAAATATGAGAAAAAAGATGTCTATTCTACAATGGACGAAGAAAACTTAGAAAATGCTAATCTTTATGCTAAAAGTTATATGAACTTCTTAGATAAAGCAAGAACTGAATATTTAGCAGTTGAAGAGGCTATAGATATTTTAGAAAACAATGGATTTATATCTATTGAAGAAAGTGACTCTTTAGAGCCAGGTGATAGAGTATATTTCATTAACAAAAACAAGTCACTTTATGTCGCAGTAATTGGAAATGAAGAACTAGTTAAAGGTGTAAATATTATAGGTGCGCATATAGATAGTCCTAGACTAGATATAAAACCTATGCCTTTAATTGAAAAAAGTGGTACTGCATTAATGAAAACTCAATACTATGGTGGAATTAAAAAATATCAATGGTTATCAATTCCTCTTGCTATGTATGGAGTAATGTATAACAAAAATGGAGAAAAGATTAAAATTGCTATAGGTGAAGGTGAAGATGATCCTGTATTTACTATTGCAGATTTACTTCCACACTTAGCTAAAGATCAAATGAATCATAAAGCAGATTCTTTTGTTGATCCAGAAAAAATGAGTGTAATTGTTGGTTCTCTAAAGGATAAAGATACAACAGAATCTGAAAAGGTAAAACAAAATATTTTAAAATTATTAAATGAAAAATATGGAGTAGAAGAAATAGATTTTGCAAGAAGTGAAATATCTTTTGTACCAGCACTTAAAACTAAGTTTATAGGGTTAGACAGAGGACTTATTGGTGGATATGGTCAAGATGATAGAGTTTGTGCGTATGCTACAATTAGAGCAATTATAGATAGTGCAGATGAACTTGGCGAAAGTATTTCAAAAACTAATATTGCAATGATTGTAGATAAAGAAGAAATAGGAAGTATAGGAACAACTTCTATGAATTCTCGTGCCTTTGATATGTTTGTAAATAAAATAATAGAAAAAACAAATAGCTTAGGAGTAGATAAATTAGAAGTATATTATAATTCAAGAGTTTTATCTGCAGATGTTACAGCTGGAATTAATCCAGAATATGAAGAAGTTCACGATATTCAAAATGGAAGTATGATAGGCTGTGGTATTTCTGTAGAAAAATATACTGGTTCTGGTGGTAAATATAGTTCAAGTGATGCAAATGCAAGCTATATGTCAGAAATAATGTCTCTATTTGATAGAAATAATGTTATTTATCAAGTAGGTACTTTAGGAAAAATAGAAAAAGGAGGTGGAGGCACTATTGCTTATATCCTTGCAGATAAAGGATGTGAAGTAGTAGATTGTGGTACTCCAGTACTTGCAATGCATTCTCCTTATGAAGTTACATCAAAATATGATGTTTATATGACATATCTTGCATATAAAGCATTTTATAAGGATTAATATTGTTTAAAAATTTATTAAGACATACAGATTATATATTGCTATTAGCTACAGTTATTTTAGTTATTATTGGGGTAATTGGAATATATAGTGCAGGATATGGTTCTGTAGATGGCTCAAATACAGAGTATCAAAAGCAACTAATTTTATTTGGAGTAATATTACTTATTGAAATATTTTTATGGGCTATTGATACTCGAGCTCTTGAGTTTATGGGATATGCAATTTATGCAGTGAGTTTTATATTGCTTATCGTTGTACTAGCTATGCCTAGTGTTTATGGTGCACATAGCTGGATATTAATTCAAGGCTTTTCTTATCAGCCATCTGAACTTATGAAAATTGGTTTTATACTATGTGCTGCAAAAGCTATGTCAATGTATAAAGAAAATAAAGAATCACCAAAACCAGATAAAAAGAAAAGTTTAATAACATTAGGAATGATTGCTGCACTCTTTGTAATTCCAGTATTTTTAATAATACTTCAACCAGACTTTGGTACAGCTTTAGTTTATCTAATGATTATGGCATTTATGCTATTTAAGCTTGGAATAAAATATAGATATATAATTGCAGCTGTTTTGTTAGTTTTAATACTAGTACCGGTAATATATAATTTTTTACCAGCACATGCTAAAACAAGAATTGATGTATTCTTAAATCCAGAACTAGATCCGCTAGGAGATGGGTATAATGCAATACAATCTAAAATTGCTGTGGGAGCAGGACAGATACTTGGTACAGGACTTTTGAAAGGTTCACAAACTCAGTATGATTATCTTCCAGTTCAATCTTCAGACTTTATTTTTTCAGTAATATCTGAAGAAATGGGATTTATAGTCTCTGCTGCAGTAGTTATTATATATTTAATAATGTTAATTAGAATACTTATAGCATCAAGAGATGCAAAGGATTTATATTCTTCTTTAGTAGCTGTAGGTATAACAGGAATGTTTGCATTCCATTTTATAGAAAATATAGGTATGACAATTGGCTTACTTCCAATTACAGGTGTACCTTTACCATTTGTTAGTTATGGTGGAAGTAACTTGTTAACATCAGGAATTGCTATTGGAATAATACTTAATATTTCTTCTAGAAAAAATGAAGATGTAATGTTTAGATAATGGTAGAAATATCATTATCTATTTTATTGCAAAAATTATGTAACAGTGGTATAATTTAATCCATACAAAAGTATAGTACCTCAGATATTAATTAAGAAGGAGGGATCGGTATGATTCTAAAAATATTAATAGGGATTGTTATATACGTCCTATTACTTGCATTAATTTGCTTGTTTTTAAAAGGAGCAACGAAGAATGAAAGAGAATTTGAGGAACAGCAAGAATACGAGAGAATGAAAAAACTAATGGAAGAGGATAATGATAGAGAAAATGAAGAAGTTCTTGAAGCAGAAATTGTGGATGAGAAGAATATCAGATCCGAATTCAGAGATAATAGGAAAATGGACAAATTCTAGCATATTATATGTAAAAGTATAGCCAATTAATTTTGGCTATATTTTTTGACCTTTTTACTCGCTTTTTGACATAAAATAGTGTATAATATTCTTGTTGAATTTTGGAGGAATAAAAAATGAAACATTATATGCATTTACATGACGAGCCATATAAAAAGATAGAGTCTGGAACTAAGACAATTGAGATGAGGCTTTATGATGAAAAAAGAAGAACAATGCATAAAGGAGATATAATAGAGATAGAGAATAGAGTTACAGGACAAAAGATGGAAGTAGAAATTGTTCAAATGTATCCATTTTCTTCTTTTGCAGATATATATTCAAGATGGGATAAAATTGCTCTTGGATATGAAGAAGGAGAAGTAGCAAAACCAGAGGATATGGAACAATATTATCCTAAGGAAGAGATAGATTCTTTTGGCGTTGTTGCTATAGAATTAAAAGTTATTAGAACTAATATATAATTTAGTGCTTTAAAGCTTCAAAATGACATTTTAACGAATTTTTATCTTTAGGTTATAAAGTTAATCTGTTGTTTTGCGATTTGCTTTTAAAGTGAAATTTTAGAAAGGAAAAGAAATGCTAGAAAAATATATTAAACCAATAAAGATTGGAAATATTGAAGTAAAAAATAATGTGTTTTTAGCACCTATGGCTGGAGTTACAGATATACCATTTAGAAAAATTTGTAGAAAATTTGGCCCAGGTCTTACATTTACTGAGATGGCTAGTACTAAAGCTCTTGAGTTTAAGAGCGTAAAAACAGATAGAATTCTTAATATAATGGAAGATGAAAGACCATCTGTAGTCCAAATTTTTGGTAATGATAAAGATGTAATAAGACATACTATAGAGATGCTAAATGAAGATGATACAATAGATATTATAGATATAAACATGGGTTGTCCAGCACCAAAACTTGTAAAAAATGGTGATGGTTCTGGATTGCTATTACATTTAGATAAAGTAGAAGAAATAATTAAAGAAGCAACAAGTGTATCTAAAAAGCCAATAACAGTAAAAACTAGAAAAGGATTTAATGATGATATTATTACTGCTGTAGAAGTTGCTAAACTTTGTGAAAAATATGGTGTTGCAATGATTACAATCCATGGTAGAACTCGTGAACAATACTATAGTGGAGTTGCAGATTTAGATATTATTAAAGCTGTTAAAGAGGCTGTAAGTATTCCAGTAATTGGAAATGGAGACATAGTAGATGTTGAGTCTGCTGAGCATATGTTTGAATATACTCATTGTGATGGTATAATGATTGCTCGTGGCGCACAAGGAAATCCTTGGATATTTAAAAGTATATTAGAGTGTAAAGATTATACTCCAACAAATAGTGAAAGATTACAAATGATACTTGAACATATAGATAATGCATTAGAGTATGAGACTTATGAAAAAAATGCAGTATTAAAAATGAGAAAACATATTGCGTGGTATTTAAAAGGAATAAAAAATAGTACTGCTATTAAAGATAGTATCAATAGAATGGATGATATAAACGAAGTTAAAAAGACTTTAATTGAGTTTTTAGGAGAATAGAAATATTCTCCTATTTTGTTGAATTATAGCAGTTTTTTTGGTATAATGTTTACATTATGATAGATAAAGTTTCAAAGAGAAAATATTTAGAAAGAATACAAAATAAAGATGAAAAATTCTTTGTTGCAAATGTATTAGATAAAGCATCAAAATTTGAAAGAGAAAATTCATTTGAAATAACAGGATTTATGGATTTAAATGAATTAAGACTGGCAAAAGAAGCTCTAGATCATTTTGATGTTGCCTATACAATTAAAACAGTTAATGATGAATTAGATAAGAAAAACATTATGTTTGTACCAGCTTATATGGAAGGAATAGAAGACGAGGTATATTCTCAACATGTTGTATGTATTAAAATAATTCCTGAGTCTAAAGATAAACTTCAACATAGAGATTTTATGGGAGCAATATATAACTTATCTATTGAACGTGAATATTTAGGAGATATTATTTTAAAAGGAAACATTGCATACTTTTTTACAATGAAATCTTTTGAAAGCTATTTTACTCAAAATTTAGTATATGTTGGAAAATCTCCTGTAGAAACTAAAACTATAGATGTTTTCTCGGATGAAATAAAACAATTATCTTTTAATTTTAAAGAAAAAGACTATATTGTACCTTCTATGAGAGTAGATGCAATACTTAGTGAAGTATATGCATTATCTCGTTCACAAACTAAGGATAAAATAGAAAAAGGTCACTTATTTATAAATGACAAAGAGCAGTATTTTCCTAGTACTCCATTAGAGATGGGAGATGTTGTTTCATTTAGACAATGTGGAAAATTTAAAGTATGTGAGCAAGTTAGAACTACTAAAAGTGGAAATATAGTTATTCATATAAAACAATATGCATAAGGAGTGAAAAATGAAAGTTGCATTTTATACATTAGGTTGTAAAGTTAATCAATATGAAACAGATTTAATGATGAAAAGTTTTAAAGATAAAGGCTATGATATTATAGACTTTGAAGAAAAAGCAGATATTTATGTTATTAACTCTTGTTCTGTTACAAATTTATCTACAAGAAAAACAAGACAATATCTAAGTAGAGCAAAAAAACAAGGTGGAATAGTTGTTCTTGCGGGTTGCTATGCTCAAGAGATAGATAAAGATGAAGCTCTTGAAAATGTAGATGTAATAATAGGTAACCAAGAAAAAAACAATGTAGTTGAGACTGTAGAAAAATATATGGCAGATAATAATGAACAAGAAAAATCTAAAACAAGTATTAAAGCATTATATAAAGTTTCAAATATAGGAGAAATAAAAAGATATATTCAAGAAGATAAACTAGTAATAGGTAGAGAAGTTAGAGAAAGTATCAAAATACAAGATGGATGTAATAATTTTTGTACATATTGTATTATTCCATATGTTAGAGGACGTATTAGAAGTAGAAATATAGATAGTATTATTTCTGAAGTTGAATCTTTAGTTAAAAGTGGAGTTGGCGAAGTAGTACTTGTAGGAATTGAAATTGCATCATATGGAAAGGAACTAGAAGATAGTAACATCAATTTAATTGATGTTGTAGAAAAAGTATCTCAAGTAGATGGCCTAAAAAGAATAAGACTTGGATCTATTGAACCTAGAGTTTTAACAGATGAAAATATTGAAAGGTTGTCTAAAATAGACAAACTTTGTCCACATTTTCATATTTCTGTTCAAAGTTTAGATAATGATGTCTTGAAAAGAATGAACAGACACTACACTAGAGAAGATATATTTCATATTGTAGATACTATTCGTAAATATTTTGTAAATCCTGCTTTTACTTGCGATATCATAGTGGGATTTCCAGGAGAAACTGAAGAAGAATTTAAAAATACATTAGATGGTGTAAATAGAGTAGATTTTTATGAAGTACATGCATTTAAATATTCTAAAAGAAAATGGACAGTTGCTGCTAAAATGCCAAATCAAGTAGATGGAAATGTAGCAAAAGACAGAAGTGAAAGATTAATTTCACTTGCCTTAGAACATAAGAAAAAGTATATTGAAAATATGCTAGGAAAAACTGAAGATATTCTTGTTGAATCTCAAAAAGCAAATGAATGTCAAGGATATACATCTAACTATGTTATGGTTAAATTTGAAGCAAGTGAAAATATGCTTGGAAAAAATTGTAATGTTAAACTAGAAAAAATAGAAAACGATGTCATAATTGGAACATTAAACAACTTGAAATAAATAATAAAAAGTTATATAATCATTAAAGATTATACGTGGAGGTATGATGATATGAGAAGAACATTAATATTAATACTTTGCCTACTTGGCTTAATTGTAGGTGTTTTTGTAGGTGAAGCTTTTGCTGGAACTTCAATGAATTGGTTATCACTTGGTGGTTCTGTTGGTTTTGAGAACCCATTGGTGTTAAATCTTGGAGTTATAACATTAACATTAGGTTTTTGGTGCAAAATTAATATTGGTGGAGTAATTGGACTTGTAATATTTGCACTTCTTGCAAAATGGATTACAGGATGGCTAAAAATATAACAAAAAATAAAAGAGGAGAAGTAGTATGAAATCAATGTCAAAAGAAATAGGTATAGACCTAGGTACTTCTTATACTAGAATTAGTATTAGAGGAAGAGGTACTGTATTGTCTGAACCTACAGTCGTAGCAATAAATAAAGTAACAGGAGAAATTTTAGCGGTAGGAAATCAAGCAAAAGAAATGCTTGGTAGAACTCCAGATAATATTATTGCAGTAAGACCTTTAAAGGATGGTATTATTGCAGATTTTGAAGCGACAAGAATGCTTGTACAAAATTTAGTTTATAGAGTTGTTCCAAAATCTTTATTTTATAAACCAAGAATAGCAATTACTATTCCTTCTAAGATAACAGATGTAGAAGAAAGAGCTGTTGAAGGTGTGGGATATAGAGCAGGAGCTAAGGCGGTATATTTAGTAGAAGAAGTTATGGCAGCAGCAATTGGTGCTGGACTTCAAATAGAAAAACCAGAAGGATGTATGATTGTAGATATAGGTGGAGGTACATCTGAAATGGCAGTATTATCTCTTGGAGGAATTGTTGCAGAAAATTCTGTAAGAGTTGCAGGAGATAGATTAGATAGTGATATAGTAGAATATATAAGAAATAGATTTAACGTTTTAATTGGATATACAGAAGCAGAAGAAATAAAAAAACAAATTGGTTCTGCAAGTTCTGCAATGACTGAGGAAAAGATGAGCGTAAAAGGTAGAAATTTATCTACTGGGCTTCCTGAAACAGTTACAATAACTACAATAGATATTAATGATGCAATTAAAGGATCTTTAGATATTATTTTAAAAGCAATTAAAACTACTTTAGAAAATACACCTCCAGAACTATCATCAGATGTTATGAGTAGGGGTATAGTTTTATGTGGCGGAGGCTCACAACTAAAAAATCTAGATAGATATATTAGCGAGCAAACTGGAATTCCTGTATTTATTGCAGAAAATCCAAGTGAATGCGTATCTAGAGGTGTTGCAATGAGTCTAGATAATATAGATTTATTAAAAAAATCTGTAAAAAGTAGAAGAATGTAGTTAGTAGTATAAGATTTTTAATAATACTAATAATATAAATTGAAGAAAAAGGATAGGTGCAAGTGGATTACGGAATAGATTTTTCAGATAATGTACAAAAAAGAAAAAAGAAAATCATATTTATAATTATATTTGCTATAGTAGTTGTAATGTTTGTTGCGTTTTTCTTTAGAAAAAGTAATAATAAAGTTGTTTCAAAAGTTGCAAGTGTTGTATCTAGCCCAATTAATGCTATATATAATATATTTGCAAAAGATGAAGTTAATCCAGATTATGAGAGCTTAAAGCAAGATTATGAAGATTTGAAAAAGCAAAAAGAAGAATTAGAAATACAAGTGCTTGAAACTCAAAAAATAATAGATGAAAACGAAACACTTAAGCAAATGTTAGATATAAAGAAAGAATATCAACATTATGAAACTGTAATGGGAAAGATTATTTATCGTGAACATGATAATTGGTCACAAACATTTACTATTGATGTAGGAGCAAATGATGGTATTAAAGTTGATCAAACAGTAGTACATAAAGATGGACTTGTTGGTTATATTTCTAATGTAACAGATGCTACTGCTACTGTTACTACTATACTTGATGCTTCATCTTCTGTTAGTGTAAGCATTAGTACTGCAAATGAGCCTGCAGTTGTAAATGGAGATTTAGAACTAAAATCTAAAAATAGATTAAAGTTAACATATATACCACTGGATACAGAAATATCTATTTCAGATATGTTGTATACATCAGGAATTGGAGTTAAATATCCAAGTTCTATTCCTGTAGGAAGAATTATTGAGGTGGTAAATAGCAAAAATGATGTAAATAGATATGCATTGATTGAACCATGTGTAAATATTAATGATATATCTGAAGTGGCAGTAATTATTAATTAGAGGTGGCCTATGAAAAATATAGTAAAAACAAT
>JAEEGL017380569.1_pt1 | contig 10192 bp, 7 predicted proteins | sample 9134231 | NCBI WGS metagenome assembly JAEEGL01 (sample SAMN16246548, study PRJNA631951) | gut metagenome | biome: gut microbiome; feature: rumen; material: fiber-attached | host: Bos | place: Iran: Karaj | collected 2018-10
AGATATTGCAAGTTTTCGACGTGGAAACCGGCGAAGAAAGATCCGTCGTAATGCGTGCAAAGGATCAAACCGTGCTTCCCGAAAACAGGCACATAAATTACTCGGCAATCTCCGCACACGAATTGTGCGGTATTGCCTTAAGTTTTTCCCAGTCGAACAGGACGCCCGACGGGAAGTTTTTATCTTTCGCGAGCCGCGAGAACACTTCGGGGCACTCCTCCGGCGAATGAACCTCGGATATGAGCGAGCCCATATCGATTCTTCCGGTCGCCTGCAGGCGCATCTGCGCCGCGAGGTCGTCCTGATAAGTCCAGCAGCCGGGATAGGAATCGTGGACCGGACGGGCGAAGTTGTGAGCGCCTATCAGCGTCACTCCCGGGAAGTGGACGTCGTGGTAGAGGTCCATCGTGTCGGGCGTTCTCGTGCACCCGAGCAGCGCAACGCGACCCATCGGAGCGCAGCAGCGCAGAGCGCTGTTAAGCGCGTTGTAGTTCCCTGCCGCCTCTATCGTGACGTCGACTCCGCGGCCGCCGGTAAGCTCCTTCATTTTCGCCTCGTAGCCCTCTTCGAGAGGATCGACGACGTAATCGGCTCCGTATCTCAGCGCCTTTGCGCGGCAGTCGGGATTGACGTCCACGCCTATCACCGGAACCGCTCCGGCGGCTCTCGCGAACTGAACCGCGAGGATACCGAGTATTCCGAGTCCGACCACCGACACGCTCTCGCCGAGCTCGAGCCGCGTCTTGCGGATCGCGTTTTCGGGGAAGCATCCGATGACCATCAGCGCGACTTCCTCATCGGTAAGCGTTTCGGGGACGATCGGTACCGCCTTTTCCTCCGGAATGACGTTGTATTCGCAGTGTTTTCCGAAATATATGATGACTCTCTGCCCCGGTTTTACCTTCTTTACGTCAGATCCGGTCTCAACGACCGTTCCGACGCCGCAGTATCCTACCTTCCGCGGGAAATTGCCGTTGCAGAGTCTCCGTATCCCGGAAATGTTGACCTCTCCGACAAGGTTTGCCCGCTCGGTGCCGCTGCTTATAGCAGTGTATTTTGTTTTAACTCTCACCTCTCCGGGCTTCAGTTCGTCGGGAATCTCGTATTCGAGCAACTCTGCCTTGCCCGGCGCGGTGAAAACTATCTGTCTGTTTTTCATTGCTCATTCCCCGTATTCCTGCATATAGCTTTCGAGGGTCTTGCGTAGCTGGCTGACCTTGCCTCTCCAGACCGAAACCGGCTGAGAGTAGAAGCCGCTGTCGGCCGTATTCGCCAGCGTCATCGCCGTAAGCCCGATTCCGTTACCGACTGTGCCGAAAAGCTCGTTCGAAGTCATCCTGAGGCGGTCGCGGATAAGATCGAGCATCTCGACGTTCTTGTCGACGTTGTTGTACTGGAATTTCAGTGAAACGTCGTAATACTCGGGTATTATCGTATCGCGTCCGTACCATCCGAGGAACTCCGCGACCTTGCCGGACAGATCGTCCGACTCAATGCTGACCGGGAAGAACACGGCGTCGAAGGCCGACATGTTCGCGCTTATATAATCGCTCTGATTGAAATCGTACATCGGCATCGGAAGCATTGCGTACTGGCTCTCCATTTCGGTGAGCTTCTGGGCCGTATATACGAGGAAGGACAGGAACAGGCACCTGTTGTCCGCGAAGGGCTTGATGCCTCCGTTGTCCCCGAGTATTGAACCGAAATAGAATACGTTGTTCTGCCGGCTCGTTCTGAAAAGTTTGTCGATAAACGTCAGGGTTTTGTCGTCCAGAGTCTCGACCCAGTTGTAGTTTCCGGCGTCGTCCTTCGAAATAAGGTTCACGTCCGCGCAGCTCCACATAACCCGCGAACCGATTCCGACGTTGGCCCATCCGAAAACGTCCTTGTCGGGAGATATTGTGAGATCTCCGTCCTCGTCGCGAGCGACCGTTTTGGTGAGTTCGAGGAACTTGTCGATCGTCCACTCGCGGTCTTTAACAAGTTTGTAGTAATCAACGCCGATATTGTAGGTTTCGCTGACTTCGAGATTTGCAAAAACGCAGCCCATATAACCGTAAGTGCTTCTGTTTATGTCGCCGACAAGACAGATCAGCTTGCCCGCGACCGACGCGTCCTCTGCAATCTGACTGACCCACCATTCATGCGAAAGGTTGATCGATTCCATTTCGTTGACGTTGCGGTATATTCCCACGAGACCGCCCATGATTCCGGTGTTCAGTCCCATATTGACAAGATCAAACGAAGAGTACGTATTCGAAGCAACGTCGTTGTAGATCATATCCGGCATCTTGCTGTTCCACTGCCCCGGCTCGAGACGGAATTCGAATTTTATACCCAGATATTCTTCACATGCCAGAAGGCGCGCGTACGTTGCGTCGTTGAGGCGGTTGCCGTTTGTCGTCTCGGCGTAAAGATCTTCGGGAAGATCCGACGCGTTGTTCTGAAGGACGACGAATTTCCTGCCGCCGTTGTCCTCGGACGCAAATCCGAGTATCTGCTCCTTCGTTTTTCCGCCCGTTCCCTCGGGATCGCTTACCGCGTCGGTGGATGCGGACGGCGTCGTCACGTCTTCTTTTCCCGAACCCGCGCATCCGGAAAAGACAAGCAGCCCGGACAGCATCAGCAGGGCAAGTACGAATGACAGTTTCGATTTCATTTTTCGGTTATCCTTTCGTTATCTTATGGCTTTCACTCTACAATTATATTATATACTCTTGCATTTCCGCGGAAAATGTGATATACTGTTTTAAAAGGCAACTATTCTGCTGTTGTACGTCCTTAAACGGCATTTTTGAGGCATTCTATGGAAACATTTATGAAAACGCGAAAACGTCTTGCCGCCGGCTCCCTGATGGCGGTCCGCTCCGAATACGAAAGCGAACACTGCTTTGAGCCGCAAAAGGGAAAAATATATAACAGTTTCGGATACATCGAAAGCGGCAGCGCCGTTTTCCGTTCGGCCGCAGGAACGGTATGCGCCGGATCGGGCGATCTTATTTACATACCCGAAGGGCTCAAATACTGCTCCACCTGGTCGGGAGACGGAAAAATCGTCTTTTACAGCATCCATTTCAGATCCGAAATATCCGACTCACCCTTCTGGTCGTCGCTGGCGCTCCAGCGCGTCGCACCGCTCAGCGGAGGCGGGTGCGCGGAAAAGGTGAAAAGAATCTATGAACTCTGCGGCTCGGAATCGTTTACCGATCAGCTTGAGGGTTACAGTCTGTTTTACTCGCTCGCTTCGGACGCGGCGAAAAGCATGACCGAGCGCTTTTCGGGAGACTTTCCGCCCCTGCTCGTCAAGGCGCTCTCCTTCATAGACTCCGGTTTCACGTCTATCGGATCGGTCTCCGAGATTGCAGAATACTGCTTTATCAGCGAGTCGCGCCTGTATCATCTGTTCAAGGATTATCTTAACACGACACCGGTAACCTATCTCAACAGGGTAAAAATCCTTCAGGCGACCGAAATGATGAAGGATCCTTCGCTTTCACTTGAACAGATCGCGTCGGAAATGAATTTCAATTCGGAGTACAGCTTCAGAAAAACTTTTATTCGCGTGACGGGAACCACCCCGTCCGATTTCAGAAAAAACAGGGCGCACTGAAAAAACTTGCTGAACAGGGGATGTCAAAAACTCTTTTTCGAGTCGTTTGACATCCCCTGAAATTATTCTGTCGGATTGATCAGTTTTCGATCTTTCTGATCTTTACGAAATAAACGGCGCAGAAAGCGGCGATCAGCGCGACTACGATCACCGCGGCAACGGCGTTGATGCTGTCGCCGGTGGCGGGAGTAGTGGTCTGCCCCGGCTGAGCGGTGGTCACGTCGGGCGTTCCGGACGTCGTCTGAGCGGGATCGTCCTGTTTGCTCACGTCGATACCGTTGATCTTGAGCGTTGAGTTGACGATGAGACCTTTGATCTCGGCGGCTCTGGCGGTCGCCTGAGCGGCGTCGTAGACCCAGGTTGCCTTATCGGCATCGATCTTGTCGGCGGGCGCTACGCTGTACGCCACGGCAATCGGCAGAGTGGAATCACCCGCGGAAACGCATTCGGTGATGCCTCTGGTGTTGTCGGGGCAGCCGGGAGCGTAGAACGCGCCGGCGATGGCGGCTACTCTGGAATCTTTACCTCCGACGCCCTGAATGTCAGTCGACGTGTTGACACACTTTTCGGCGAAAATATGAGCGTAGTTGTTGGGAGCGTTTCCGATCATTCCGCCGGCATAGGAGTAGGCGGTTCCGCCCTCATCCTGCTTTGCGTAGATCTTTCCGGTGTTGAGGCAGTTGACGATCTTGAGATAATTCTCTTTGACCGCGGTATAGAAGTTCCCAACCATTCCGCCGACCGCGACAGCCACGTTACCTTCGGCGGTTCCCGAGATCTCACCGTTGTTGATGCAGTTTTCGATCACCGAGTAGCGGTCGCTGACGCTGTCGTCGGCCTCTTTCGCTGGGCCGGTGCAGTATGCGGCGAAACCCGCGATGTTGACGCCCTTGGATCCGGTGGTGGAGGCAGTCACTTTACCGTTGTTGACGCAGCCCTTGAAGGTGCAGCGGATGAACTGACCTGTAAATCCGCCGAGTCTGGCAACGTTGGAGGAGTCGGTGGTAAGATTGCCGTTGTTCACGCAGTTTTCAACGACCGCAAGATACATCTGTCCGAACAGTCCGCCTGCGCGGGGCTGCTGGGTCTGAGCGGCAAGAGTAATGTCGACGTTTGACGTGATGTTGGTGAAAACGGCGTTTTTCTTTCCGGCGACGGCAACGTTGTTGTTGACAAAACCGGCTACGGCGCCGACCGAAGGAGCTCCGTCGGAACCGCTTCCGTTGATATTGATCGAACCGTCGATCGTGAGGTTGCAGACGCCCGCCTCGTTATTCACGGCTACGATCTTTCCGAAAAGTCCGGTAAAGTTGGAAAGCTTGGTGATGGAAAATCCGGAGATCTTATGGCCCTTTCCGTTATAGATCCCCGAGAAAGGATTGGTTCCGTCTCCGATCGGAGTCCATTCCTTGCCGCCCAGGTCGATATCCGCTGTCTGAACGAAATACTTTCCGTCCAGCGTATCTCCGCCGGCGACGACTTCGCCGATCTTGGCGAGTTTCGCCGCGGTATCGATTACGTAAGGGTCGGCTTCTGTTCCCGATCCGGCATAAGCCTCTTTGCTCGTACCGTCCCACGCGGCGGCTCCGGCAAGAACCGGCAGACACGCGAGAGCAAGAAGAGCAGCGAGAATTACCGCTGTGATCTTTTTCATGATTTTTCCTCCCTGAGAAATCATATTTATAATTTTACTGCATACATTATACTATCTTATTATCACAATGTAAAGCGTAAAACTGTTGAATAACGCAACTATTCTGCTGCTTTTGCATATTACGGGGCTGTTAAAAAAGCAGGACTTCTTTAACAACCCCGTAAGTGTCGTTATCCGTTACCCGAAAAGGAAACGGTGAAAATCAGTTCAGTTTTTGCCCGTTTTCAGAGCGATGCCCATGCCGAGAACCGAGACGGCGGCAACGAGGGCGACCCAGACGATACCGTCGCCGGTGACGACCGGAGTGACCGTTCCGGGATCGGAGGCCTGAGCAGCCTGATATCCGATGGCTCCGAGAGCGGCGATCGCAGCCTGAGCGTCGGCGGCTTCGACAACCGCGAGCTTCGCCGGGTCGGCGTCTTTGAGTTCAACGACGGAAGCGCTGTTGTCGGCGTTAATGGAGTAGGTGAAATACTGAGTTCCGTCGTCCTTGACGATCTTGTTTCCGCTGATGGCGTAATCAGCGGCGACAGCGCTCGACAACCCGATGAAGGACGGGAGCTGTCCGCCTTCGGCTAGAACGATTTTGCCGTTTCCGACGCAGTCCTTGATCGAAGTATTGGTCGAGTTGGTGTATCCGGCGATCTGCGAAGCTATCTTCAGGCAGTATATCGTTCCGGTATTTACGCACTTTTCCGCCGTAGCATACTGGGTGCTGCTGGCCCAGATGTATCCGAACATGCCGCCGGTGTAGTTATCTTTTGAAGCATCCTTGCCCGGGAGGATCTCGCCGCTGTTTGTGCAGCCTGTGAATGATATTATCGCGGGGCTGTCGGCTTTCGCTTCGCTGTTCTGACCGTGAGATCCGAAGATTCCGCCTGCTTTTCCGGCCTTTCCGGTCTGATTGGTTTCGTTTGAAATCTTTCCGGTGTTTGTGCAGTTGACGAATTCGATCGGTCCGCCGTTGTGGTAGGCGACGATTCCGCCCGCCTGGTCGCGTCCGGAATTAACGTTTCCGGAGTTGAGGCAGTTGATGATTTTTGTGGAGAGAGCGCCCTTGTCGCTCGAAACTCTGCAGGCGATTCCTCCGCAGTAACCGTTGGAAACATTCGAGGCGTTTATGCCGGAAAGAATATTACCGGAGTTTACGCAATTGGTGAATTCGGCTTTGATCCTCGACCAGCCGGTGATGCCGCCCGCCTGTGAATCGGCGGAGATGACTTCGCCGCTGTTCTCGCAGTCGATAAACGAGGCAAGTTCGTTTCCGTCTGCCTTAATATCCGTATAGATATAGGAGCAGATGCCGCCCGCGGGGCCTCCGCAGGCCTTGTCGGCTTCGATCTTGCCGGAGTTTTTGCAGTTTTTGAAAGTGACGTACGCGACCTTGTTGCCGATGCCGAGAATGCCTCCGGCGGCCCCTGCGTTGTCGACCTTCGTCGAATCGCTCGCACTCACGTGTCCGCTGTTTTCACAGTTGACGAAAGTCACGGCATAATCAGCAGTGTAAGTCTTGTCCTTGTCGTCGTAGGACCCGACGATCCCGCCCGCGGCGTGACCGGTGATCTCTCCCTTGTTTACGCATTCGGTAAAGACCACGGCGCCCTTGAGGATAAGTCCGACGATTCCGCCCGTGCCGGCGCGGTAGGTTTTGTCAACCTGGCTCAGATAACCTTTTACGGAAGCTTCGTTGACTATCTTTTCGAACGAGGCGTTCCCGTTTACGGTATTTGCGAACGCTCCGGTATGTCCGGCTGTCGCGGAGGTGTCAACGGCACCCTTGATCGTGAGATTTTTCGCGGTCCCGTTGAATTCGGCGAACATGGGAACCGATACGGTAACGGTGTGTCCGTTTCCGTCGAAAGTTCCGGTGAACGCGGTCGCGTAGGTCGCGTCGACGTTAATGTCCGCGTCAAGATAATACTTTCCGTCTGCCGTCATTCCGGCAAAATCAGCCGCAGTCTTAACGGCGGTGCCCTCTACGGCGTTAACGCCCAGAGCAAGCACGGAAAGAAGCATCATAACGCAAAGAAAAACCGAAAGAATTTTGCGTATGGGTAAAACTCCTTTTTAATTATATTTTGATAAGCATATTTTATCACATTACCTTTCCCGTGTCAACACAATCGTTTGATTTTGTTCACAAATCCCCGACTTTTTTGAAATCGGTGTCTTTTTTGAAAAAAACACTTGCATTATCCTCTTTTTTGTGTTATAATATTTGCCGTTGCGGAGGCATAGCCCAGCTGGTTAGAGCGCTACGTTGACATCGTAGAGGTCACTGGTTCGATTCCAGTTGTCTCCACCACAAAGAAAGGACGGCGAATGCCGTCCTTTCTTTGTGATGGAGACCTGCGAACCGGTTTTGCGTCACACAGTGACGCAAAACCGGTTCGCATTCGCCGCCCTGAGATCGGGGAGCTTGCTCACCAGGCGAAGGGCGTGCGAATATTCGCCGGAGGCGAAATTCCAGATATTTTTTGGGGGCACGCAGTGCCGCAAAAAACCGGTTCGCATTCGCCGCCGAAGCGCCAGCTGGGTACAGCTGCCATAAAGGCAAATTCGCGTAGCGAATTTGAGAGGGCGCTATTACTTGCCCGATATACATTGATTTTTACGGAAAGGTTCTAAAACATGCCGAGGCATAGTGAAAAGAATAAAACGGTTTGCGAAGCAATCGAAAAACTTCCAACTTCCGAGGAATTTATCCCGTTATATATTGAAATTCTCAGTCACACGACAAGCCCGTTAATATGGGGCGCATTTGCTGAAATGCTTAAAGATATATGCAGTTCCAATTCGGATTTTACGGACGCGGTTATGGACCTTCTGGAGGATCCGAAAACGGTTGGTGCGCGGGGATATCTGTTAAATGCCTTAGCACACTTTAAATCTTTTGATAAACGGGCAATTGATATTGTTTTCGGCGAAATCAAACACGGGAATCTGGAATGCTATAATAAATCGACTTCAATTATTGCGATTATATATAATTCTGTAACCGCCGAATTAAAAGATTATATCAAGGCATCGATAAGAAAAACGGCGGATACTGCTTCGGAACGGAGAACGTTGAGCAAGAAATTGGTTTTTGACAAAAACAATTACTATTTCGATGAAATACAAATATGTTGAGTAATTCTTTCAGCGTCTGGCACACGACAGGCGCTTTTCTTTTAACAAACAAAAATCGAACGGATCTTCGTTTATATTGAATCACAAGGTAAAAAATGATATAATAAATATATAATTCCCGAACAGACAGTAATCTGCCCGAACGTCTCCGCACGCGAACCCTTGCGGAACCGCCCCCGGATTCCGATCCCACACAAAAAAGGAGATAGAAATGTCTTTTACAGTTACCGCTACCGGCGACTCGCTCTTTACGGCGCCTTTTCCGAAAGATTATAAACGCGTCAGGCGGGAGCTCGACGCTTTTCTGTCGGGGATAGATCTCAAACTTACCAATTTGGAGACAAACGTCGTCGAGTACGGCGGCTACGCGAACCAGTACAGCGGAGGATGCTATCTCGCAACGTCCGGGAGCATCTTTGACGACCTTGCCTCCTTCGGCTTTGATTTCTACGGGACGGCAAACAATCACTGCATGGATTTTTCCTATCCCGGACTGATTTCGACCGTAGATTTTCTCGAAAGCCGGGGTTACGCTCACGCCGGGACGGGGCGCAGTCTCGCGGACGCCGAACGGCCGGCGGTCGTTACCCTTCCCGGAGGAGAACGCGCTGCCGTCTTTGCGGCGGACGCGATCTGGGAACCGGCGTCTATGGCGGGGAAACCGAATCAGGCGTTTGCCCCTCGTCCGGGCGTGAATTATCTGCGCCGTGAGACGGTCTATACCGTTTCGGAAAGGGACCTTAACGAATTGAAGCGGATCGCCTCGGAGACCGGGATCAACTATACCCGCAACGTCGAGGTCGCGACCGGATTCGATCTGCCCGATCCGGAATGGTGTTTTACCTTCGGCAAAACGGTTTTCACGACGAAAAAACAGCCGACGACCCGCTGCTGCGAAGAGGACCTGCGGCGGCTGGTCGAGAACGTCAGAAAGGCAAAGGATGCGTACGAGTACGTATTTATGCTCATCCACTGTCACGACGACGACGGCAGGTCGAGTTACGGACCGCCCGCCTTTCTCACCGAGTTCTGCCACGCGGTGATCGACGCCGGCGCGAACGCCGTTTTCGGAGGCGGATGCCACGAAGTCAGGGGAATTGAGATCTATTCCGGAAGCCCGATCTTTTACTCGCTCGGGGATTTCGTGTTTCAGGAAACTTACGTCAAATACCTGCCGCCCGATTATCTCGAAAAGTACGGAGCATCTCCCGACGCTACGGCGGAGGAGGGTTTCTTTGCCCGCTCGAAAGGCGGCAGGGTGGGACTGCAGTACGACGAGATCTATTATCTTTCCTTCCTTCCGAAGATCACTTTCGACAAAGGGAAGATGACCGGTCTCTCGATCGTCCCGGTCAAACTCGGCTTCGGCGCGGGCGGGGAACAATTTGATGGCCTGCCCTATTTCGCGAAGGGGAAAGACGCGGACCGTATCTTTGAGCTGCTGCGTTCCCGTTCCGCCGAGTTCGGAACCGTCCTGACCCGCCACACCTCGGGCGAGGATACGATACAATGCATCATTAAGTGAGGGGCTGTTCACGGATCGTTTGTCTGTTCACAATCCGGCGGTATAATAAAAGAACGAGAGGGGGGAAGCCGTACTCCTTTCCGTCCGTTACTTGGGACTCTTGATTGTTCGGCCCTTCCCGTTTCCGGTACTATGGCCTCTGCTGACTTCTTGCAGTTCGTTGTTACTGCGCTCCGTTTCGAATGGGTCTACTCCTTTGCGTCTGCAAGACCTCCTCGGGTAAGCTCGCTTACCTTCGCCTCGTATATCTGCTGCATTTACGCCCCGGAAT
>JAEEGL010542151.1_pt1 | contig 10191 bp, 5 predicted proteins | sample 9134231 | NCBI WGS metagenome assembly JAEEGL01 (sample SAMN16246548, study PRJNA631951) | gut metagenome | biome: gut microbiome; feature: rumen; material: fiber-attached | host: Bos | place: Iran: Karaj | collected 2018-10
AGTACGAATATAAAGTAAAATTACAGGAAATAAACAATCTTATAGATGAAAAGAACTATTTCGATGCAGCTGCCATAGCGGATACCATCGATTGGGAGAAAAAGCCCGTTGAGACCCTTGTACGTATAGGCGACCTTTACAGAAAGGTCATGAGATATGATGACGCCATCGATCTTCTCAGACTCGCTTACAGAAAGAGTCCCGAGAACAAGAATATCTGCTACTATCTCTGCAAACTGTACATCAAGAAAGAGTACATAGTTCAGGCTGTTTACGCTTATAACGAGTTCGAAAGGATCGCAAGAGAGAACGATTCCAGAGTCTATAAGCTTAAATACATGCGTGATCAGATGCTCCATGTTGAGATGGCTCAGAAGATCGAGACCCTAGAAACCCTCAAGAAACTGGAGTATTCGGAAAAGTGGGCATATACCCTTGCTTACCAGTACTATCTTGACGGAAGAGAAAGCGACTGCGTAAGAGAATGCGATGAACTTATCGCAGCATTCGGCGACGGAAAATATGTCTATGCCGCAATGCTCCTTAAGAAAAAATACAGAGAACTTGATCCTGCTCAGCAGAAGATCTTTGATAACTGGAAGGAAGAAAAGTCTGCAAAACAGCAGGCTGAGGAAGCTCCCGCAAAGGATGAGATGACTGCGGACACCCGCGAGATTCCCAAAGCAGATGAGGGGGCTACCAGAGAGATCACCACCGAAGAGCTCAGTCAGATAAAGAATGCCGTTTCCACCGATACGGTTGTATATGACCCCGCGCAGATTCAGATGGCTCTTGAGAAGGTAAATCTCTCCGATGAGACCAGAATTTTCAAACCCATCGATATTCCTGCAGAACCCGAGATCCGCGTAAAGACCGTAGATGTCGGAATGTACAATACCATCGACCTTCAGAAGGCTCTTGCTTCCGCAGTAAGGGAAGTTGTAGGAGAGCCTACACAGAGCGATGTTACCAGAACTCTTATGGCTCCCATGATCGATCCCGATACCGGAAGCCTTGATAATCCCGAATTTGCCGAAGCCAGCGAAAAAGAGTACGACTACGATACATCCGAGATACCCGCAGACGAAGCTCCCGAGACCGTTTTTGCGGAAACAGGTGCTGTATCGGCGGCTCCTACCGAAGATGAGATGGAGGATGACTACACAAGAGTCATTCCCAATATAGAAGATTATCCGGCTTTTGCTACTCAAGAAGAAAAAGAGCCTGTTCAGGAACAGGACGACCGTATCATTACGGAAAATGACGGGATCAATACATATTATCCCAAGGATATGTCCCGCTATGAGCAGCTGTCCGAGACCGGAGCCATTCGTTTCCGCGAAGCCGCAGCAGCTCAGCCTCCCGAGTCGATTGCCTCTGCACTTTCTCAGGGCGAAGACGGTCAGATCAAGCTGGTTCTTCCCGATGATAAGGAGATTACCAGACAGATCACCGGTCAGATGAATATTGCCCAGGTTCTCGAGGAGTGGGAAAACAGACAGGCAGAGCTTGAAAAGAGCCTTCAGGAAGAATTCCATGAGCAGGTAAAGGAACAGACCGGAGAACTCTTCGATCATTTCGAGACAGAAATCCTGAATTCCCTTCTTGAGGTACTCGAGAGAGAATCCGACGAAGAGGAAGAAGTAAGCCAGGCTATATACGAAGGAAGAGTCAATGAATTTGATGACCTTCCCGATGAGGCTAAGCTTGAGACCGGACTTATCCCCGTTACCACCATCGCAGAACTTACCGAGAAAGAAGCGGATGATGAGGCTGCAAAACAGCGTATCCGTGACAATCAGGAAAGAATCCGCCTTGTAGGAGAGGATGAGAGCGTAAGAGATCTTACCAAAGAGGAAAAAGAACTCTTCGGACCTTACATCCAAAGCAGAGCGGCTAAACGTCAGCTCGCCGTACTTCTTGATTCCCTCAGCATGGCATCCTATACAGGAAATGCTATTATCGCAGGTGATGACGGAATCGATGTAGAGAACCTCGCCATCAGAATATTAAAAGAAGTAAGAAACAGCGATCACAATCTTTCCGGAAAAGTTGCCCGTATCAAGGGCGAGAAGTTAAACGGAAAGAGCATGGATGCTACCATGAAACTTCTTGACGGTGGCGGACTTATCATAAGTGATATTACTTCGATAACCGAAGAGACCGCAGAGAAGCTTGAAAATGCTCTTCTGAAAGAAAACCAGGGCATGATCGTTATCCTGGCCGACAGAAAGAGAAGCGTAGAGAAGTTTATGGATATGTACCCCACTCTCTGCGAAATGTTCCCTGCATATATGGAAGCAAAGGCACTCAGCGAAAAGAAGCTTGTTGCATTTGCCAAGAAATATGCAAGAGAGCGTGAATATGTGATCAACGAGATGGGCGAGCTTGCGCTCCATACCCAGATCTCCTTACGACAGTCCAACGATCATGCGGTCACCGTAATGGAAGTCAAGAAGATAGTTGATGATGCCATAAAGCATGTTGAGAAAAAAACCGCCACACATTTCTTTGATATACTGCTTGGAAAGCGGTATGATATAGAAGATATGATAATTCTCGGCGAAAGGGATTTTGCCTAGAAATATTTAAGGGGGTACCCGGATGGCATCTGCTAAAGAAACCAATAAGAAAACCGTGAAGCCTGCAAGTGCAGGCAAAACGTCTGCTAAAAAAACTCCTGCCGGGGCTTCCTCGGCAGAAGTTTTTATTTCTAAGGATGATATGTATCTTTTTGGGCAGGGGACCCATTACGATATATACAAAAAACTCGGAGCTCACCCTTCTGTTAAAGACGGAAAGAAGGGATACTATTTTGCGGTTTGGGCACCGAATGCCGTTTCCGTTCATGTAATAGGTTCCTGGAACGGATGGAGGGAAGACGAGGGAGAGATGAAAAAACTCGGCCCCGTCGGAATCTGGGAAGCCTTTATCGAAGGCATCACTCCCGGACAGATGTACAAATTCCTGATCTATGCAGAGGACGGATCCAAGCACTATAAAGCGGACCCGTATGCAAATCAGGCGGAGTTCAGACCCGGTACCGCATCCATCACAGCAGATCTTTCTCATTTCAAATGGAGTGATGAGAAGTGGGAGAAGGCAAGAGATAAAAAAGATCCTTACAAAGAACCCATGGCAGTATATGAATGCCATATCGGATCTTTTATGAAACATCCCAACGGAACCGAGGACGGTTTCTACAACTACCGCGAGTTTGCCGCAAGGATCATAGAATATCTGAAAGAAATGAATTACACCCATGTGGAACTCATGGGTATCGCCGAGCATCCTTTTGACGGATCATGGGGATATCAGGTAACGGGCTATTATGCACCTACTTCCCGTTACGGAACTCCCGAAGATTTCATGTATCTGATCAATGAGCTTCATAAAGCCGGAGTAGGAGTAATCCTTGACTGGGTTCCCGCACATTTCGCAACCGATGCACACGGCCTTGGCAGATTTGACGGACAGTGTATCTACGAAGATCCCGATCCCAGAAGAGGAGAGCATCCCGACTGGGGTACCAAGATCTTTAATCTGGCAAAACCCGAAGTTAAAAATTTCCTTATCGCCAATGTTCTCTTTTGGCTGAGAGAATTCCATATAGACGGTATCCGTGTTGATGCCGTAGCCTCAATGCTGTATCTGGATTACGGCAAGAAGGAGGGACAGTGGCTTCCCAATAAGTACGGTGACAATAAGAATCTGGATGCCATTGTATTTTTCCAGCATCTGAATTCCGTGGTAAGAGGAACTTATCCCGGGTTTATCACCATTGCGGAAGAGTCTACCGCATGGCCTAATGTTACCGGACCCATCGGAACAAACAGCCTTGGATTTACATTTAAGTGGAACATGGGCTGGATGCATGACTTCTGCGAATATATGAAGCTGGATCCCGTAATGCGAGGCGGTGCTCATCACAATATGACATTCGCCATGACATATAACGAAAGTGAGCATTACATCCTTCCCCTTTCACACGATGAGGTCGTCCACCTCAAGTGTTCGATGGTGGAGAAGATGCCCGGTTATAAGATCGACAAGTATGCCAACCTGAGAGTCGGATATACATATATGTTCGGACATTCCGGCAAAAAACTCCTTTTCATGGGCCAGGATTTCGGTCAGGAAAGAGAGTGGAGCGAAGCAAGAGAGCTTGACTGGTTCCTTCTCGGAGAGAAAAACAATGCCGGCATGAAGGCATATGTTGCCGAACTGCTTAAGATGTATCATAAATACCCCTGCCTTTATAAAATAGATGACAGCTGGGCGGGATTTGAATGGATGAATGCGGATGATGCGGACAGAAACATCTTTACTTTCGTCAGAAGAGATGATTCCGGCAAGAAAAATCTCCTCTTTATCCTGAATATGTCTCCCATGAAATGGGAAAATTATCTTGTTCCCGTTCCCAAGGCAGGAGAATACAAACTGGTACTCAATTCGGATGAAGACAGATTCGGAGGATTCGGAACTTCCGCTCCCGAAAAGATTCTTTCCGAAAAACAGCACCTTGTTCTGCAGGAAAACACAATAAAGCTGGATGTACACCCTTACAGCGCACTTGTTTATACTTTCTGATATGTGTTTCGGAAACCCTGCATAATATTCCCGGTTTTCTGCGGGGTTAAGAAAAAGAGAAAAATGACCGAAATTATAGGTGAGTGCAAGGATGCGCTCACCTTTTGGTTTGTTTGGGACGGATCCCCTTATATACTAAGGAGATTTGATTTGAAGATCACATTCGAAGGACAGGACAATTCCTCAGCGATCAAATATATAAATAACGTGCCTTCAGGGAAACAGAAATCCGCAGAGACTTCTTTTTCCCCTGAAAACATGTCTGCGCTCGTAGATATCGGTACCGCGCAGATACCTCAGGGCGAAGGCGGAAAGCATACTCTTCTTGCAGGTATCAAAAAGGACGCTGCCGCATCCGAGGCCGGAGTTCTCAGCGATTATCGCGTGGTTATGGCTCACACCATGTCAGGCGATGACTTAAGAAAAGCAAATGAGGACGGATTTGATCTTAAGAACATGAACTCCGATGAATCCGTAACCATTCTTGATAAGGTTAAAGCTGAGACCGCAAAGGGCGGAACAGTTATTCGCGGATATAATGACGATCTGGACGGAAGTGTTCTTGAAAGCATCGGAAATGCAGGTCTGGACAGCGTTATCAAAAAGGCACTTATGTCCGAAGATCTCCCTATTACTGACGAAAATATAAAAGATGTAAAAAACGCGGTCTCTTTGGCAGCTGAGTTGGAAAGCCCCGCCGAGAGTGAAACCGTATATATGATAGAAAATGAACTGATGCCAACCGTCAGGGATTTTTATGTGGCTAAGAGTGCGGCTCCCGCATCGGTTCAGGTTAAGGCACCTTCGGAAGACCTTGATTCTCCCGAAATGAAGAATGTAAAAGAGAGTATGCAGGAAGCTGCTAAGATTCTCGAAGATCCAGAAGAAGGTTACGAGAGGGCAAAGTGGCTTTTTGACCGATCACTCCCAGTAACCCCCGAAAATATCCTCAGATCCAAGATCATAGATGAGGTGGAATTCCCCGTTACTGCCGAAAAGGCGGCTAAAGCAGCTGCCCGCGCCATTGCGGAAGGCTATAAGGCAGAGGATGCTGATCTTTCCGGAAAGCCCGGTATATATGAACAGGCAGCATCAGTACTTGATAAGTATTTTTCCGATGAGATCGATAGACCTGAGGACATTACATGGCAGAGAAAGATCCAGGAGATCAGACTTTCCATGACAGCCGAAGTAAATATCGAGCTTATCAGAAGCGGATTTGCCATAGATACCGCTCCCATTGAGGAGCTTTTAAACGAACTTAAAGTAGCCGAGCAGGCAGTTGCGATTAAGTATTTCCCTGAAACCGCAGGTGTTACCGCACACGGAGATAACGCACCCGGCATGAGCATCGGGTCCCCCGAAGATGCCGTTAAGGCCTACAGACTCATGAATGCGGTTAATAATTCCGTTTCGGAGCTTGCGGATGCACCCGCATCTTCCCTTGGAATGTTCACTACCAGAGTTTCCGCAGAGGTCGCATTCGGAGAATTCGAAGAGATCGCCCTCGGCGAAAAAGACCGCATGCAAAGAGCGGGGGAGAGCTATGAAGCCCTTATGACTCAGGTTCGCCCCGATCTTGGCGACAGGATCTCAAAGGCATTTGCAAATGTTGATTCGCTGATCTTTGAGATGGGTCTTGATATTAATGATGAGAACAGAAGACATGTAAGGATCCTTGCGTATAACCGCATGGAGATCAGCATTGAAAATATCGATAAAGTTGCAGAAGCGGACAAAGTTGTTACGGATGTGATCGGTAAGATGAAACCCGCAGCCGTACTCGATATGATCAGAAACGGTATCAATCCCCTGGAGAAGACCTTCGACGAGATTAACGAATTCCTCGATGAGAGGGTCGTAAAAACCGGCGGATACGAGAAGGCGTCCGAAAACTACGCACAGTTCCTGTATTCCCTCGATAAAAACAAAGAGATTACCTCGGCTGAAAGAGAATCCTATATCGGAATCTACAGAATGCTCAATAAGATCGAATCCAAAGACGGATCTGCGGTAGGCGCAGTTCTCGAAACCGGAAGTCCCCTTGATTTTTCAAATCTTCTTACTGCGGTAAGAAGCTCCCGTTTCAAGGGAATGGATGTTAAGATCGACGAAAACACCGGTCTTACGGAGATAAGAGCCGTCGGAAAGAGCATAACCGACCAGATCATGGCTTCTTTTGCGGAAAATTCCGCGGACTATTACGAAAAAGAAGCTGAAGAGATAAGAAAAGCCGCATATGCGGGCAGAGAAAGCCTTGAACTTCTTAATGAGGCGAAGCTTCCCGAAACTCCCGAGAATATCAACGCTTCCGTAAACCTCTTATCTGCGGATGATGATTTCTACAAGGCTCTTTCGGGAGTTAAGAAAAAGCAGCTTAAGGAAGATGACAGATTAACCGGGCTTGAGGAGAAGGCGTGGGAGATGCTCTCCGAATCGGATGACGAAGATGTATATAAGGATCTGATGGAGTCTGTAAGAGATCTGGCTGAAGAAATGACCTTTGATGCCGGCGATGTCATCGATATAAAAGCCATGCAGATGGTTAACAAGCAGATATCCGTAGCTGTAAAGATGGCGGATGAAGGAATCGAAGAGTACTTTATTCCTGTTGAGATAGGCGGAGAGGTATCTAAGGTCAGAGTATCTTTCAAGGGATCCGGGGACGGATCTGCCGGAGCCGATATCACCTTTAAAACCCCTGCCGGAGCTGAGTGCAAAGCTCATATCGAGGTTTCTGAAAGCTCGATCGGAGGTTATATCTCGGTAAATTCCGATGATGATATTAAGAAAATGACGTCGGTTTCCGATATATTTATTGCAGACTTAACAGGTCAGGGTTTTGATACATCCGCAGGAATCGCGGTTGTCAAAGCAAATCAACATGCCGGCACGGATGCCGGTGTCTACAGACGGGAAGGAGCCGGTCGTAAAGAGCTTTTCGGGATTTCCAGAGATTTCCTGAAGGCAGTCAAGGAGAGCTATAATGAGAATTAACTATAACGTATCGGCTATGATCGCCAATAACTCCCTTAAGAACAACGACGATCTTCTCTCTGCTTCACTTCAGAGATTATCCTCAGGTTTTAAGATCAACGGAGCCAAGGACAACCCCGCAGGGCTTGCCATGGCCAAAAGAATGAATGCACAGATAGTCGGCACCAAGACTGCCGATGAAAATACCATGGACGGAATTTCCGTAATTGAGACCGCTGACGGAGCTCTTTCGGAAGTTGCAGCCATGCTCCAGAGAATGAATGAACTTGCCGTTCAGGCCTCCAACGGAACCATGACCGATGACGACAGAGAGATCATTCAGAAAGAGATCACTCAGCTTAAGGATGAGATCAACAGAGTATCCGAGAGTACCGAGTTCAACTCCCAGCCCCTTCTGGACGGATTCTACGACCTCAAGGGCTATACCGATAATGTAAATGTAAAGGTTCTCACCTATTCCAAGGAGATCCCTGCAGCAGAATATAATTTTACCAGTATCGACTGGACTGTTGATGCCGACGGTAATAAGACCGTCACCGTTGATCCTGCTAGTTATAAGGGATCCATGCTCGACAATGTCATCACCCTGACTAACGCCGACGGATATGAGATAAAGCTGACGGTTCCCGAGGCTCAGGCAAGTGCAGATGGAAGTATCTCTAATCTAAAAGTCGAGTGTACAGGTATCGGAGCCATGAGACTTCAGGTAGGCTCCAACGAGGGACAGATTCTTGAGATGCAGATCCCTGCCGTTAACTTAAGCAACATGGGACTTGACGGACTTGACCTTTCCTCAGAGAAAACCGCAAGAGAAGGTATCGAGAGAATCAAGAATGCAATGACCTTCGTGAATACCATAAGAGGTCAGCTGGGTGCTTACCAGAACAGACTTGAGAATACCGATGCGAGACTCGATATCACCGAAGAGAACATGACCAGTGCATATTCCAGAATTATGGATGTGGATATGGCTGAAGAAATGACCAAGTATTCAACCTACACTGTAATGACCCAGGCAGGAACCAGCGTGCTTGCCCAGGCCAATGACAGACCCTCAACCGTATTACAGCTTCTTCAGTAAGGAGGATGATATATGAAGGATACCCTTAAGCAGGAATTCACCAGACGTATCAGCATGGCCAATTCAACGGAACTTATCGTGATCCTCTATGATATGGTCCTTGCATATTCCGATGATGCGGAGGAAGCCCTTAAAGAAGACAGGGATCATGACTTCTATGCATCCATCTCAAGAATGAGAAATTGTGTTAATGAGCTTATGTGCTCCCTGCATATGGAGTATGAACCTGCGGGAGCCCTTCTGTCACTCTACAGATACTGCATGAGAAAGCTTGCATCTGCAGGTGTAAGAAGAAGCGTAGAGCCTTTAGATGAGATCCGTAACATCATCAAACCCTTAAGAGAATCTTATTCCGGACTTGTGGGACTCAACACATCGGGACCTGTTATGGGAAATTCCGAATCCGTATTTGCCGGACTCACCTACGGTAAAAATGATATTAACGAAAACCTTGTTAACAACATAAATCGCGGAATGCTGGTTTAAAAACACATTGCAAATATGAGAAGAACCCTTTGATTAAAGGGTTCTTTTTTTATAATATTAAAGCAATAGTTTCTAAGTCTTTTGGAGGTTTTAATGCAAGGAAGAACTGCATCGTCTGCGATTATCGATACTGTGTTTGAGGAGGCAGAACAAAGCGTAAATACTTTTGCTATGTTCAGCTCCGTAAATGATGTGGCTGCCGTATATACCGCTCTCGTCTCATATTTCGTTACAGCTCAGAAGAGGGATGATGATCTTGCTCATAGCCTGATACCGGAATATCAAAGAAAAATTCGTGGGAAAGTCTCCGATACAGAGTTTTCGTACTCCTTCGGTTTGATCAGTGAAGCATATACCAGGTTCTGCGAAAAGGGATTGGCACATTCGTATAAGATCGTTGAATGGCAGGAGGAGACATTCGCTGATTATGCGGATATCATTCTCGAAATGATAGGGGTTCGGTCAAATGATACTAACAAAAGCCAGGTCTTGGAAATTATCTCCGGACTATTCAAGACAGCAATAAAAGACTATTCCGTAGCGGATTCACTGATCAATCCGACCTTTTCCGTAGGAATAGCACAATTGGCAGCGTTTTGCGTGTTGTATTTTTTGGTCTTTCAGTTAAAGAATCTATATAGTTCCTTCTTTGAAACTTTTTTTGCCTCGGCATATTCGGAATCATTGAGCATGCTTGTATTTCTGGGTTATTACATTGGGGTGCCTTTGGTAATAGCCCTTTGCGTATCGAAAGCTCATATTTTTATATTTCGTAACTACAGTATAGGCGTACTCACCGGGATTTTTATATTTCTGATTATTTGTATAAGTTTTGTAGTTGATGTTTACCCAATATATAGCTCCCATCGCTATGATATGGGCGGGATGATTTTTACGGAACTGTGGTTTTTTGCGAATATGACCGCAGGTTTCGTATATTGCTTAAAGCCGAGAATTGGCAGACATAGTGATTAGTCCGGTAAAGAAAAATTCGAAATAAGACAAATTGCACATATAAAAAGAATCCTTTGTATGAA
>JAEEGL014209501.1_pt1 | contig 10191 bp, 6 predicted proteins | sample 9134231 | NCBI WGS metagenome assembly JAEEGL01 (sample SAMN16246548, study PRJNA631951) | gut metagenome | biome: gut microbiome; feature: rumen; material: fiber-attached | host: Bos | place: Iran: Karaj | collected 2018-10
GAATTGTACAGGCCGTTGCAGCCCAGCGCCCTGTGGCGGAAGGCTATCTCATGTTCCACGCCTGTTCCGCTGACACCGATAAAGCAGGTGGCCCGGCCGCCCAGGGCGGCGCAGATGGCTTTGGCACAGTCCGCCGGATCGCTGAAGGTGTTCCGCAGATAGTCCGCCTTTGCTTCTTCCGTGGCAAAGACAACCTTCGGACTGTCTTCCGGACTGCGCGCCACAAAGAGAATTTTCGCGTCCGGGTGGGCGCGGCGGATAACGTCACCGGCAAACATACCGGTGGTACCCAGGCCGAAGACGACCGTGCGGGTAAAAATCTCATCCGCGGCGAATACGCGGGCTTCCTCGGGACTGCATCCGCGGCGGCGCGCGGTCTGGCGGAACCAGTGGGCACTGCCCAGGTCCTCCATTCGCTCCAGCTGGAAAAGCATACAGGCATAGGGATCCGGGAACACCCTTTTTTTCGCGAAGGAAAGGGCAAGTTTCCCGTCCTGCACGGAGCCTTCCGGCAGGGAAAGCAGCATATCGGGATTGACACAAAATCAGTTGGAGAACAGCAAGCTCGACCGGACGCCGACGTACTAAACGTCGATCCCATCTACCGCGTAGCGGGTAGGATCCACACTGTCCCCGCCGCGGATCAGCACAATGGCGAAACGGTTCTGTTCCGGCACCCAGACGACACCCTCGTGGCCGTTGATCAGACGCTGCGTCCCTGCCGGGAATTTCGGTCCCAGCTCACCGCGGCGGCCCATTTTCATCAGCTCGTAATCCGTTCCGCAAAAGCCGACGATTACAGGCATAACCGGGATTCCTTCCCTCAGGGGCTCCCCGCGCAGCCGCTGCCGGGGCGGATTGATCAGCTCCGTTTCCCCGTATACCAGAGGATGATCCGGGTCATTCCGAAAACAGGTTCCGAGTGCTTTCATACGGGCGGCTCCTTTCCGTGCAAACAGGCGGATATTTATTGCTTTCAGCTCCGGATCAGTTTACAATATTCCGGAGAAGACTGTCAACGACGGCGGCAAACAGGAGGCGGATTGCAGTTGAAAGGAATCGTCATCACGGCACCCGGAAAAGCGGAAATCCGGGAGATGGAAAAACCGGTTCCGGGCGAGGGGGAAGCGCTGCTGCGGACGCGGTACGGCGGTATCTGCGGCAGCGACCTGAACTCATTCCGGGGCATCAACGCATACCTTACCTATCCGAGAATCCCGGGCCACGAGTTTTCAGCGGAGATTGCCGAAATCGGGGAGAATGAACAGGGCTTCAGGCCCGGCGACCTTGTGACTGCAAATCCATATTTTAACTGCGGAAAATGCTATTCCTGCCGCAGGGGGCTGGTCAACGCCTGCATGCATAACGAGACCATGGGTGTGCAGCGGGACGGCGGCTTCACGGAATATATGGTGATGCCGGTTTCCCGCCTGATCGGAGGCGGAAAGCTGGATCCGAAAACCCTCGCGCTGATCGAACCTTTCTGCATCGGCTACCACGGGATCCTTCGCGCGTCTGTACGGCCGGGGGACCGCGTTCTGATTATGGGATCGGGAACTATCGGCGTTATGGCGGCAATTTCCGCAAAGACACTGGGCGCGCAGGTGTGGATGTGCGACGTGGCGCCGGGGAAGCTGGAACTCGCCCGTGCTTTCAAGCCGGACGGGACGATCCTCAACGACACTCCCGGGCATTTCCGCGCCGCATGGCAGGAAATCACGGACGGAAACGGTTTTGACGTGACGGTGGAATGCGTAGGCCTGCCCGAAACGCTGCAGGCATGCCTGGACGCCGCCTGTTTCGGAGGAAGAGTCTCGGTCATCGGGATCGGGAAACGCCGGATTGACCTGGACTTTACCGTGATCCAGAAAAAGGAACTGAATATTTACGGCTCCCGGAACGCGCTCTCCCGCGATTTCACGGACCTGGTCCATCTGGCGGAAACCCGGATCCACGGGCTGGACCGGGTGATTACAAACGTCTATCCTTTCGCGGAGGCGGCACGCGCTTTCGGGGATTTTGACCGGCAGGCCGGAAGCATGCTGAAGGTCATGCTTGAATTCTGAAAAATATTTTTATCGGGCCGGAACTTTTTCAAAGTCTGTTCGTCTGACAGGATGAGACCGGGAGAACCGGGAACTGAAAGGGGAAGAGAAAGATGATGAAGAAATGGATCGCAATCCTGCTGACGCTGGTTATGGCGTTCACAGTGGCCGCCGCGGCCCTGGCGGAAGACGGTATGCTGCGTCCGGGCGACAAGGGAGAAGAAGTCACCCGGCTGCAGGAAAAACTGATTGAACTGCAGTACATGGACGGGGAAGCGACCGGCGTCTACGACGAAGCCACCGAGAAAGCGGTGCTCTGGTTCCAGGAGGACCATTACCTGCTGCGGACCGGTATCGCGGATGAAATCACCCGCAGAATGATCGAAGAGGAAACTGAGCCCGCTGCACAGTACGACTACAACAGTTACGACGTCTGCGAAGAAGCCGAAGCCGGAGCGATGTACAGTATGGCAACGTCCGCACCGGTCGGCGGTGTCTACAGCGCAAAGGGAGCTGTCAACTCCTATGCCGCGCCGGGGGAACCCGCTTTCAATACGGACGAGTACACCATGTTTGAGAGCAACCGTTTTCTGAGCACGCGAACCTCGCCGCTGTCCACCTTCGCGGCGGATGTGGACACCTCCTCCTACGCCCAGTTCCGGCGCAGGGTGCTGCTCGGGGAATCTGTCCCGGCGGACAGCGTCCGGGTGGAAGAAATGCTGAACTACTTCCATTACGACTACAAGCAGCCCACAGGGGACGAACCCTTCGGCGTGACGGTTGAATACGCGGACTGCCCCTGGAATGGGCAGACAAAGCTGCTGCAGATCGGTCTGCAGGCGAAGACGGTGACTGCGGAAAAACGCCCGGCATACAATCTGGTGTTTCTGATCGATACCAGCGGCAGCATGGACGGGGAGGACAGGCTGGACCTGGTCAAGCGGGCGTTCCTGATGCTGCTGGATGAACTGGGGCCGCAGGACACCGTATCCATTGTGGCGTATGCCAGCCAGGACCGGGTTGTCATGGAAGGGGTGCCGGCCTCGGAAAAGACGAGAATCATGGAAGCGATCACCGAACTGGAGGCGCACGGAGCGACCAACGGAACCGCGGGCATTCTGAGAGCCTACGAAACAGCTGAAAAGTATTTCAGGGAAGACGGCATAAACCGAATCCTGCTGGCCACGGACGGCGACCTGAACGTGGGCGTTACCAGCGAGGGGGAACTGGCACGTCTGGCGGAGGAAAAAAGGAGGACCGGCATCAGCCTGACCTGCATGGGTTTCGGTATGGGCAATTACAAGGACAACAAGATGGAAGCGCTGGCGGATTACGGAAACGGCAACTGCTGGTATATCGACACAATCCATGAGGCGCGGAAAGCGTTGGTGACCGAAGGCGGCGGAACGTTTGTGACCGTGGCGAAGGATGTCAAAATCCAGGTGGACTTCAATCCGGAAAAGATCAGGGGTTACCGGCTGATCGGATATGAAGACCGGACCATGGCGGCCGAAGATTTCGCAAACGATGAGAAGGACGGCGGCGAGCTGGGAAGCGGACACCGGATGACCGCACTGTACGAGATTGTGCCGGCAGAGTCGGATTTTGACTTCGGCGAGGCGGAAAGCCGCTACCGGGCCGCCGGCACGGAAGGCGGCGGGAACAGCGAGATGCTGACGGTCAGTATCCGGGCGAAAGAGCCGGACGGCGACGCAAGCAAACTGTATGAGTATCCTGTCAGCGAAGGGATATATACGGAGCAGATGAGCGACAACATGAAATTAGCGGCGGCCGTAGCCGAAGTGGGCATGGTGCTGCGGGACAGCGAATGGAAGGGAACCGCTACGTTTGAAAGCGCCCGGGAGCTGCTCCGGGGATGCGGCAGCGTGACAGGGGACACGTACAAGGAGGAACTCGTGTATCTGGTGAACCTGCTTGCGAGAGCGAGGTAGTCGGCAGTTTGCAGGCCGTAGTCTGTAGTTTGCAGTTGCTCCGGCACCCGGGACATGCCTGCCTGTTGCACGGTGTGCTGATGAGATCGCTGCATTCCATGCATGTAATCTGTTACTCAAATCACAGATTTGGACAGATCATCATTGCTGCGCTCAGGATGACACATCAGGCAGGGTAAAGCAGATTCCTTTCCGGGGATCTGTTTTTTGCTTGCGGGGGGGCGGGCGGACAGAGTATAATATATCAGTTATGTAAGGAGGGGCGGATAATGTCCTTTTTGTATGAGACGCACATGCATACCTGCCTGGGGAGCGCCTGCGGACGGAGCACAGGGAAAGAACATGCCCGGTATTATAAATCCATAGGGTTTACCGGGATTATCATGACGGACCATTTTTTCGGCGGAAATACCGCGGTGGACCGGGAACGGCCGTGGGAAGAGCGGATCAACCTTTTCTGGCGCGGATATGAGGACGCCAAGGAAGAGGGGGACCGGATCGGCCTGGATGTTTTTTTCGGCCTGGAGCAGAATTATGCCGGGGACGAATACCTGCTTTACGGACTGAGCAAGGAATACATGCTGGCCCATCCGGAAATGGAGCACTGGACCCGGCGGCAGCAGCTGGAAGCTGTGCACGGGCAGGGCGGGTGCGTGATCCAGGCGCATCCGTTCCGGATGCGGCAATATATGAGCCGGATCCGGCTGGGACTTCATTTCTGCGACGGGATCGAAGCGGCAAACGCCGGAAACGATCCGATCGCCGACGCGAGGGCGTTCCGCTACGGGCGGGAACTCGGCCTGGTGATGACCGCAGGATCAGACAACCATAACTCTCCGGAACCGGGCGAGTACAGCCCCCGGATCTACGGGGTGGAACTGGAAAAAAGATTGACATCCATTGCGGATTATGTCAGAATTATTAAGCAAAGAGATCCAATACATTTATATGTTCCTGCCGATCGTTTTGATATTCCGCCGGATGTTTTCCTGGACGACTGCCACAAAGCCTATATACTGGACGAAAACGAACAGGACGTACCCGCCCGGAAGGAATGGATTGACTGACAGTATTTCCGTGAAAGGACGAATCAGATGGTTCCGACCGCCCCGATTAATCCGATCCTTATCCTGAGGGAAGAAATCGTCTGCGCGGTCATTTTGATTTTCCTGATGTTCATTTCCCGGGCCTACCGCATGGGGAAGGACGGAAAGGTATTCAACTTGATCCTGGCGTTCGCCATGCTCCACGTGTGCATGGACGGCGTAACCGTCTGGACTGTGAACCACATGGACCGGGTCAGCCCGGCCTTCAATACTGCAGCGCACTGGCTGATGTACCTGTCCGCCGTATCGTTCAGCGTGGTCATGTTCCGGTATGTTCTCTTTGTCTGCTTTCCCCAACTGGATAAAAAATGGAACTGGATCCCGCTGATTCCGGCCGGGATCTATGCTGTTTTACTGGTTTCGGTTCTGACAATCGAATACCAGCCTTTCCATGACACAATGGCCTCGGCCGGTTCCGCACCGACCGCCGGATTTGCCCTTTGCTTCGCCTATTTCATGACTGCAATCGGTGTGATCGTATTCAGCTGGAAACGGATCGGGAAACATATCAAGGCGCTGCTGCTGCCGATGCTTCTGATCCTGATCGCTGCCGAACTGATCCAGATGTTTGTGAAGGAATTCCTGTTCACCGGCGGCGCGCTGACGGTCATCACCGTGGCATTCTTTTTCACGCTGGAGAATCCGGTGGCGGTGCTGGAACGCAAGATTATGATGGACGCCATCAGCGGCCTGCGTTCCCGCTCCAGTTACGAGCACGACATGGCGGACTATGAGAAGGAGTTCCTGGAAGACCGTTCCGTTCCGTTTACCTTCGTATTTGTCGATATCAACAACCTGCGTTCCGTCAACGGACTGTACGGCCACCAGGAGGGCGATGCCTATATCAGCCACGTGGCGGTTCTGCTGATGACTAACCTGCGCGCCGCGGACCATATCTACCGTATGGGCGGGGACGAATTCCTGGCCATTTACCGCAAAACGGATGAACATACCGTGGCGAAGGATATCAGGCGCGTACACGAGGCATGCCGCCGGGAAGGCGAAAAGAAGGAGTATACGCCGGAACTGGCGATCGGCTACGCGATATCCGACGGAAAATACAGCAGCCTCCGGGATGTGCTCCGCGTGGCGGACTACATGATGTACCGCAACAAAGCGGACCTGAAACGGGAGGCTGCCGTCGGCATTATCCGCGAAACCGGAACCCGGCTGAACCTTTCCGGCCTGACAGACCGGGTCTTTGACGCGATGTGCCTGACCAGTGAACGCTATTATCCGTATATCGAGAATATGGAAACCGGTGTGACGCGGCTGGCGCCGGCCATGGTGGAATTCTTCGGGCTGGAAGGCGAATTCCTCAACGACTTTGAAGCCGTCTGGCTGGACCGGGTGCATCCGGACGACCGGGAGGGCTATGCAAGCGATGTCAACGACGCGATCCGCGGCACGAAGGAGTACCACTACTATAAGTACCGGGCCCGTGACAAGCACAACCGGTATGTGGAAGTGACCTGCCGCGGCGGCCTGTACCACGGCCGGGACGGTGAACCGGATATTTTCTGCGGATATATCGTGAACCACGGCGCGCCGGAGAACGTGGATCCGACCACCGGCCTGCAGAACCACATCGTACTGGAAGAACAACTGAATGAGATTCTGCGTACCGGCAGCCGGGCGATCGTAATGAACCTGGAAATCAAAAACAACGAACGGATCCGGATGCTGTACGGCAACCAGGCCGTTTCCTCCGTCGCCCGAGGCCTGGGGAGCCAGATCCAGCAATTCGTGAAGGGAAAGGGAGAGGTGTTCTGCCGGGAAGGCATACGCTTCATCATTCTGCTGAAGGACGGTACGGAGAAGGACGCGAATGAACTGTACCGGCAGATCCGCGAACACTGCCTGCACGGCATTCTGGCTGCGGACGTGGTAATTCCCGTGGATATCCTGTCCAGCGCGGTTGCGCTGCCCGACGCCGGAATGAACAATGCGGCTTCTGTCCGAAGCGCCTGCCTGTTTGCCGCCGAGGAGGCGAGGTTTGCCTCCCGGGACCGGGTTGTGTTCTACGGAATAGATACCGCGGAATTCCGGCAGGACAATATGGAACTTCTGCAGGCCGTCCATCTGGAATGCGTGAACGACCGGAAGAACTTCTTCCTCCGGTTCCAGCCGATTATCAGCTCCGAAACAGGCCGGGTGACCGGCGCGGAAGCGCTGCTGCGCTGGCAGTCCGAAGAATACGGGGAAGTGGGCCCGGTCCGGTTTATTTCCTTCCTGGAAAACGATCCGGGATACATGGAGCTGGGGTACGACATTATCCGCATGGCGCTGCGCGAGGCAAAAAGGATCCGGGAAAAGCTGCCCGATTTCAGCATCAATATCAACATGACCGCCCTGCAGTTGTACGCGGACGATTTTATTCCGAAGCTGACGGAGATTCTGGAGGAGGAAGGCTATCCGGCGGATCATCTGATCATGGAGCTTACGGAACGCTGCAAGGAAATCGAATTCAGCATCCTGCGGCAGCGCACTGCGGAACTGAAAAAGGCCGGGATACGTGTGGCGCTGGATGATATGGGAACCGGTTTCTCCACAATCGACCTGCTGCTGCATCTGCCGGTGGATGAGATGAAGCTGGATATGGCATTTACGCAGCAGATGCAGGAAAACGAGAATGACAGCGCCTTCGCGAAAGTGATGTGCGAGATTGCCGAACGGAGCAGCATGATTGTATGCTTCGAAGGCGTGGAGACCGAGGAACTGCGCAACTACCTGAAGGCATACGGCAACGTGCTGCTGCAGGGATACTACTTTGACAAACCGCTGAAGGCAGAGGAGTTTGAGGAAAAATATTGCCGCGTTCCGCGGCAAGTGGTCAGTGATTAGTGGTTAGTGACCAGATATGAATGAAGCGCCGGGGCAAAAGCCGCGGCGCTTCATTCATATCTCGCGGCCTTTGCCATCAGGCGGAGGCCGCGGCGGGTCGGCTCCTTCCGATTCGGGGTTTCCGGAAGGTCGAACACCCAGGAGGTGGAAGCATTGATGACCGGGATCCCGTGGTATTCCCGCTGGCGCTGGAAAAAAGCGGAATAGGCCTGGTGCATATGGCCGTGAATCATCACTGCGGGAGGGTACCGGTCCAGCAGGGGGCCGAAGCATTCAAAGCCCCGGTGGGAGAGGTTGTCCTGGTCACCGACTCCGCGGATCGGGGCATGGGTCAGGAGAATATCGAAACCGCCGGAAGCGCGGAGCCTGCCCCGGAGCGAATGAATCCGGGAAGCCATTTCTTTTTCCGTATACATATTCACTCCGTCCGGCCGGTAGCGGACAGAACCGCCGAGGCCGAGAATCCGGATCCCTTTGATTTGCATGATTTTTCCATCGGCGCACAGGCATCCTTCCGGCGGCTTTTGGGCATACCGGTCATCGTGATTTCCGTGGACATAGATGACAGGAGCGTCGGTAAAGCATGTCAGGTAAGAAAGATAGGCGGAAGGCAGATCCCCGGCGGAGAGGATCAGATCCACGCAGCTGAGGGCCTCCCGGCACCGTTCTCCCCAGAGCCTGTCCGAAGGCTCGTCTGAAATCGCAAGGATTCGCATGCTGCAGCTCACTTTCTGTTCCAGCTGTAGGCGGAAAGCTCCGGCTTCAGTTCGCCGTGAATGCCCTGGAGCCGAACCAGGGGCCGGGCAGTGGCAATCAGCTCGCTTTCTCCGGGAAGGGAGCCGATGATATTGTCCAGCAGATAATCCATGCAAAGGATCTCCGCGGGAGTCAGGCGCTGGTCCGCACCGCAGCGAAGCGTGCCGGACTGGTCCCGGATTTCCCCTTCGAAGGGGGAAAAGGAGCCTTCCTTCAGTTCCTGGCGGAAATGATTGATGATCCGGGCTGCGTAGGGATCAAAGCGGGCGGAGAAGGCGACATCAATAATCCGGGAACCCAGCCCCCACCAGTAATTGGTGACAGCGTCTTTTGCGCCGGCGGCCCCGAAAGAACCGTCCTGAATCATTTCGATCATCATCTGGTAGAACAGGCCCCAGCGGGGGACCAGAGTGGCCATGCTGGTGATATCCTTCCCGTTACGCAGATACAGGCCGTAATCCCGGGCAGTGTGGTTCGGCGCGGTGATATCCCGGTTGCAGATTACCCGGATCTCCGGGTCCTCAAACGGCTCTTCCGCATTGAACCAGGAGGCGGAGAACCAGTTCAGGTATATTTTGGCCTTGGGGTTGACCATCCGGGCGCCGAGAGCAAAGGCATTGGCCGCGGCGGGTGTGCCGTAGATGGGGAAATCCGCGATATAACCGATCTTTCCATTGTCCGACAGAATTCCGGCAGCCAGGCCCATCAGGAATTTTGCCTCATAAAAGCGGATATAGTAGGTGCGGATGTTGGTATAATTGGATAAAAGGGAACAACAGAGGAAACGGACATCCGGATGCTCCAGCGCGGGCTGAATCGCGCTGTTCAGCATGACCGGCGAGGTTGCGAAGATCGCGGTATAGCCTTCCGTGATCAGGCGCTGGATTTCCTCCGCAAAATCCGCCCGGGACGGGATAATCCGCGCAGTGGTTTCCACTTTATCCCCCAGCTTTTCCTCCGCTTCGATGCGTCCCAGATTATGCCAGTAGTTCCACGCAGAGTCTTCAATGGAACGATTGAAGAGGAAAGCTGCCCGGATTTTGGCCGGCCGGAACAGGGAGTTCAGGATCGGCAGGGGCGGAGCGGGCTTGCTGCTTTCGGTAACCAGCTTCACGCGGCCTTCCTGTACCGAGAATTCCGGCGCCATCAGCCGGACCCGTTCCTTGGTTTTATCCAGGTCCTCGTCCTTCACTGTTTCATAGCCGAACGCAATCAGATAGGCGAGGAAAGCATCCCCGGGCTGCAGGACGTGCAGATCCCTGACATGCTGGCGGTATGCTTCATGGAAGTAATGGTATACTTTCCGGAGGGACAGGATCTCATCCTCTGTCCACTTTTCTCCCTGCCGCATTCCCGGAAGGGACTCCAGTTTCTTTACGGAACCGGGGCGCGTGAAAAGAATGGTATAGATTCCGGTTTCCTTTGTGAAAGCAGCGTATTCGTAATAGGCGATGACATCCGGATCATCGGTCTTTTCCGGCCAGACAC
>JAEEGL014926960.1_pt1 | contig 10191 bp, 8 predicted proteins | sample 9134231 | NCBI WGS metagenome assembly JAEEGL01 (sample SAMN16246548, study PRJNA631951) | gut metagenome | biome: gut microbiome; feature: rumen; material: fiber-attached | host: Bos | place: Iran: Karaj | collected 2018-10
CGCAAAAGTTTTGTTTGTATTATGTTCGTTATCAATCCATCGTTGTTTTTTTCGTGGAACGAACAAGGATTACTTTATGGGTCCGAATGGCGCTTGCTTACACAAGACGCATTTGAGTACTTGAACAGCGATCAACTGATTGAAATTAATCGGAATGGTTGGTTAAGCGATAATATATCGTCTGATTCAGGTTTTTTGAGGATTGATAAGCCGGATGTTCAAAAGATTATTCTCGGTCTTAAGACGATTAATGTTCGTTTCATTCGTATTGATTATCGTGAACAGGACCTTCCCTTAGTAAACGCTGTATATCAAGAAAACTTGTATGAGTTCAACTTTGCGATGCTGAAAACTTTCCTGAAAATGTGTTGGAGTTTGCCTGACGACGAAATGGAGTCGCGTAGTTATACATACTTGCATAATGATTTAAGCGCTCCGCTTTCTGTTAGAGCACATGAAAGCATTGAAGAGTATGTTTCCGTAATACTAAGTGAGAGTGACGCACGCTTTGCCGACGATGAAGATGCAGTAGTAGATCTTCTTAACAATGAGAGCCTTTCCGAAAAAAGCAGGCTTGACTATATTCAGCGCATGGACACTGTTATAATGGATATCAACTCCATAGAAAACCATTCTCTCTGGACGGAACTTATACTTCATCAGCGGATTCAATATAGTTGGCAGAATATTGTTGATTATTTCGCTGATTTGGGCGATGATATAATCAGTATCAGTTCTGAATTAGCAAGTTTTCTTAATAGTGATATGAAGCCGCTAGATTGGCATTACCCTGCATTAAAAGAAAGAATCGGAGAGGAAAAGGCTTATCATTTTCTACAGGCTATCCTTTGCAGCACGAATTTAACATTAGATCATTACCGTAATGCACTTGCTGGATTTAGGTTCCGCTATGATCAACAATTCCCGTTTTCTGACATTTCTGATGATCGCATGATGGTTTTGTTTGAATTGCAAATCATTACTATGACAGCAGAAAATGTGTCAGCGATCCGAGAAAACTATCCTCACCTCTGGAAAGACTTTGCCTTGTTGTGCGGATTAACAAAACTATTGGATCTGGTAAATAATCAAAAAGTCGAGTTGGCGGAAGAAGAGTTGGTCGCTATCCTCGAGGACCCTGGGACTACCCTCGAAACTGCACTTGGATTATTGGATGCTTATAGCGGAACAATTCCGTTGAAAGGTCATGAATATTCCCCGCATATAAAAGCAGCTATTATAACAATGCATTTGGACGAAAAGGAGGTGCCAGATTTGCTTCGTGAATTCGATAATGCGGACTCAATGGTCAACGAGGCCATTCTCCAATACGCCAAAAATCATCCGTCTAATGTGGTAGAGTCGGCAAAGAACATAGGCGATATATCAGAAAGATTTTTTGCCGCATTGATTGATGTAATTACAACGGAAGATTCTAGAATTCTGCTTCCATATTTGAATAACAAGGATTTTCTTGCTGCCTGTAATGATACAGGAGCAAAAACCATCGCGTTGTCCCCTGAAAACCTAAGAATCTTGGACTATTTCAAAACCAATCATTGGATCTCCAGTTACTCTGTTAAAGATGAAATAATCAAGGTGAATCCAACACGAAAAAAGAAATAGGTAGTATATTGACGGAAGCAAATCTGCAGGTTTCTTTCTTCCCAATACTCAATCAAAGGAGAGTCTCGCTGTGGAGCTCAAGGAAATCTTCGGCCTTTTCGCTGAGGAGCAGCCGAAAGACTACAAGACGATCAATACCAGTCACGGAGAAGACGACTTTCGGGAAGCGGTCATTGCTTTCTGGGACAAAGGTGTCCTTCCGCCGGAGCTTGAGGATCGAATGGTGATCAAACTGGCGGCGAATGGCTTTACCGACCCGGAGCGTATCGGCATGTGGGAACGGCTGGCGGAAGAATACCGCCAAAGAGGTTATTACTGCCCGCGAATCCTCCGTACAATTTCGGGGACGTTTCCCTTGGTGGAGTATAAAAACCATCGATGTGTCGTCTATGGGGAAGAATTCTCTCGTTTCCTCTCAGCGGACAAGTTTGAGACAAAAGAGATTTCTGTGAAGGGAAAGTACAAGTATCTGGATGATCTGCTGCGTATGAATGGCGACATTGCTTCTGCCCGCCTTGATATTACCGATCTGCCTTCGGCCTGGTGCCTTTCTTCAGCCTTCGACCCATTGGATACAGAAGCTGAGGTAATGGAAAACGCTCGGGAATGGCTGTCCTGTGCTAAACAGCTTCCCTTGGTATTTCAGGAGCAGGTGAATAACATCTGGGATCGTTGGATTGAGAATCGTTCTTTTCTCGAAAAGGAGTATCACCGTCTGCCTACCTCCGTCTTCCAGGCGGATCTCAACACCACAAACGTGTTGTTGGACGGGGAGGGACGTTTTGCCGGGGTCATGGATTTCAATCTTGCCGGAAAGGAAACCTTTCTGAACTACCTGTTCCGTGAAGTGCCGTATATCTTTGGGAAGAATGAAAACGCCGAGGCATCTTCGGCGGATGACCACTTTTCTCTAACCCGCGAAATACTGCGCCGCATTATCTACGGAATAACGGTGGTTAAGGAGCGGTACCAATTCAGTGAAGCGGAAAAGGAACTGGCCCTCCCATTGTTTCGCTGCCTCCTCCCGCTATGGTATACCAGTGTTGAGAGATTGAAGGCAGCGAGAGGGGAAAAAGAAATCCAGGCTGCCTTGGATGATGTCGAACTGGCACAGACAATGGAGATCGATTTCAAAGCGTATATGGAATAGCGATCACATTGGTATTCTTGAGGAATACATGCGCGTCACCAATCAGGTACAGGGGCAGGAACTATGGGGGCCCGCTTTTGACGGATGATTGGAACGATCTCCCGCAGCAGGTGCAGGATCATCTGGAAGAAATGCTGGCGGGAAAAACCACGGAGGAAGAGTTGACGGACCCTTACGACGGTGTCAGCCTTCGACGGAAGAAACTGGCGGGATAGAACTTGTCGGCGCACACTCGGGAGTCGAGCGTGCGCCGACAAGTTCTATCTGTTCGTATGGTTTGGCATGCATAGGGGAGAGGGCGTGCTGAATCCGAAGCATCCCTGCCGCGCAAGCACTCATTTCCCTGCGTATGCATACGCTGAGATGAATACAAGCAGGGAGATGATGAAATCTTGAGGACAGAAAGATCGTTCCGATACATTCAAGAGCTGCAGCGGAGGCCGAATGCCTGGGCGGCGATCCGGGGTAGCAGGGAGTATCCCGGGATTACCGGACTCGTGCGCTTTTATCAGACCTGCGACGACGTGCTGGTGGCCGCTGAGGTTTCCGGGCTGCCTTGGACAGAAGAGAACTGCGGCAGCAGTATACTTGGCTTTCACCTCCACAGCGGTGAGGAATGTGACGGGAATTCGGCTGAAACCTTTGCTTCCGCCCAGGGGCACTATAATCCGAAAGGCTGCCCTCATCCCGGACATGCAGGGGATCTGCCTCCGCTGTTCAGCAGTCGCGGTTATGCCTTTCAGATATTTCTCACAGACCGGTTTGCGGTACGGGAGGTTATCGGCAAAACGGTTATCATTCACGATTCGGCAGATGACTTTACCTCGCAGCCGGGGGGAAACGCGGGCGCAAGAATCGCCTGTGGGAAAATAATCGGCCGCTGAGACCGAGATGGACGCTCTCCACAGGCAGCAGCATAGAGAACCACAGAAAATCCAACGTCAAATCCCCGCGCAAGAGTTTCTTGCGTGACTTTTTCGCCACTGCGGCTTATACTTCTAAGGAAATCATCTCAATACAGTCGATGGAAGCGGGGGTGAGATGTGACATGATTGATGTGGGCAAGAATATCCGGAGATTTCGGGTGCAGAAAAAACTGACGCAGGACGCCCTGGCGGGAAAGCTGCATGTGACCCGGCAGGCCGTCAGCAACTGGGAAACAGGAAAGAATCAGCCGGATCTTGAAATGCTGGAAGCGATGGCGAAAGCACTTGACCTGGAACTGGCGGTCTTACTCCAGGGAAGGGGAGGGGAATACCAGCGCTTTCAGGTCAAAGCGATTGTGTGGGTGATCGCTCTGGGGATTCTTTCGCTTTTTCTGCTGACGGATGAACTATTCCTCGCGCCGTGGCTGCTCGCGCTGAGGAGGAAAACCTACAACATTTGGCCGTATGCGTTCAATGATCTTGCGGTACTGCCAATCTGCCGCCTGGCAGCGGGCATGCTTGTCCCGGCGGTTGTTTCTCTGTGGCACAATGTGCAGCCGGAGGGAAGAATAAAAACCGTGCTTCGGATCGCGCCCTTCTTTTTGCTGATCCCCACGGTGTTGACCATGCTGTTTCTGGCACAGTCAGTATGGCCGCCGCTTTCCCGATTTGCGGGCTTTGTCATGTCAGACTCGTCGGGAATCCGTCTGAGACTGGTCTGCCGCGTTTTTCCATTTCTTGCGGGGCTTTGCCTATATCCTGCGTTTGTACGTCTTAGAAAAAGCAGCGAGTGAAAAACAAAAAAGATGGACGGTCTTCTGCCTGCTTATCTGCAAGGCGGGGGACCGTTCTTTCACTGTGTGCTGAACTATAAATGACCTGTTTCGAATGCCCGTTATGAGGAAAAAGGATGCTCGATCATCTTGCGGAAAAGGGCGCAAACCCACTCCGGGGGAGAAGCCCACGCAGGGACATTCTCAAAAACCGGGAATCACGCTCTGTTTTGGTTTTTGACTCTCCGGATCATTTCGCGTATGGTATAAGCACAAGGCGCCTTGAACTAACCATAAGGAGAACAGCTATGAACCGAGAGCGATTCATCGACAACCTGACGGAGGCCCGGAAAAGCCGGGGCCTTACCCAAAAGCAGACGGCGGAGGCCATCGGCGTTTCTGACCGGACCTATTCCAAATGGGAGACCGGGGACACAGAGCCGAGCCTCGAACACATCTGCAGCCTGGCGGAATTCTACGGCATTTCTCCCGCAGAGTTCTTTCGGGAAGAAGCACCCAAGGAAGGCATCCTCCGCAATGAGCTGAAAACCATGACGCCGGTGCAGGCTATGCTGCGGACCCGGGAGATCATGGATGAAGCCTATGATGGCCTCTGCGACAACGCCTGGTACTGGAGCGACCGGCTGGACGAGGACTACGAAGAGGCATTGCGCGCCAGCAGGGAACTCCTGCCGGTGATGCCCCCGCCCGCCGATTCGCCCTCCACCCCTCTTTTTATTCATCGGCCCAACGGCTTTTATCTGCGCCATTGGGACAAGAACATGGATCTGCGGCTGCTGCTGATGCCCAACGAAGCTGGGGACGCATGGATGAAAGCGGAGTCTTCGGAGCTTCGGGCCCTGTTTCGGGCTCTCAGTTCCTGGGAGCTGATCCGGCTGCTGCTGGAGTCGCCCCCGGCGCCGCCAGAGCGCTGGTATTCCCCGGAATATCTCAGCGGCGAGACCGGCCTGCCGCTAAACGAGGTTCGGGAAGCTCTGCAGACGCTGCATGAGCTGGGGATTGTCTATCATTCCCCCACGCTGACCGCAGAAGGTGCGCTGGAAACCTGTCAGCTTACCGACAACGGAGTTCTGCGAGGCATCGCTGCGCTGACCCACCTTGCTTTGGGAAACCGGAGAAGGGAGGCGGCGGAATGAGCTTCGGTGAAAATCTCCGAACGGCCCGGCAGGAGCTGGGGCTGAGCCAGGGGACCCTGGGGGAAGCTTTGGGCATGGCGCCCCAAACCATTTCCAAATGGGAGCGGGAGGAGAGCATGCCCGACGCTGCGTTGCTGCCCGCCCTGGCGGATATCCTGGGCTGCTCCCTGGATCGGCTCTTCGGGCAGACGCTCCGGCGTTATGAGGACGTGGCTGCCACGGTGAAGGACTGGCTGCTGACCCAGGGTAAAGAGGAACGCTGGCAAAACGTCCTGCGGCTGTGCTACGAGCAGCAGCTGACGCTGGCCGGAATATGGGAAGAACGCTCCCTCCCCCCAAGCCTCCTTGAACAGGTGCGTTCCTTATCCCGCTTCGGGGGCGGAGGGGAGGAGGGCTTCTTCCTGTACTGCCGGGAGGAGAAACTCAGCTTTCTCACCCTTTTCCCGGAGCCGGAGGCGGGCTGGGAAAACGCTCTGGAGGCGGACGATCCCGCCTTGTGGGAAGCCTTGGGGAACGGCGAGGTGCGCAGGACTCTGCGGGCCCTCTATCCTCTGGCCCCCTTTCAGCAGGTGGACCGCAGTTACCTTACGCGTTTATTCAATGAGCTGGGGATCACAGACCCGGAGGGAGTATTGGAGGCGCTTACTTATCTGGAAGTCATCCGGCGCAAACCCTGCCGACTGGACGGAAAAGAGACCGAGTTTTACCATATCTACCCCCATTTAGGTCTTCTGCAGCTCCTGCTGCTTGGCAGTGCAAGTCGGGGGGATTTCGCGACCGCCAGCTTCCACCTTCGGAAAACGGAGGGCGTGGCAAACAAAGACCATTAAGTTTCTCGCCCTTGCAAGGCCTCAACCGCCGGTGCTTTCCGGGGATTGAGGCCCTTTTGTCGATTTTCCGTCGAGGTTCTCCAAATTTTCGTTTTTGACTCTACTGACAGTTTCGCGTATTCTGGGTTTGCCGAACAAAACGAGAGGAGTGACCGATGATGGATAAGCTGACGCTGGCCCGACGGCTGACGGAGGAACGCCTGAAACGGGGCTATACCCAGAAGCAGGTGGCTGAGGCCCTGGGCGTATCCGACAAGACCTATTCCAAATGGGAGACCGGCGTGAACGAGATGACCGTGGATACTCTCTGCCGCCTGGCGGAGGTCTTCGGCTGCTCCCCCGCAGCCTTCTTTTCCGAGTCAGGCCGGACCATGCGCCTGCGGGACGAACTGGCGGCCATGCCGCCGGAGCAGGCGGCCCTCTGCTGCCATGAGTGGATGGGGGAGATGCATATGGGCCTGCATCAGAGCTACGAGCGGCATCGGGAAAAGGAAGCGGGAAAACCGATGCCCCGGGTCCTGCCGCCGGAAGCGCCGGACCCTCCCCAGAGCAGCTTCAGCGAATACCCCGGCGGCATGCTCTTTCTGCGCCGTCTCGGCCGGGATGCCAGCTTTGCCTTTATGCAGATGCCCTCGGAGGAGGGCTGCGGCTGGGCGGAGAAGGAGGCGGAGGAACTTGTGGACTTCTTCTCCCTGCTGCGGCATCTGCGCCTGCTGCTTCCCATTCTGGAATCCAGTACCCGGGAGGAACGCTGCCTGTTCACGGCGGACTATCTGGCATCCCGAGCGGGCTGCAGCCTCCCGGAAGCCGAGGAGGCCCTGGAGGAGCTGGAACGCCGGGGCTTCCTCTGGCGGCTTGAAGCCGCCACGGGGGCGGGCAGCGGGCCGCTCTACAGCCCGGGTGAAACGAGGCTCCTGCGGGCGATCCTGACCCTGGCCCACCTGCAGCTGAAAAACAACCGGCCGGAAGGAAATGCGGAAGGAGGCGGAGAGGAATGAGCCTGGGCGAGAACATCCGCAGGCTGCGAAAGACCCGGGGCCTCACCCAGGAGGACCTGGGGCAGAGGCTGGAAATGTCTGCGCAGGCCGTTTCCAAATGGGAGCGGGACGAATGCCTGCCCGACGCCGCGCTGCTGCCGAAGCTGGCCGACGAGCTGGGAAGCACCCTGGACCGGCTCTTTGACCGAAAGCTCCGGCGCTACGACGACGCGGCAGCGGCGGCGATCGACTGGCTGCTGACCCTTTCCGGCGAAGAACGCTGGGCCGGGGCGCTGCGCCTGGGAAGGATCGTGCAGACGGTGCTGATGGGCTCCTGGGAGATTCCGGAATTCAAGGATATCATCACCCTGGAATTCTTCGACGACCCCCGGATGGTCACCGGCAGCGTTTGCACCGAAGCGGGCTTTACCTTCTCCTCCCGGCGGGAAAACCTGCCCTACCTCATTCTGTTTCCTGAGCCGAAAGCCGGCTGGGGCCCCTGCCTCCGGGAGGATGATCCCGCCTTCTGGGAAGCCCTGGCAAAGCCGGAGGCGCGCCGGGCCCTTCTTCGCATGTTTGCCGGAGAACTGCCCGACTGCTTTGACGCGGCGTGGGCCGCAAAGGAATTCGGCCCGGAACTGCCGGAGGAGACCTTGCGTGCGCTGGAAGCCCTGGGAGCGCTGCAGCGGGAGGATGCCTTCATCAACGATGCGCCCGACACGCTGTGGTTTCCCACGCGTCCCCTCCGGCTGATGACGATCCTCCTGCTGGGCGTCCTGAAGAGGGAGCAGGGATGGGGCTTCAACAGCGGAAGGCGGACCGCCCCTCTGCTACGGACGCGGGAAGAAGGGCAGGCCGCAGAATGAAGAAGGTAAGGTCCCTGTGGCGGGACGTGCAGTTCCTGATCCGCCCCTTCTGGAGGCACGGCAGGCTGCTGGTGATCCTCATGTTTATCAGCAGCATCGTTGCCATTCCCCTGGGTTTGCTGGCCAGCGTATCCGTGGCTCAGGCGGTGATCGACCGCATCCTGGCTGGAGGGACCCTTCTGACCGTTCTTGCTGTGATCGGCGTCTACTTTCTCGTCTACGCCGTCTCTTCTTTGATGCAGGATGGTCTTCGGGTGTTTTACCAGGGATTGCAGCAGATGAGGATCACCCGGTCCATAGCGGCGGATATTTTCCAGCAAGCCCTGCGCACGGACTACCGATGGCTGGACGACCCCGCCTATTTTCAGCAGCTGACCATGGCGCTTCAGAAGTTCCCCGGTGATTCATTCAGTTCGATCCATTGGCTGACACAAATCGCGAGCGGTGTGGCAGGAAGCATCGCCATGATCGGTGTGATCTCCAGAACCGGCCTGCTGCTTGCGTTGATCGTAACCGCTTTTCTCATCGTTTCCATGCTCCTGTCGGCCAGGGCAATGAAAATCTCCATCGAAGAATACCCTGCAGCAGCGAAGATCGACCATCGGACGGATTACGTTATGCAGATCTATCGGAGCCCCAGCTGCACCGCCGAGCTGAAAAGCACCCTTTTGGCCGAAAAGCTGGAGCGGTTCTATGAGAGCGGCGTAAAGGAATACCTCAAACGATACTGGGATATTGTGCGGCGGAGCGGCCTCTTGTCGATAGGGAGCGACTGGGTGCGCAAGCTGGCGGATTATGCGGTCATCCTCTACGCCGCTGTCGGCCTGCTGACGGGGCGGGTGGAGAGCGTGGGCGTCTTCGCCACCCTAATCGCCGCGGCAGCCGCCTTTTCCTCCTGCCTCTCCAATATTTCAGGCATCGGCACCGTTCTCGTGCGCACCAGAGAAACCGCCAGGATGCTTAGAAACTTCTTTGAATTGGATTCACCCATCGAAAACTGCGTGGGTGAGCGGCTCGGCACCGGGGCCCACTCCCTGGAATTCCGGCATGTGGACTTCTCCTACCCCAGCGGCAGCTTTGCTGTCCGGGACCTGGATTTCTCGGTAGCTCCCGGAGAGCACATCGCCATCGTGGGGGAAAACGGGGCGGGCAAGACCACTATGATGAAGCTCCTTCTGAGGCTCTACGACGTGAAGGATGGGGAAATACGGATCGACGGACGCCCCCTGAGTTATTATGACGTGCGTGCCCTCAGGAAAAGCATCGGCGTCGCATTCCAGGAGAGTCACGACTATGCCCTGAGTCTGCGGGAGAATCTGCAGCTCTACGCCAATGCAGCCGACGAAACACTTCGGGAGGCCCTGCGCCGGGCAGGCCTGGATCGGCTGACGGAAAGCCTGGATACGGACCTCACCAAGGAATTTGACGAAGCCGGAAATGTCCTCTCCGGGGGCGAAAAGCAGAAGCTGGCCCTGGCCCGGCTCTTCTGCGCCGATCTCGGCCTCCTCCTGCTGGACGAGCCCTCCGCCGCCCTGGACCCTCTGGCGGAATACGAGCTGATGCAGAGCCTCATGACCCTGGCGGAAGGTAAAACCGTGGTCATGGTGGCCCACCGGCTGAGTACCGTCCGGCACATGGACCGCATCCTGGTGATCGACCACGGAGCGCTTGCGGAAGAGGGTACTCACGAAGAACTCATGGCCCGAAACGGTATTTATGCGGAAATGTTCCGCAAACAGGGAGAAAACTATGTTGCATAAGAATATAGCCTTCAAAACGCTTGCAGCGGGCCTTGCCTTTGCCCTGCTTCTTCTGACGGCGGGGTGCGGGCCTGTCCCCGCGCCGTCGCCTGCGCCCATGGCCCCGTCGACGGTCACGTCGGAGCC
>JAEEGL015201185.1_pt1 | contig 10191 bp, 8 predicted proteins | sample 9134231 | NCBI WGS metagenome assembly JAEEGL01 (sample SAMN16246548, study PRJNA631951) | gut metagenome | biome: gut microbiome; feature: rumen; material: fiber-attached | host: Bos | place: Iran: Karaj | collected 2018-10
AGGGGGTTTGGTGTATAAAAGGAAAGCCCGAATGAACAAAATCATGAGCCTCGATGGCGACTGGCAGATGAAGTGGGACACGGAAGATTCCGGAATTTCCAACCGCTGGTACGCAACCAACCCTTCCGATACCGAAACCGTGAACGTCCCCCATATCTGGGAACGTTCTTTTGATAAACTGCTCATGTCCCAGGACTGCGCCTTCTATTTCAAGCGTTTCACATTGGACGACGACAAGCTTGTGGCAAAGCGTATATTCCTCCGTTTTGAACGTATCGCTACCCATGCCACCGTTTGGCTCAACGGAATCCGTCTGGGAACTCATTTCGGTGCTTATACACCTTTTACTCTTGAAACTCAAAAAGCTATCAAAATTGGCGAAGAAAACGTTCTGTGCGTCCGTGTTGCCAATATGGGAGCCGCTAACAGCCGAATCGACTTCGGACGTGAAAGCGAAGACGGAGCCGATGACCGTTATGTCCACCCTAGCGAAATGCCTGTGGGACTCCCGTGGAACCAATACCCCTTTGGTGGCATCTTTGGACACGTAGACCTAATTCTCGGAAGTTCGGCCTACATTGCAGACTTGCATGTGGAGCCCGACATGGACCAGGAAAGGGTTGCCGCTGAAATTACCTTCAACAACCCCCGCGGATTCCAGACTCGTATTCGTTTCCTGATGCGCAATGCTGTAGGCGACGTGTATGAATGGTACAAAGAAGTCAAGCTGGACAAGGAAAACATGACCCAGCGGTTCGCTTTCCAAATTAAGGATTGGAAAAAGGACAAATGCATTTGGAGCCCGGACCGGCCCAACATGTTCGCCCTAGAAGTCCAATTGGAAATAAAGACCGGCAAAAACAAGGCTCCCGAATACAGTTTCCCCGTAGTCAAAACCTTTGGTTTCCGCAAGTTCGATTGCATCAAAGGTGACTACTATCTGAACGACTCCATCCTCAAGATTCAAGGCGTAAGCTACAACCAGCAATGGAGTGAAGGTGGCCTTTGGACAGACAAGAACCCAGCCCTCAAGAAAGACCTTCAGGCCGTCAAAGACGCCGGATTCAATGCTATCCGCAGTTGCGGAGCCCCGCTGACCAACGAAGCGCTGGATATCTGTGATGAAATCGGACTCTTGGTATTCCAAGAGTTTCCCATCCACACCATGCGATCCACGCCCAAGGGATTGGAAATCGTCAAGAAACTGATTACAGATCTGGTGCGCGACCAACACAACCACCCGTCGATTGCCGTATGGATTCTCGGAGCCGAAAACGGAACTTTCATGTTGCAAAATGGCAACAAGCTTCTGAATGCTATCGGCCCCATCGATATGCTGAGACCCGCCATTAGCAATTTTGACAGCATCTACCTGGATAACGAAGGGGTGTTCCACAAAGATACCGGAAAACTTCTGCCCGTTTCTGTAGACCACATTTCCCAGTATGCAAGCCTGCGCATCAATCCGCGTCTGTGCCCCAATGCAAGTTACTCCCATTATCTCGCCCACTGCTTCGATCGCGAAGATGAAGAGCTCTCCGTTCCTGACGCAGGTCTTGGTGACAGCGTTTTCCAGGATGAAGACGAAAGAGTGGATCTTGACGTGAACAACAAGATGTTGGTTACCCTGAAGAACCACACTCTGCTTCCCAATAAGCCAACTAACCTGCGTGGTCCAAGAAGCATCAAGAACCAGAAGTCTATCAAGAACATTTACAAAGCCTTGGAAGATTTTCTTGCCTCTGCAAATATTGAAGCTTGGAAAAAATTTGATGTCTTCTGCAAAGACGCCAACAGCATTGCCATCAAGAGCAAGCTGGACCAAATCACGGCTTTCCAGAGCAACCCGCAAATCGCAGGGTTCTTCTTAGACCAGTGGGCCGACTACGGAACCGATTTCAGTGGTCTCAATGACGAAAACCGCAAGAGCAAGGGTTTCATAGACTTTGCAAAAGAAATCACCACTCCCAGCCGTATTCTCGTAAGCGAACTGGAACATGTCGTCACACCTCAAAGTGAAGTCAGTTTCCAGCTCACGCTCTTGAATAACAGCCGTCTAGAGAACGTCGGCATTGAAATTTCATTGTTAGACGAAAAGGGAAAGGTCATTAATACCAAGACACAATCTCCCGAGGAACCCGTAGGTAAGACAAGCCTCACCCAATTAGGCATCTGTACCCTTATGGCCCCCCGAAATGTAGGCAAGTACCAGATCAAGCTGACATTAAAGGACAATGGTAAAGAAGTTCATTCTTCCACAGAAGATTTGTTGGTCATTGAGCAAGCCGATGTCAAGTCTGCAATGAAGAAGGTTTGTTTCTTGGACAACAGCGAAGAATCTAGTGATGCCCTTGCCGCACTTTCTGGACCGGAAAAAATCATTTTCACTGCTAACCTCAGTTCCTGGCCCGACGAAATTTTGGATAAAATAGTTGACGTTACCAAGAACGGCGGCAAGACACTGCTTCTGTCGGACATGACTCAGGACGACGTGGAATTCTTGAACCAGAGCCATCAATTTGATTGCACGCTTGAATCCCATTGGACTACCGGAGCCAACGAAATAAGCTTGCACTATATTCCTGATGGATCCGAACTTCTTGGTGTCTTTGGAAAAAGCGTCCTAGACCATACGGCAGCATCCGTCATGCCTAGTCTTTCCATGAACAAGCTGGAAGGAGCCCAAATTTTCGCTCAATCCATTTCTATCAAGAATGACGAAATCATAAGCGGCGTAGACCTGCAAATGCTGCCCTTTGGTAAGGGTAAGATTATGTTTAACCAGTTTAACATTTTCGAAGGACTTGAAACAAACGCACTGGCCGATGCTCTTTTCACGGCTATTGTGAACATTCTCTAAAAAAAGCCTTACTAAATAACAAAATGCCCTCTTCAGGGCATTTTTTTTATTGAAAAAGCATTTTTATATACCATTAAATTTATATTTAAGGCATGAAATTTACAAAGTTTGTACCCTTATTTATTGTCCCAATTGTTTTAGCCGGGTGTGCCGGTTCATCTAACGGAGACGACCTCGAAGTTCCCACTGACCTCCCCCCCATCTGTCGAGACATTGACTTCGTTGCCAACCCCGACATGCGTGAAATGTGTGGAGTTCGTAAGGTACATAACAAGGCGTATAAAAACATACCTCAACAGCGTTATCTCATCAACCCCACCGGAACCTCTATTGTTAAGACCGATGGTAAGCTAGAGCTACGTTTCCAAAACTCCCTGCCCTTGTACCTAGATGGTCCCATTACTCGAGAGCTCCAGTTCAATCAAGAAAAAAGACTGGAAAAAGTTCAGAACACCTACGATTATCACGAGATCTATAGCGGAAAAGAAAGAATTCGCATATTCAAGATGGGAATTCCTACTGATATGGGAAGCACCTACGATTTTTGTTTCCGTATTCCCGAAAAGAAAGGTAATGCCAGAACCCGTAGTGTTGCCATGGGTAACCACATTGAAGCAATGACTTGCGATGACTTTGACTTCCTTGTAGCACAGGATAATGAGAGAAAAGCTGCCAAGAAGAAGTAAATTGCGTGTCAAGCGAAAGCAAATACATACATAACGCTCTCAAACAAGTCCATCTGGAAACATCCTGCACCTCAATCAATGGATTTTCCATATCAGGACTTGCGACTTATTTACAATTTCCCGAATTGGATTTTATGGTGGACATGGGAGAATGCCCACTTTCTGCGACATCCATTAATCACGTTTTTTTGACACATGCTCACGGAGATCATGCTCGTTGTCTTATGCGTCATCACAGCTTACGAAAAATGATGGGCGTAGAAAGAGATAGCGTGTATTACCTACCCGAAAAAATTGTAGAAGGCGCTAAGGAATGGATTCGAGCCGAAGCCATGTTTGAAGGCGTTCCCGAAACTAAGTTTCGCTTACCCGAAATCTGTGCCGTTGAGCACGAAAAAATGATACCGCTCAAGCACCGAAAAGACTTGGTACTGAAGCCATTCGAAGTCAAGCATTCTATCCCTACCATGGGAGCAACCTTGTACTTGCACAAGCGTAAATTGAAAGACGAATACCTTGGCAAGACTCCAAGCGAAATTATCGAGCTTCGCAAGAACAACGTGGAAATCACCAGGGAAGTCTTCGAGCCCCTGTTGAGTTTCACCGGAGATTGCCTGGGAGAAAGTCTTGTCCAGAATCCCCAAATTTTCAAATCCAAGATTCTTGTTACAGAATGCACCTTCTTAGACGATGCGGACGAGCCTATGAGTCGAAAGAAGGGGCACACACACCTGCAACACATTGTAGAAGCCCTTGAAAAAATCGGCGACGAAGTTCTTTGCGAAAAAATTATTCTCACACACTTTTCCATGAAATATTCAGAAAGGCATATCCGCGACATGCTCGATAAAAAAATGCCTGAGAAGTTCAAGGAAAAAATCATCCCGTTTATCTAAAATGGAAAAAGAAGAAAAAGAAGTTATCGTCCCTGAATTCTACAGGGATTTAAATGAAGACCCTGAAAAAAAAGGGCTTTGGCATTACGTGTTCCGAAGCGATGATGGAAGAAAACCCATCCGTACACCAGATGGTTTGCCCCACAAGCTCCCCTTCCAGTGGAAAGACATGTTCAAAAATGAAAATGGACATATTGAAGTGGAAATTGGTAGCGGCAAGGGAACATTCATGATTGAATATGCCCAAAAGCATCCGGACTACTTTATTATGGGAAGCGAATGGGATTATACCTGGGCGGCATTCGCCCACACCCGCATGGCGAGCCGCAAAGTTTTGAACAACGCTGCCATGTTACGGGGTGACGTGTTCTACTTTTTACGCGACGCCGTCAAGGACAATACCGTAGACGCATTCCACATGTATTTTCCGGACCCGTGGCCCAAGGAACGCCATCACAAGAACAGACTCCTCCGGTCAGACTTTTTAGCCGAAGTCGCCCGTGTTTTGAAACCCGGAAAACGTTTGTTCTACTGGGGAACAGACCACAAAGAATACAATGAAATTGCCCTAGAGACATTCGATGCCTTCCCAGGATGTACCGTTTTAGAACGCAATACGGCAGAACCGACAGAGGGTATTTCTACTGGTTTTGAACGAAAGTACCGCAAAGAAGGACGTCCCATTTACAGGAGCGTTATCGTTTTTGAAAAATGACACTCAGTGTCAGCACGAATTGCTAACTTTGCACCAATGCTGAAACAGCTCACCATAAATGGCTTTACGCTTATAGCCAAACAAGAAGTTCCCTTTCACGAGGGGTTTACAGCTATTACTGGCGAAACCGGAGCAGGTAAATCCGTACTGCTAAAGGCGCTCCGTTTGATTTGCGGAGACCGTGGCCAGACTTCTATGGTCCGTGCCGGTGAAGAAAAAGCTATCATTGAGGGCATTTTCGATCTAAAGCAACTTCCACAAGTTAAGGATCTACTCAGCTCTCTCGAAATAGACAGCGACGATGAACTCATTATCCGAAGGGAGATCTTAGAAAATGGCAAGGGCCGCGCCCGAGTCAACGGAGCAATCGTCAGCCTCTCCGATCTAGAAAAAATCGGGGATATGCTTATCCAGATGCACGGTCAAAGCGAACAGCTGCTCCTGCGGGACATCAAAACCCACACCCAGATGCTAGACGACTACGCCGGCAACAACGATCTACTCAAGAAATACTCTACCCTCTGGACCGAATGGAACTCTATCAAGAACAACATTAGAGAAACAGAAGCCCGGGCCAAAGACCTGGCTGCGCAGAAGGATTTTCTCAAATTTCAGTTCGATGAGCTTTCTAAGGCAAGCCTAAAAATTGGCGAAGAAGAAGAGCTAGAAGAAAAAGTCAGACGTGGAAGTAAAGGGGAACTCGAGCAGAACTACTTGATGGAAATCCAGACCATCATTGGAAATGACAACGGCCTACTAGACCAGATGCAAAGTCTGCTTTCTAAACTGAGAACACTTTCACAGAAAATCCCGCACTACGAAGAAGACCTTAACGCCATTTTAGAAGTGTCCGACCCTTTCCAGAGTATCTGCAAAGACCTAATGCGCAGATCGCCCGAAAAATCCCTCAGCGAGGCGGAACTAGACAAGGCAAACGGACGTATCGCCGAAATACAAAAACTTAAGCGTAAGTACCATACTGATGTGGTCGGCCTGATTGAACTGGCTGAAAGGCGCAAAGAAGAACTAGGCTGTATCGAAAATCTCGATAGCGATCTAGAAGAACTGAACAAGAAACTCAATATCTGTTCCGAAAAATTGGAAAAAACAGCCAGTGAATTATCCGATAAACGGAAATTTGCAGCATCCACCTTTGATAAAGCTGTAGAAACCAACCTTCAAAACTTAGGGATGCCCAAGGCAGTCTTCAAAACAAAAATTGAAGAACAGCCTCTCGCTCCCAACGGCAAAGATTACATTGAGTTTCAGCTGGCTCCCAACCCGGGTGAAGGACAGAAATCTCTGCAAAAGGCTGTTTCTGGCGGTGAACTTTCTCGAGTGCTGCTTTCTATCAAAAGCGTCATGGCCGAGTTAGATGCTGTACCCTTACTCATCTTTGACGAGGTAGATTCTGGTATCAGCGGAGAGGTTGGAAACCGCATCGGTGAAGCTCTGCGAAATTTGGGCAAACACCATCAGGTACTCACCATCACCCACCTGCACCAGGTGGCCTGCCGTGCGAACCATCAACTAGCAGTACAGAAAAAAGAGATTGATGGACGCACCTTCACCACAGTCGAAGACCTGAACTATGAAGGTCGAATAAACGAATTGGTCCGCATGCTAGGTGAAAATTCAGACATCACCCGTGAACATGCCAAACAACTTTTGGAGAACAATCAATGAACGAGGCATCAAAATCAGAAGTTCGCTTCCGCAATCGCCTGTGGAGCGCACTTAGGGCGATTGTCTTTGTCTGCGTCATCGTCTTCATATGGCTCGGCATGGCAAAGATGGCAATTGCCTTTGTGGCCATAGCTCTCGTAATGGGTTGGTATAACCTTTATCAACTTCGTGGACAAGACATTGAAAAACCCTATTACAAGTTGTGGTTGAATTTTATTGACGGGTTCCTTTCTTTTGCCGTCATGACCAGTATTTTCGTTCGCGATCTAGTGTATTCCGAAAGCGTGGAAAAAATTCTCGGCGTAGGTTGTGCTTTACTCCTTGCCCGCCTTATCGCTCACACCCTGTTTTCCCTGGGAGTCCTTCGTGAAGGAAAGAAACTCCCCCATAAGAGACGGTGGAGTAAACTTGCCAACCTTGCCACTATCATCACCATGGGCGTCTACTTATTGAACCTTGAAGAATACCAGCAGATTTGCATGGTGGCAACCATCCTATTAATTCTCGCCTCTACCGTGGCATATGCCTACTGGTACTACCGCGACCCCGCACATAGAAAGCCTCTTTCCATAGCAAGCCAGCTCACCATGAGCCGCATCGTACTCACGCCATTCTTCCTGTGGGTATTTTTCTACGACAATGACCTTGATTACAGCAACAATAGCTTGGTATTCAAGGTCCTCGCCTTGGTCATGGTTCTCGGATTCATGCTCACCGATTTCTTAGATGGAAAGCTGGCCAGAGCCATGGGCGAAGTCAGCACCCTTGGTAAATACTTGGATCCATTCAGCGATAAGATTTCCAACATGACCATTTTTATGTGCTTTATCGCTACAGGTTATGCCCCTGTGTGGATGGTGGCACTGATTTATTTTAGGGAATCCAGCGTTGAAACACTCCGTACGTTGGCCGCCAGCGAAGGCTTAATTATGCCAGCTCGCAAAAGCGGCAAATGGAAAACTGCCCTTCAGGGAATCGGTATCGTAGCGATACTTCTGGGTGCCATTGACCCGGTACAAAAACTGATTCCCAACTTCGAAAGCATCTGGCATATTTTCCCACAAGCCGTCATGGGTGTCATTACCGCAATCACCATTATCAGCGGTATAGACTACTTCGTGTCTAGCAAGCACATCTTGAAAAAATTCGTGTAAAAGCCTTCCATGTGGCAAAACCTAAATTTTAATTTTGAGCCCTACGACTGGCTGTTGATCTTTATGGTTACGGCCCTAGGGACCGCCAGCGCCTACATGAAGGACCCCCAACTCAAGGCGGTTGCGGCTACAATTCCCATCCCTTGTGGTTTTGCCTATATCGCTGTTGGACTCCCTATGGGGACCGCCAATGCTATTTCGGCCCTATTATGCCTCATGTATGTCCATATCGTAAGAATTTCACACAACCGCCTCCATGTGCCCATTGTCATCTCTATCGTTATTGGACTCGCCACATTTGTAGCCATAGGTACCACCTTGGCTCCAATTGTTCCCGACAGCGAACCTGTCTTTTTTGGCGTATGTCTTTTTGATTTTCTGCTGGGGGTCTTAATATTTCAAAAACAACCCTATAAATCGGGAGTGCCCTACAAGACACCCCTACCGGTCTACGTCAAAGCCCCGGCCATAGCTCTCGTGGTTTCAGGCCTGATGGTCATCAAGCGTCTTATGGGCGGATTCTGCACTAGTTTTCCCATGATGAACTCTATCGTAAGCTACGAATCCAGATATTCTTTAGGCGACCAGTGCCGTCAACTTCCTCTATTTCTGATAGCCGGACCATTTATGTTTGTTGAAATGCGCCTTCTAGAAACACGCCTCGGCTTGAACCACTGGATTGTGCTCTTATGCGGATATATTTTGTTTGCCATTATCTACTGGCCTCTAAACAAAAAATTAAAGCAACGAAATAGAGAAGCTAGTCGAAAATACAGGAATGTCGATAAAAACGCCTTTCTCTAGACCTGATTTCCTATCTAACTAGGCCAAATTGTGTATATTAGAACTAAGTATTCTTACGAGGTTCTTATGAAAAGAAAAATCCATTCTGTGTTCGCTGTAGCACTTTTATCAAGTTGCTTTATTTTCCCTGCATGTTCCGACAGTGAATCAAACAGCCCCAATGAACCCGCAGGAATCGACTCATCTACATCAGCAGAATCACCGGATTCTCAAGCTAGTGGAGAACCGGCTTACAACATTCCTCTGGACACAAGTGGATTTGCAGACATCCAAGCGGTATATCAAAGTATCCAACCTAACGAAAAGGCTCTTTTTATTGTCCGTCATGGGGATAGAGAACCGAGCGTAAAAAAAGAGAGCGCCCTTACCGACAGAGGTGTCGAACAAGCTTTATCCGTTGGTCAAAAACTAACCGGTGACGAAGAATTCAACTACCTTTCCACAGATTTTGTCCGTACCAAAGAAACTTGCCACAATATTGCCATTGGTAGAGGTCAAACCACATTTCCATACGATACAAACAACACCTTTACTAGTTCAGCTTGGATTTTGGACAAGGACAAAGTCACGGAATACAACAGTCTAGATGGTAATAATTCCAATATCGTGATTTCCCAATGGGCCTATACTGGAGAATACGCCGATGCATTCAACAACCTTAAAGAAACTAGCGAGTCTATCATCTCAAATACTTTCCAGGCAACACAAGGGCGCATAACCGTCATCTGCAGTCACGATGAATTTATCGTTCCCCTTGTCGCTTACCTTACCGATGGCAAAGCCGATGTTAAAGCCTATGAAACTCGTAAATGGCTATACTACCTTGCTGGAGTCGCCATAATCATTGACGAAAACGGCAGCAGACGGGCTTATGCAATCAGAGGCCTTGACAAGGGGACTACCTAATTGTAATCCTGAATAAAATGCATTCATTAGCCATTGAGACCATTGCTCACATCCGGAGTGATTTTCCCGAGAAATTCGGAATTCCAAGACAAAGCGGAATCCTGAAGGAACTGAAATCCATCATCGTCTTTGAAAAAGAATTTCGCAATGCCGATGCTTTACGTGGACTAGAAGGGTTCAGTCATCTTTGGCTTTTATGGATTTTCTCAAAAAACATTAGAGATACCTGGAAACCTACCGTGCGCCCTCCCCGGCTAGGAGGAAACACACGCCTAGGAGTTTTCGCCACACGATCAAGCTTCCGACCCAATCCGCTAGCCCTGTCCTGCGTCAAGATAGAAGAAATCCGAGAAGACAAGGAATTAGGCCCCCTTGTCGTTGTAAGCGGAGCAGACCTCATGGACGGAACCCCCATCGTAGACATTAAGCCATACCTCCCCTATACCGACTGCATTCCCGAAGCCCTCGGAGGTTTTGCCGCAAC
>JAEEGL015706820.1_pt1 | contig 10191 bp, 9 predicted proteins | sample 9134231 | NCBI WGS metagenome assembly JAEEGL01 (sample SAMN16246548, study PRJNA631951) | gut metagenome | biome: gut microbiome; feature: rumen; material: fiber-attached | host: Bos | place: Iran: Karaj | collected 2018-10
CTTCTCGAGGCCGAGGCGCTGGTGAATGTCGCTGGCCTCGATCTCCGCCAGGTTCTCGTGCAGGACCTCTGCCATCGGCGAGCCCGTCACGTAAGTGCGTTCCTTCGGCAGTCCGCAGTCCGCCAGGTACCGGCGGGCGTGCTCGGAGTAGGCGAGATTGACATCGGAGATGATGTCGACAATTCTGCGGTTCGTCTCCTCCGGCAGGCACTCGTCCTTGCAGCGGTTACCCGCCTCCATGTGGAAGATGGGGATGTGCAAGCGCTTGGCACCGATGACGCTCAGGCAGGAGTTCGTGTCGCCCAGTACCAGCACGGCGTCGGGCTTGATGGCCACCATCAGCTTATAGCTCTCTGCGATGATATTGCCCATCGTCTCGCCCAGGTCCATTCCCACGGCATCCATGTACACCTCCGGATCCGCGAGCTTCAGGTCCTTGAAGAACACGCCGTTAAGGTTGTAATCATAGTTCTGCCCAGTGTGTGCTAGAATCGTGTCGAAATACGTCCGGCACTTGTTGATCACTGCCGCCAGTCGGATGATTTCCGGGCGGGTGCCCACGATGATGAGAAGCTTGAGTTTGCCGTTGTCGGCGAAAGAGATTTTGCTATAGTCCATATTGCAAATATCGCGTTTTATTCCACAGGTTCAAAGTACGTATCCGGCCGGTTCGGATCGAAGAGTTCGTTTGCCCACATGAGGGTGATGAGTGGCTCCGTGCCGGACAGATTGATGATATTGTGCGTGTAACCCGGCAGCATATGCACCGCCTTGATCTCCTCGCCGGAGACCTCGAAGTTCAGGACCTCGTCGGAGCCGATGCGACGCTCCTGAATGAGCGCCCGCCCGGAGACGACGATGAAGAACTCCCATTTTGTGTTGTGCCAATGCTGCCCCTTCGTCACGCCCGGATTCGAGATGTTCACCGAAAACTGACCGTTGCCGAGCGTCTTTACAAGCTCCGTGAAAGAGCCTCGTGCATCGACATTGGACTTCAGCGGGAACGCCACCTTCTCCTTTGGCAGATAGCTCAGGAACGTGCTGTACAGCTTCTTGGCGAAGCTCCCGGCCGGGATCTCCGGCACGATGAGCGTTTTCCGCTGCTCCTCGAACTTGTGCAGCAGGTCCACGATCTCCCCGAGCGTCGCTCGGTGCGTCGTAGGCACGTAGCAGTAGGGGCCGTCCTTCATCGGGAATACCCCGAGGCCGTCGAAGTCGCACCGGTGCTCCTCGCCGCGCAGGCTGGCGATCATCTCGTCCACCAAGTCGTCGATATACAGCAACTCCAGCTCCACCGACGGGTCATTGACTGTGTACGGCAGGTCATTGGCGATGGCGTTGCAGAAGGTCGCCACGGCACTGTTGTAGTTGGGGCGGCACCATTTGCCGAAGAGGTTCGGGAAGCGGTACACAAGCACTCTAGCCCCCGTGTCCTCGCCGTACTTCAAGAACAAGTCCTCCCCCGCTTTCTTGCTACGTCCGTATTCGGAATTCCCGAAACGTCCTGCAAGAGAGGCCTGCTGGGATGATGAGAGCATTACTGGACAGGTGTTTCCGTGTTTGCGAAGCGTATCTAGCAAAGTTGATGCAAACCCGAAATTCCCGGCCATGAACTCCTCCTGGTTCTGAGGCCGGTTCACTCCCGCTAAATTGAACACGAATTCCGCATCGGCGCACCAGCAGTCCAGTTCTTCAGGAGAAGAATCCAGGTCATACTCATATACTTCCGCGACGCTTACATTACCATAGCAACGAGCCTTACCATCCCGGATGTTCTTCAATTGTGCGCAAAGGTTCTTACCCACGAACCCTTTTGCGCCGGTTACAAGAATCTTCATATCAGTTCTTTTTCTTTTTTAATAACACTCAAGGCCTCTTCAACCTCTTCATGACTCATCACAGTCCCACTCACGTCACATACATATACTCTGGCGTAACGCCGGCTAAATGCATTGAATAAGCCCCCTCTTGTTCTAGATCAACCCCCGGAGACGAGAAACAACTGAATTTCTGATCTCAAGGTTATACACATTGGTCTCACGCTGCTGAAAACCAACAGATCGATAAAGATTATTCGCCGCCACCCTCCTAGGACTGGATGTCAGATGCAGGTCCACATCTCCAAACTCACGACGCGCAAAGTCAATGATGTGCTCCATCAACTTCCTCCCGATATGCTGCCCACGACAAGCCGAATTCACAACCACATCCTCCACACAAGCCTTCCGCCCAGTGGGTGTATCAAACACACAGAGCGTAGCACACCCAACGATATGTCCATCATCCCCCACCGCCGCAAAGAAATGAGTACCCGGCGCCTCAACCACCGAAACAAGCCTTTCCGCCGATACAGAAAGGCCCGGCACCAACTCCCTTATCAGCGCCTGAACATCAAGCGCCTGCGACTCCGTCAATGACTTCAGTTCAACGATTTCCATCACACGTCGTAGTTTTTGTCTTTGAATCCTTATTCCTCCCCCACTGTGGCCAGAAGAGGTAACTGCAGAATTGCCAAACAGCGTTAAAGAACCGTTTCATATCTCACTCCCCCATTAGTTCATCCGGCCTCAGCGGCGCATAGGCCCCATCCTTACTCTCAAATAGCACACTCCCGCTTTCCAAGCATTCAAGCGAATGCCATCTTCCTTTTTCCACATTGAGGCATCTCGGTTCACCATTAGCGTCCAGCACGACAGCTTCCGTCTCTTTTTCGGCATCATCATAGAAGTGCCAGCAGATCTTGCCACGCAAGATGACAACCGTCTCTGAAGATGTCAGGTGTCGATGAATGGGTAACACAGTCCCGGGTTCCAAAGCATTGAGCATCCGCTGCGACCCTTCGGAATCAGAATTCCGAAGGTCATAATTCATCCTCAACCGCGGCGAAGCCTTAGCCTGAGCGGACAGTTCGTCTAATATATTATTGTCTATAATCATATTCCTACTCTCCTCTAATCGCAGACCGAATCCCATTAAACATTATTGCAGGGAAAAAACGTAAGGAATCCCATGGAAATATCCTGGCATGGTGAGCCAGGTCTCCAATTCTCACCCCCATTGAGCAAATCTTCCGAATTAAATACGGGTACTTGCTGAGGCTCCCCGATTCTCTATTATTCCCGAAGTTGCCAGATTCTAGCACAAATTCCCTAATATGCCTCGCCTTCTTGTTCCACTTCTTTGAGTCATCATAGAACGGCATGGCATCAGCCACCATCCCAAGATGATTCACGGCAAAGGCAGCGAAAGCTTTCCACTCTGTCATCAAGCCCATTAAGCGGAGACGATTCTTTAAAAGAACGGTATCAATCTGCTCACGATATGTCCATAACAGTCTGCACCAGTCGCAAATTTGCCTTAAACCAATTCCCCCTTTATAAAAATGCTTTATGAAATGGGTAAAAATAAAAATAAGATCATTGTCTACTGAAGGAAGGAAAATGTCGGTTTCACCATTTCTCCAGACACGTACTTGCCCTTTCGTAAAAGTGTCCTTTTGAAGCAAGTCTATGAGTTTATCCATCTTAGAAGAGAGCCCGCAGTGAAGCGTCCCATGCAGCTCTACCACCCACGGATCGATAGTCATCCCATAATGCAAAGATGCCTCTCCCTCTGGTTCTATAGATGAGGAAAGTGGAGTAAGAAAAGACTTTGCTTTTTTATAATTCGCAGCATCCATGAAGAAATCCACATCCCCACAAGCCCTCCACAGTGGTTTCTCATAGCACTGAGCAATTCCTTGCCCCTTCACCAACAGCGTGTAAATTCCAGCTTCCCGCATCTTGTCCACCAAGACGCCAATGAAGTAATTCATCGCCTTGTTATGTTCCTCCATTTGGAGCGTTTGACCAATAAACTGAATCACATCTTTCTTCGGTACTTTTGTATCCGACACATGCTCCAGTCCAGCTGCTACCAGCCCCACTACCGACTGTTCTTCAGCCAGAGCCTGCACTAATGAGAAGTCTATCTTTCCATACGGTAGAAGCTGGATACTCTTCTCCCAGAGCCCCGCCCTCACCAACGCGAAGAATACGTCGACACTCTCAACGCTCTTATTCTGCTTTTTCACTTATCCCTTCTCAATTAGTTCGTCCTTTTCATCACTCGCACCAACCCTCTCACTGAATTGTCGTTTGAGTAATTAGGTTCGAGTTTTGCAGGCTCATTATCTACTACAATATCTAAGTTGCCCGACGTCTTCTTACGCACAACCACGTTGCCTACCATCGAGTTTGTCACGCGAATCATCCCACTCGTATTCCCTAGTACCCGATAATTAAAGCTCGGCTTTCTACTAGAGTCCGTACTTGTAAGAATACAGTCTCTTACATCAATATCTGCTTCTATAAAAGGGCCGAAGTTGCACATGTATGGACTTGTCGTGCCGCTCCCGCAATTAACATCGTGAATTGTAATATTTGACACCTTACAGCCATACATATCCTCCTCATTCAACGCCCCACTATCCGAGTTACACGTGCATATTGAATAACTGTCTTTTGCCGGGCCACGCCCGATATTGGCTGTAATATCCACATTATAGTGGTGGCATTTTCCGCTACGGAAAGTGAAGTCTGCCCCTTCTTTCCGCCCTGAGCCATACGACTGGAATATGACAACGCTTTCTCCTGCCATCATTTCTTCGATATTGGCCTTTATCACAAGGTCATGACAGCCCTTCATATCCAACACTTCATTTCCACTTTCGTCAAAATGCCTAAACACGGCATCCTTAATCAAGATATGGCATTTTGTCTCAATCGGATTGTGCCCATTATAGTTTATCTTCGAATTAGACACTCCTGTACAGTAGAATCCCCTATGTGGACTCTCAACCGTTAGGTCTATGTCCAAATTATCACCACAATACAAAGCCAAACCATACCCCGTATTTTTGGCACTCACTTTAAGCACAGAATTCGATAAGCCTACCGTTGGCGTTCTCTCTGGATGGCTCTTGTTATGAGTATAAACACCGCTTCTTAATATGCAATCACCATTCTCCTGGGAACAATCGATTAGATTAATAGCCTCACAATCGCCATAACAATGGATAAAGGTACAACCAGTGGAATTTTTGAAGTTGCGCGTATTGTGCTCTGCAACATCCCGAAACCGGCAATCTCTAATAGTAACCCCATTGACATTGGTTAGAACGATGAAGGGCTTAGTAGTAGGCTTCGTAAACACCTTTGTATTTAAGATAGCATTTCCCTGGAATGTAATATCCGCCCCGCTTTCAATATCGCGAAGCGACACCAATCCACTCCCCGATAAAGCATTCATATCAATCTTATAGTCTCTAAAGAACTTGCATCTGGCCCCATTCTCTATGGCATTAGTGAGCAGAAACTTAAGCGTTCCGTCATCATCCTGTGATGTATAGTTACGGTCGTCTATCTTTTCAACACGAATAGTTCCTTGATAGTAGCAATTCCTGAATTTTGGACAGCCCTTAATGACAACCGCATCAAAGGACAGATGACCGTTCGAAATAGCCCCCCCCCGGAACACCAGTTTGCAGCCCACAGGGAAACGCAAAGATTGCCCCTGAAGGTCAATATCATTCTTGATGGTAACTCTTTTCGTGCCGCTATTCGCTATTCTCTGTAAGTCCGCTGACGTTTTCACTACAGAACAGGAACTAAATAAAAGCAAAATGCCGACAGCAGCTATTACTACACTACGCATGTTTACTTTTTCATCATAGATTCTCTCAGTTCTTCTATTGCCTTGACCCGTTTAGAAAAGCGTTCTCCATCTCTAATATACCAAGGCTCACTCTCCTTCTTCACCACTGCCGGTGTACCGACCAATAAAACTCTGCTCAATTCTGAACCTTTATTGAGCGTGCTATTGGCCCCAATCGTTACACCATTACCCAGTTCCACATGATTCGAGATAATAGAGCCTGCTGACAGATAAAGTCCATCCCCTATGACAGAAGCTTTGTCCACGATGCACGTCGATGTGTGAAGTACAGCATAGTTCCCAATATGATTGCTACCGCCTACCACTATCGTACCCCAGTGGGGAATCAAAAGCCCATAACCAAACACATCGTATCCTATTGAAAAGCCAAGCTTTGCAGAAAGCTTCTTGTATCGAATCAACCATTTGTAATACAGCAACTTATACCCACCCCCGAATTGACTGTAATAAGATGTATAGCGCATAGCTTTCATCCAAAGCATCAATAAATCTGGAGAAAATAGACTCGACAAGTATGATTTGAACGATGGCTTAAACTCGCCTTTGTTCATCATCCTGTCTGCCATCAGATATAAATGCAGTTCTTTCTTACTTGTTATCATAATTTGTGAACTAATATGTCGTTGGCGTGTATGTGTCAAAGGAAAGAGACCAACTGCCACCTTCCTTTTGAACAGTAAGAATTAGGTTATTGACAGATGCCAAGCCATTATCAATAGGCCATATATTGCCACATACATCATTCTTGTTATATGTTGGACTACCAAATCCAAATCCTAAGCGAATAACACCATTTGAAGGATACCATTCCGAGAACAACGTACGAAAGCCAATGTTTCCGCTTTCTTTATCTGTTCCACGTACTTCTCCTATTATTTCAATGGTTCCATCAGAAAGATTAATAACTCTTATTGGCATTACCTGACCCGGATCTGCGCTATCTTGTCTATCCAGCAGTACGACGGAATTGTACTCGGGCAAATAGCACTGTCCGTAGGAAGCAAAATAATGATCTTTATCTCCAGGAATGACACAGAACTGCTCAACAGTCTCGTAGTCCAAAACGCCATCCACGCGAGATCCGCGATAGAAATAATGACGACCGGGAGAATCTTGAGCCCAATAGATAAAATCTTCTGTAAACGTCATCATTAACATCCGGCACATCAATTCACTTGGTTCTCGTAGCCGAGCCCAAGTACCTCCAGAATCTTGGGAACAATACACTGCGGCAGCTGTGTTATCATCACCTGTGGTCAAGTATGTGCTCCCTGTATAATGATCATACATCACTGCGTGACAATGCTTGAAACCGGAATCCGGTAACCCGCTTAACAAAAACGACTTTGTTACAACCCAGTTTTCAGGATTAGAGGCATTCCCGGATATTCGCCAAACATTTGAAGTAGCAACTGTAATTCTTGTGTATTCTGAAAGCAATGAAGTGCCATCAGGCAAAGTACGAAAGCCGCAGTTCTCTAACCATCCACAAGGCTTCATTCTATTACCAAAGTCTATTTCATGAACCATTCGCCAGTTTTCTTCAGTACGAATGATATAAGGATTGACTCTATTAGCATCTGTAGCGCCAGAACAAAGATGCTCGGCTTTCTTCACGGCTATTATATCATCGTTGGGAAGGATTGCAAAACAATACTGATGTAAATCCCGTCCAAAAGGAGTCAGTAAAGTACATTGGGCGAAATCTCGAGTCGCATATAAATTGTTAGACCCAGGTTCTCCAAGAAGGAACCACTCATACTTGGGGGGTTCCCCTTGCTTTAGGACTTCCTTTGCACATAAGATGGTACAATGCTCAACCGGTTTTGGTAAAACTTTTTCATTTTTCCTAACAAAAGCAGAGCCATCGTCTCTACCCAGTTCAATACTTGAGCATGATGATAACAGCAATAGTATGGCTAATAAAAATGATAACCTTCTAAATAACGCCATTTTCTATACTGTCTAACGCTCCTTGATAATTGTCCAGAACGTTTTTAAAATAAGACCAATGTCCCCCCAGAACGAATTATGGTTTACATATTCCAGATACAACTTCAGTTTCTCCTGCATGATGACCTCTATGTAGTATTTCTCTGGATCATCTGTCTTCTCCATCAATTCGTTTTCATTCCTAAACTTGATGGACGCTGGGTCTGTAATACCGGGACGCACATCAAGAACGTGCATCTGCTCTGGTGTCCAGTAGTCCACATAGTGACGCACCTCTGGACGAGGGCCCACTAGCGACATATCACCAATAAACACGTTAATAAGTTGCGGAAGTTCATCCAGCTTGAACTTCCGTATCCAATATCCTGAACGGGTCACGCGAGGATCGCGTCCTCCAATGGTGACAAGACTTCCCTTGTCCGAACCAACTCGCATCGAGCGAAATTTGAAGATACGGAAGTCCTTGTTATGCCATCCAACACGTATTTGCCTGTAAAACACCGGCCCTTTGCTATCCAGTTTTATCCAGATAGCAATTATGAGAAAAAGCGGGCTCAAAACCAAGAGCCCAAGTCCGCTCGCTACAATGTCAAATAATCTTTTCACGAATTCTTGATGATATCAACGAAGTTAGTGATAATGTACTCAACATCCTCGTCAGTGAGTTTGGTATGGAGAGGCAGTGTCACCTCATTTTCAAACAGATGATAGGCGTTAGGATAATTCTCTATGTCAAATCCAAGAGCCTTATAAGCCGTCATCATAGGAAGAGGTTTGTAGTGTACATTGGTCGCAATTCCCCGCTCTGCCATCTGCTCAATCACACGATTGGTTTCTTCTCGGGTCTTGCCTAGCAGACGAACCAGGTAAAGGTGATGAGAAGAGCAATGGTCTGCATCTCTATGGTTCAGCACCGCTACAGGCAAATCTGCAAGGGCTTTGTTGTAACGCTCTACAATATCATACCTTCTTTCAAGAATCCCTTTATAGCGTTCCATCTGCACAAGGCCCAAAGCAGCCATAATGTCGGTCATATTGCACTTGTACCAAGGACCAATAATGTCATACTCCCAAGCGCCCAATTTCGTCTTGGCAAGTGCATCCTTATTCTGACCATGCAATGAGAACAGCTGGCTCAAACGATACAGGAGTTCATTCCAAGTTTCTCCTTCTTTCTTGGGAACGGTAGGCATATAGTCCACATTCGTAGGAACCTCTTCGTTACCAAAAGGTAGATTCCAAGTCATAGCTCCACCCTCTGCAGTTGTGAAGTTCTTTACAGCATGGAAACTAAACGAACTAAAATCAGCAATCTCACCAGCCATCTTACCCTTCCTATTACCACCAAAGGAATGAGCGCAGTCAGCAGAGACAATGATTCGTCCAATTTTTGCTTGCAGTGCATTTGATGGCCTGAACATTCCCTTCTTTGCCTCCACTATCTCGAATACTCTGTCATAGTCAGCCACTACACCGCCCAAATCAACGGGAACAATCACCTTTGTCCGTTCCGTGACAGCCTCTGCTAACTTGTCGTAATCCATCTCAACATTATCCTTCTGCGAATCAACCATTACCAGCTTACAGCCGACATGCTGAGTAACAGACGCAGAAGCAGTATAGGTATAAGCCGGGACTATCACCTCATCCTCAGGACCAAGGTCTAACAGATGAAGAACCATCTCCATAGCTGCTGTTGCCGAGTTCAGGCAAACTGTCTTCTCTGTATGGACGTACTCAGAAATCTGCCGTTCCAGCTTCTTGGTCCTCGGCCCGGTTGTGATCCAACCGGAAAGAATGGCCTCACGTACTTCTTTTGCCTCCGCCTCCGTCATATCCGGAGGAGAAAAAGGGATGTCTTTCAATTTCATGTTCATAAGCCGTCTATATGATTTTGTCTATTTCAATTATAGGACACTTTGTCCAATCCGTTTGTTTGTCCGCTTCACGAAAATCGATGAAGGGAAACTCATTAATATATTTTTTGAACTTCTCGTATGCCCCCTTCAACCCAACCCTGTTCTTGAACTGTCTCATTCGTGAGAGTTGTGGCATCTGAGGCTGTCCTGGATCGAAGTCAGAAGGATGGAAATAAGAAAGCACATACGGGTCGTTTGCCGTCCATTTCCTAAGCAGAGGATAAGGCATCACCCGGAAATACCCACCACCTGAATATACAATTTCACGTCCCAGCAGTTTGCCCAAACAAATTGGAAACTCCTTCAGGTCGCCGTTATTTGTGCGTAGTATCGAAGGCTCTGCCGGATAGGAAGGAATGCCCCCAAACTCATGAGTAGAGGGAAACACGGAACTATCATACTTGAAGCCCAACTCCGCCAACACGTCAAACGTCCATAGGTTATCCTTGGTGATGGAGAACGACGGCACACGAAAGGCATCAACCTCTGATCCTGCCACATCCTCTATCAAGCACTTTGCCTTGTACGTGTCCTCTTTAAACTCCTGCGGTGTAAACCTTGTTGCCAGTTCGTGCTGATAGGAGTGGCATCCCAGGTGATGACC